>Ga0209204_1003058_pt1 | contig 12771 bp, 9 predicted proteins | sample AD_JPNMR2_MetaG_FD_184425 | JGI IMG/M metagenome (GOLD analysis project Ga0209204, IMG submission 184425) | Active sludge microbial communities of municipal wastewater-treating anaerobic digesters from Japan - AD_JPNMR2_MetaG (SPAdes) (version 2) | ecosystem: Engineered > Bioreactor > Anaerobic >... | reverse complement strand
ATAAATCGTTTTGGTTATTCTGAGAAAAAGGCTTGCACGCTTCCTAATTATAAAATAAAATTTCAATATTAGAGTGATGAGGAGGAATAGTATGAAAATATATTATAATAATTCAGGTGATTTATTAGGTATTTATGCACAAAATTCATATGTAAGATTTGATAAATTAAGAGTTCCGTTTACTGAAAAAGATCTATATATAGAATTAGAAGGATTAAATATTCCACAACATATATTGGTAAAGTATTATAAAGTTGAGAGTGGGGAATTAAAAATAAGAGAAGAGTATAATGAAGAAGTAAATACTTTAATGAATAATTTAAAGAAAAGGTTAATACAAAGAGTAAAAATTGATTGTGGTGAGATGCTGAAAAGATTAGATTGGAAGGTATTGCGACATTTGGAAGAAGAGAGATTGGTTGAAAATAATGTAATTGAATCAACATCATTAACAGCAGAGGAATTTAAAGCGTTATTAGAGGAAAAGGAATCACTACGAAGAAAATCAGATCAGATAGAAGAATATATAAATACTACAACTTCATTAAATGATTTATATAAATTTGAAAATGGAATAAATACAATGCGAGTGGATATTCAGAGTCAACTACCCACCGCTTATAGAAGCGGGGGCTTATGATGAAATTAGAAGGAATAAAAGAATTTTATATTGATTGTGGCAATTTAATAAAGAAGCATCAATTTTATGGTAATTTTAAATATGCTGGGAAAGAATATTACTTTGATAAGTATGATTTTGAGGATTACTATATAATAGATTCGGATAAAATATACATAAATAAAAAATATCCAAATTATTTAATAAAGATAATAGAATCATATATAGAAAGTGAATATGGATTAAGGGATGAAATAATAGGTAAAGAAATAATAGATTCAATAGGGGATTATATAAGGGTAAGTGCAACAGGTGAGATATATATTGTATACATAAACCCAACCCGAGAGGATTTAATAGATTTATATGAGTTTGAAGAAGAGAAGGTTGGAGGTAGTTTAATAAATTATGGGAATAGGATATATTGTAGATATGTAGTTAATGCTGATTCGAAAGAATTTTTTGTATGGAATGGACGTGCGACGCATTCATCGATATTTAGATTTCCAAGTGATTTATATTCATTTAAAGGTTCGATATATTTGAAAAAGGAATATGATAATTTTTCATTTGAAATGGATTCAATAGCAATAGAAGATGTATGTATATTTAAGGATTTATTAAAAAGGGATATGGATTGGTTATTTAATAGATACAAAATAGATTATAATTCATATATAAGATGTGTAAAAAGGATAGTTAAGGAAAGTGGTATTAGTTTTTCGGAATTTATAAAAATGGAAGAAAATCCATTTCAAGAAGAATTAGATTTAAGAAGAAAATTTCATAATGAAAAGTCAGGAAAAGCAAAAAAGTTTTTTGAGAGATTAAGAGAAGAGAATAAAGAAAGACTATTCAAAAGTAAATAGGAAATAAAATCAAATTTTGTCGGTAATAAAAAATAGGAGGTATGAAAGAATGGGATTATTAGTTGAATTAACAAAAGAGCAAAAAGAATTGGTGACAAAGATAAAGGAAAGAGAAGTAGCGTGTATATGTTCACCACCTGGTTCAGGAAAGACAGTAATGGCGATATCTGATTATGAGGATAAAAACATAGAAGGAAGTTGTGCATTTGTTATATGTCCGAAATCAGCGATAATATCATGGGAGAAGAATTTATCAAGGAATACAGATTATAGTTTTTACATATTTGATACGGTAGAAACAATAAATAATTTTAATTTTCAGTATTATAATTTTTATGTAATATCATTTCCGGTATTTACATCATATTTTAATTTTTTTGAGAAACTAATAAAATGTAATTTTCCGTATAAGGTATTATATTTAGATGAAGTTCATCAATGTAAGGGAGATTTATCAAATATATCAATATGTATAAGATACATATTTAAATATATGAACAAGAAGGTATTTTTATCAGCATCACCAATAACACGAAGGGAATTTGTTAGGGACATATATAGGATAATGAGGATAGTAGATTCAAACATATTTGGTAATTTAAGGGCGTATTTGGATAAATATGCGGTATATGATTATAATTTATATTACACAAAAGATAGGATACCAGATGAAGCAAGAGTGATAAATCCTGTATATGAGCCATTGTTTATGGACAATAAGAATAAATTAAAGAATTATAAGGATTTAAAAGTTGTATACTATAATGGACAATACTACATAAAAGGGACAAATAAATATACAAGAAAGAAGATAATATTTAGGGGTTATAGGGAGATAGTAGATGTAAAAAATTATGAGGAATTAATAGAGAAAGTGAAGGAATATTTTTATTTTTATGTAAGGGATGTGGATATAGAATTAGATTTTAAATATATAGAATTCAATGATGAAGAACAAAAGAGATATGAGATATACTTAAAAGATGTATTAAAAGGTAGCATATTGGATAAGACAAGGATAAGATATGATTTACTAAAATTTGTGGATAATGGATTTGAGGGGAAAGAAGATACAGAAGAATTAACGACAAAAGAAAAGAGTTTTATAGAATATATAAATAAAAATAAATTTGATTCACCATTGATAATATATACATACTTATTAAATGTTCAAAGTAGATTAAAAAGGTTAATAGAGAAATATAGTGATTATAAGGTATACGAGATAAATGGATCAGTTTCATTAAAAAAGAGGAAGGAAATATCAAATAATTTAAAAGTAGGTGAATGTGTAATAATAACAGAATCAGGGACAGAATCAATAGATTTTTCACAATGTAATAGGGTAATATTTTATTCAATACCGAATCTAAAAAATTTTATACAGACAGTTGGAAGGATAACAAGGTTAAATTCAATATTTGATAAATATCATGTAACATTTTTTATATATAAGGATTCAATAGATTACTACAATTATTCTGTATTACAGACAGTATTTACAAAAGTGTCGTCGATATTTGGTGGGAAATCGATGTTTGAAAATGATTTTGATATGGAAGAACGGGAAAATGGAATAACACAGTATATAAAAGATTTAAAGGATAAATATTTATGGAAAAAAAGCAGAGTCTGAAAAATGAGTATTCATTTGAGACATTGCTATCAATTGTAAAGAATGGGAAAGGGAATAATAGTAATAATAATGAGGAAGAAAAAATAAATAAAGAAGTAAAAATAAATAAGAATGTAGTAAATTTTAAGACAATAAAAATAGATAAAAAATATGAAATAGTGAATAAGAAAAAAATATTTAATTCAGTGCATGATAATAAATGTCCTGAATGTAAAGGATTAATAAGAAATGGTGAAAAGATATGTAAGGAGTATATAAGTTATTTATTTTATAAATACATACCAAATTTTGATTTTTATAATATATTAGATTTTAATATACCGTATCAGAAGTATATATTTTTGGAATTTAATGATATATTTTTATTAAATTCATTTATAGTATATTATTTGTATTATATATATAACAAGCGGTATTGGATATTTAGTTTATCGGATTTTGTAATGAATTATTTTAATGAGGGGAATACATATTATAATAACTATATAGGTTCAAATGAATATTTATTTTTAAAGATAAATGGACATGAGTTTTACAAAAACATAGATCAACATACAATATTTATACTAACACAACGGATAAGTAATGGGTATCCGATATGTATAGTATCAATAGGAAATTATAGGAATAAGATGTATATAGATTTAGTTAAGGTAATAAAAGATATGGGAATAGATAGTTGGAGGGTAATGTGAGTGATATAAATTATTTATCGGTATATAAATATTTATTAAGTGATAAAATTTCAGTAAAAGAGAAAAGCCAATTAATACCATACATAGAAAAAGTAATGGAGTATGATGAGTTTAGGTCATTACATATAATATACAAATACTATAAGGAATTTAAGTCTTTTTTTACAGAGAGATATTTTATAGAAAACAATATAGAATTTGAGTATGATTTAAGTGAGATAGCATTACCGTCATTAGCGGATGTAATAAAATACTTAAATGATTTAATAATAAGGAATGTAAATTCAAAAGCATTAAATGTAATGAGGGAGACATTTGATTATGATGAGTTAGTAGCCAAGATACGGAAGATATACATACCGACGAGAAAAAGTATAGACGAGGAATTTTTTGAATGGTATGAATTTCGGAAATCGTGTGGAGTTCGGATACTATCGTTTTTGGATGTAGTGGATAGAAATATAATATACATAGAGCCGGGTTCAATATTTACGGTAGGAGCGTCACCTGGACATGGAAAGACATCATATGCAATATATTGTAGTCATTCAAATGCGGTGAAATTAGGTTACAATGTTGTATACATAACGGGAGAGGTATCAAAAAATATAATAATATCATATTTATTATCATGTCATTCAGCGTATTTAGGAAAGCCGATAGAGTTTAATAAGATAACAAAATGTTTACTATTTGAGGAAGAGATAGAGATATTAAAAGAGACATATGATGATTTATTTAATAATTCAAAATATGGTAAGATAAAAATAGTAGAGTTTTCTGAATTAAATGATTTATCATCGGAGACAGTATATTCATATTTGGATGGATTTGATGTGGATTTAATAGTATTGGATTATTTTCAAATAGCGAGGTATTTAACGAAAAAGATAACAATATCACCTGGCGATACGGTATTAGATTATTTAATAAGGGATTATCAGCAGGCGGTATTAAATTGGGGAGGAAAAAAGATAGTATTAATAGGGTTATCACAAGTATCAAGGGAGGGACAAGAATTTGCATTAAATCATGATGGGGAGTATGAATTAAGGCACTTATCAAATTCGAATGAGATAGAGAAGTCATCAAGTTATGTAATGTTTTTATGGTATTCAGCAGAGTTAAGGGATTCAGGACAGATAAAAGTTCAATTAAAGAAAAATAGGATGGGTGAGATAATGTTAACACCAGCAAATGTAATGTTTAATCCTTCATATTTTTTATTTGAAAGTAGTATAGTAAATAATTTTGAATCAATGTCAATAAATGATTTATTAAAGATATAAGAAAAAGTATGATTTATATAAAGAAACAAATATGATAGAAAAAATAATAATAGATATATACGACAAAAATGATAAAGAGGAAAAGATATATGATTTAAGTAACGAGGATGTGGAATATATATTAGATACAGGAGATGATTACATATTAGATTTTAAGAGTGATGAAGCAATAAGATTATCAAAGAGGGTAAAGGATAAGTTAATATCATTACATTTCAACAATTTGGTATCAAAGTTATATGATAAATGTATATATTTTAAATTAAATGATAAGGAAATAGGATTATATTATGTAGTATTATTAAAAGAGTTTAAAGTTGTATATGTAAATGATGTATATGAACAATACTTATCATTTTCAATAGATAATTTAAGGGTGATAAAACATAAAGTGGAAAGTAATATAAATTTTGGATACGAGAAATTTGATTATATATCAGATGATAAGATAATAAGATTTTTTGAATATATAAATTTAACAATAAAGAAATTGATAAATAAGATATTTTTTGATTCAGAATTAGTTGAAAATTTTTGTAATTACATATATGATACATGTTCAGATTATTTTAAGATAAGGGATAATTATTGTATATATTTTGATTTTGATAAATTGGAATATGAGATAATGGATATGGATATGTATTTTAATTCAACAAATGTATTAAAATATTTTGTAACGGATTTGGATTGTGATATAAGGGTATTAAGGTATAAGGACATATATGATAACATAGATTATGGAAGGATATATGACAAGTATGTATTTATGCCTGTATATAAGTATTTAATGGAGCAAGGTGAAATAACAAAAATAGAAGACAGGCACGGAGTATTTGAGTATTTAGTAGATAAAAAATATGATGAGGTAGATAAAAGGCTGTTAATGAAAGAGGTATTAAAGGGGAACTATGGTGGAATAGTAAAAGCGATAAGTGCAAAGGTAAGGGGTGGAAGGAAGAAGAATCCAGTTGAAAGTAAGAAATGGGAAAAATTTTTACAAAAGTTACGAGGGTATGTAAATAGTGTAAGGAAGAAATATCCATTTTTTGGGAAAGTGAAAATGATGAATTTTGACATAAAGAAATATAAATTACTAAGGGAAAAGTTGAAGAAACTTTACGGGGTGAAGTAGGATGATAGATGATATAAGAGATGATATGTTAATATGTTTTTATTATGATTGGTTAAAATTTCATAATAGGAATACATTAATATTGGATAATTATGAAGAGATAAAAGAAGAGATAAAAGAAATAGGAGAGTATTTAAAAGAAAAAAAATTAACGATAGAATTTATAAAAGATATACTAAGATGTTATAAGTATTATAAGATAAAAGATTCATGTTTTTTGGATTTAGGATATGATGATGTGTGCAAATATTATAGTTTTGTTTATGAAATGGATATAGACAAATTTATAAAAGATGGGATGCCGATAAAAGATATAGAAATGTATATGATAAAAAATAATGATATAACAGAAGTTGAAGAAGATGAAGAAGAGTGGATGGATATAATTGGTTTAGGAAATGGGGAATTAGCAAAGAAGAGTTTAAAGGAAAGATACGATATAAATATGGGGGATTTGATATTATCAAAAAAAGAAAAGTTAATAGATATAGGATTTTTTAATGATATGATAAAAATGGAAGAGAAGAAGATCTATAAGAAAGAAATAAAAAATTTAGAAGAAGAAAAAAAGGAAGAATTTCTTGAATTTTATAAACTAATGTGTTTTTATAGAAGAGTAGCAATGATAAAATATATGAGAATAAAATTTTTTGATAAATGGGAGAATGGTTCAATAGGGAATAAAATATCAAATTTTTATAAAGCAATAATAGATAAAAAAATATTTAGAAGATTTATAAGGTATGTAATAAGGAAATACTTTAATAAGGGAATGGAAGTAGAAATAAACGAAGTAATCAGGACATTTTTATTAAGTGAAAATGCTCAAATAGAGTTTGAATACAATCCTGATTTTTATTATAAGTATTTAAAAAATGAAAAATACTATGATTTGATAGAACGGTATATAACAGAGTTTTCTGATTTAAAGAGGGAAGATTTTGATATAAGTTCAGAAATGAAAGAGGAAATGGAAAAATATATAGGCAAGAAGGTATCAGAAGAAGTAAGTGAAGAAGAGATAGAAAATTACAATCGATGGAGAGATGTGTATGATTCAGTGGAAAGATTTGTTTATTTAGAAGAGATAACAGATAAAGAAGAAGAACAAATAATAAAAAATTTTAGAGAAGCAAAAAGTTTTAAAGAGTTAATAGATAATGTAAATTATTTTTTAATAGAGAGGTATGAAATGGAAAGAAAAAATGATTTTATTAATTATTTAAAAGAATTGAAAAGAGAAGATTTACGAAGAAAGGGGATAAAAGATGCGATTGAAGAAGAAGAAGTAGGAAATGAGTATGAGGAAGAAGGAATAGAAAGAGAGTATGGTGAAGAAGAGGCTGGTGAGGTGGGAATAAATAAGGTAGAAGAGGATATGGTAGAAGAGCCAAAATATGAATATGATATAAGGAAACCACAATCAGTAGAAGTTGAATTGGAGTTATATCAAGACAATCCAAGTTCTGTATATACAGTTAATGTGGATGATGAAGAAGAAGTAAATGTAGTAGTTAGAAGGATGTATGGATTTGAAGAGGAAGAGGAGTTAGGAAATGAGGAAGAGTTATATGATAGTAGAAAAGGTAAAGAAGAAGAAGATATAGAAGAAGAGGAAGAGGAAGAACCAGAAGAAAGTGAAGAAGAGTTAGATGAGGTTAGAGAAGAAGAAGAAGAAGTTGAAGGTGGAGTTGAAGATGAATTTATATTAGATAATGATGAGATATTAGAAGAAGTATTAACATATGGTGGGACATTTCCGGCAGAGGTATACATATTTAAATTAAAAAGTATAGTTGATGAATTTGTATATTATATAAGTGATTTATATAAGGTAAAGATAGATTTGGATGAAACAAATTTATATTATATATGTATGCGAGATAGTTACTATACAGAGGAATATCGATATGGAATAATAGGGTTAATAAGTGTAAAAGAAGGGATGTTTAGTTTTTATTTTAAGAAACAATTCCATTATTGTGAGTATTACAAATCAATGATAAATAGATTTATACGGGAGATTTTTTATGATAAGAAATTAAAACATAGATGTAAGATATATATTTATGATGGGATAATAGCGTATTCTGTTTTAAAATTATTAGAAAAAAGTTTATCACCAAGAATAATAGCATACAATGAGATAAAAGATGATAGGATGAAGAAATTAGGAGTAAAAGAGGATGAGGAAGTAAATAGAGTAGGTATGAGGAAGGAAGAAAGTGGAATTGGAGAAGAGGGTGAAATTGAAGAAGAAATAGAGGAAGAAGAATAAAGGGGTGAAAAGATGTTGGTAAATGTGAGAAGGATAGAAGAGATAGAGAAGTATAAGGAATATATAAATGAAGAAAAAATAATAAAGTATTTGGTAAAAGAAAGTGAAGAATATATAAAAAATGGAGGGGAAAAGGTAAAAAATGGATACACGAATAACGGGAAATGATGTTGTATTATGTGATAAAATAGTAACAATATTTGAAATGTTAAAATATATTGATATATGTAACTTTCCATATATACAAATAACAATAGAAACAAAAGGTGAATATGTATTTGGAAAGGGATTAAGATTACCAAAGATTATATTAAATATTAGTGAAATGGTGAAAGAAGAACAAACAAAGGTGGATAAAAAGTCAGGTGTTGGTAAAAGATCTCTTAGTAGTTATGTATTTTCTATTGGATCTAAAAATAAAATGAAAGATGCAGAAATACCAATAAGGGAAGATAAAAAAATAAGGTATTTAAATTTATATGAGGAATGTGGTAAATATATAAATGACGAATACAAAGGGTATGTTAGGGATTTATGTTATGAATTGGATACATTTTTTAATTATAAGAATAAAGAAGAAATAAAAAATAACAAAGAAGAAATAAAAAGAAAGTATAAAAGAATAAAGGATAGCATGAATAGATTTATAGAGGATTTTAAATTCTATGATTTTCCGTTAAAGGAAAGGATAATGGATTTTTATAAATACGAAATAAAAGAAGATGATATAGAAAATAGATATTGGAAATACTATAAGAATAATATAAGAAAAGAGATAGAAATGTATGATATAATGGATGATGAGAATGGGACAAAAGATGGAGCAGAAAAAAATATAAGTCATGTGGATATACAATTAGGAAAGATAATAAATAATACAGAAGAAATGAAAAATTTAATATTGAAAATGATAGAAGAATTCAGGGGTATATTAAAAAGTATACTAACATTAGAAATTGAAAAAGAAGTAAGATTAGTTTTAAATATAATAAAATTAAGAAAAAATACAGAAGAAGAGAAAATAAAAGAATTATGTGATATAATGGGTATACCATATACTCAGGGTGAAGAACTAAAGAAAATATTTTTTACATTAATAATTCAATTTATAGATAGACAAATGAAAGATATGGATGAAATTCTTAGATATGGGGAAAAAATGAAAGAAATATTGTCAGAAGAAAGGTCTAAATATGAAGAGGTGTTTGGAAAATATTTGAAAGGGTATAGACCAGAAAGTGAAACAAAGTCAGAGGAGAAAAAAGATGAAAAATTAAAAAATGAAGAAAAAGAAGAGATATCGGAATATGTAATATATGGGGTTTTATATAAATTTTCAAATTTGCTTAATGAATTGAAAATATTTCAGTTAATATTAAATAAAGTGAGTGATTTTAATAAACAGGTGTTAGGATGGTTAGAAAAAATAATAAATGAAAAAAAACCAAGTATTGCAAAATTAAGTTCATATATTAATGAGTTAACGAAAATGATATACGAAAGTTATAATAGTATAAAGGAAGAAATAAGAAAAGGGAAAGAAAATGGAATTGGGTATACTGATGCTATGGAATTTTTTAGAATAAAAAATTCTACATATGATAATTATATAAATTTTTGTAGAGAAGAAATATGGCAATATATGATAAATTTTTATGAAGTGTTAAATAAATATGATAATCAATGGATGGATGTATTAAAAAGCGATATATATTAGATAAATTACCAAGTATATATATAAGTCATGTTGTAAATTATTTAACATTTGTTTATAAGGGAATAATAACAAGTAAACATTATGAAATAATAAAGGAAAAGTATAATTTAATGGATATAGAAGTGAATCCAGAAGTATTTGCGGAAGCATTTAATAAAATAATTGATAAACCAGGAAAAAAAGAAGAGATGAGGGAAGAGGAGATAGAGAGGAGATATTTGAATAAAGTGGAAGAAGGAATAGAATCAAGAGAGGCAGATAAGAGGATAGGTGAAATATCAAAGGGTTTAGTAGAGAGTGGGGAAAGAACAAATGTTTATGAAGAGACTGAATATGATATAAGTAGTGGGATGGGGATACCGATAAAAGCGGAAAAAGAAGTGTTAACAAGAAGGGAAAAAGAAATAGTAAGTGAATTGGAAAAATATTTAAAAGAGAGAGAAGAATTGGAGATAGAAGAAGAAGAAGTAATGAAGCCAAAGCAAAATGTAATAAGTGGGAGGGGGAGAACGGTAATAAAAGAAGAAGTAATAGCAGAATTACATAAATTTTTAAATACATATAATATAAAAAATGAAAATACACAAAAAGAGAAATTTAATTTTGTAGATGGATCGAAAAAAAGTCAATATATATTAATGACGATAAATTCTTATTATGATTTGTTTGATAAATTAAAATTAGGTGAAACATTATTCTATACAAGAGTGAAAGATAGATATAAGAGTTTTATAGAAGAGTTTAATAATAGATATTATCCATATTATTTACATACAAGGTTAAAAAAGATTGGTTCAAAAGAGATACTAAAAGAAGAATTAGATAAATTAGTTGGAGAAGAAACAATATTGATGATGGAAGGGGCGAATGGGAAAGAAATATTAGGTGTAGATGAAGAAAAAAGGTTAGGGGAAATGATGGTAAAGGTATTAAGGAGAAAACTAATAAATTTGGAACGAAGATTAGAAGAAATAAGAAATGGGGAAAAAGAAAAAAAGGAAAATAAACAATTAGATATAAATCAAATAATGAGAAGAGCGTATTTATATTCAATGTTGCATTTACGGGATATATCAAAGGGAGAGGGAGTGGTTTTGAAGGAAACGTTAAATGAGAGCCACTTTGATACAGTAGTAGATTATTATAAGAGACGGGAAACTGCGAGGATGTTAAGAAAAAAGGAAGTAGTAGGAAAAGAAGAAGAAATGATAAAACAAGAAATAGAAGAGATAAAAAAGGAAATAGAAAATGAGAAAAGATACGAAAATAAATTAACAAAGGATAAAATTTTGAAGAAAAAGATAATAGAATTTAGATATGGTTATTTGAATAGAAAAGATAGAGATGTAATAGATTCAACATTTCGAAAAAATTTATTTTTTTTATTTTGTTTTTTATTAAATAATTATAAGAAATATTTTATACAAGCGGTAAAAGTAGAGAAAGTGATAATGAGTTATTTTTCAAAGAAGAATGAAGGGGATTTACTTCCAGTATATTTATATGTAAGTAGTTTAAAATATCCTGAGTATGAAATTGGATATGAAGTAAATAGGTTAAAGGAAATGGATTATAAGATGGATCAAAAAGAAGAAGAAGCGATAATTAATAGTGTTTTTGAAGAACAAGCAAAAAAATTAATGATTGGAAAGGGTGGAGAAGAAGCTAAATCAATAATTCGATTAATAAATATATTAAGAAGGTATCATTATAAAGATCCGTTAACGAATTGTTTTGGGTCACAGAAATTTTATAATGCGGTAGTAAATTTATATGAAATAGATTTAAAGGAATATTATACAAGTGATAAATATTTTAAAAATTTATTAAGTGATTATTTAATGTATATAGAAAACCATTTAATGAAAATAATAGAAGGAGTAGAGAAAGAGATAATTAATGATATAGTTAAGATGATAAGAAAAAATAAGAATTCGGAAGAGGTTGAATTAGTAAGTGAGGGGGAAACAGTAGGAGAGGAAAAAAATGAGGTTAAGACAATAGAAGAGGAAGAAAAAGAGAAGAAAGCAGAATTAGAAGCAAAGATAAGTATATTGCGGGATCCAATGAGTGTATTAAATGATGTGACAAAAGAAAAGATAATAATGGAATTGGATAAGATATTAAGGGAATATTTTAGGATGTATTATAATTATGAAAGGGTGATAGAAAACATAATAGGGACAAAGTTGGATGAAAATGTAGTAAATGGGATACGGAATTTGTTGAGAAGTAAAAGGCTAATAGTAGAGGAACAAGTAGAAAATTTAATAGGGAAAGGGGTAATGGATGAAGAACAATTGAGAAGATACATTGATGGATTAGGAATGTATAAGGCAAGTATAGAGAAGTCAATAAGTTTAGAGATACCGAATGTGTATAGATATATAATAGGGGAGGGGGATGAGTTTTTTAATGGATTTATAAAAGAGTATAAGAATGCTAATGAGGGTAGTGATAATAAGAATGCTAATGAGGGTAGTGATAATAAGAATGCTAATGAGGGTAGTGATAATAAGAATGCTAATGAGGG
>Ga0209204_1003047_pt1 | contig 12828 bp, 11 predicted proteins | sample AD_JPNMR2_MetaG_FD_184425 | JGI IMG/M metagenome (GOLD analysis project Ga0209204, IMG submission 184425) | Active sludge microbial communities of municipal wastewater-treating anaerobic digesters from Japan - AD_JPNMR2_MetaG (SPAdes) (version 2) | ecosystem: Engineered > Bioreactor > Anaerobic... | reverse complement strand
GAGTTTAATTATCGCTATTTTTTCTCTTCTCGGCCTTGTTTTTTCTTATTGGTTATTTTTAAAACTTGACAAAAAGCCAATGCCAGCCTTACCGCCACTTCTTCTTTTTTGTCTTATTGGATATTTATTCACTTTCTATATTTAAGAATTTAAAATAGCTTAATAACTTCTTTGTTTAACTTTCTCACTGTTTTTTTATTTTATATCCTTTACTTTTTCTTTTTCATTTTTTCTCTAAAATTTTAAATTTTTTCCAAACCAGTCCTTTTCCCAAAATTATAAACTTCCACCTTAAATATCATAACTTTTATACGATCGTGGAAAAAATATGATATAATAAAAAATAAGAATTCTTTAATTTAAAATTTGAGATAATTTGAAAATTATGAAATTAAAGTTGCCAATAACTGATAAAACTCTCTTGGAAATATATGAATTTGTAGAAGATGTAAATAGCGAGTTAAATACTGCTCCGCGGTCTTTTTTAGAGAGCGCTTCGCCAGACTATAAATGGTTACGAAAAAAATATGAAAGAGAATACAGGAAAAAACATTTTTATCATTTTGTAAATTATTTAAAGAAAAAAGGATATATAAAAATTAAAAACTTAGAAGGGAAAAAAGGAATATTATTAACTCCAAAAGGGAAGAACAAAGCTCTAAAAGCTCGATTAAAATTTATTGAAGAAAAGAATTTTAAACTCAAGAAAAGAAAAGATGGAAAGTGGTTAATGATTACTTTCGATATTCCAGAAAATAAAAGAAAATGGAGAGATTTTTTAAGAGAAAGATTGCAAGGTTTTGGATTTGTGCTTTTCCAAAAGAGTATTTGGGTATCACCGTACGATGTAAAAGGGGAGATAGAAAAATTTGTTCAGGAAAATCAATTAGATGAATATGTAAGGTTGTTTTTAATTGAAGAAATTGAAATATCATAACTTTCTCACGATCGTGGAAAAGTTATGATATAATGGAATTTATTGGAAAATTAAGGGAATAGAAAGCATTAAAGAAACTAAAATAGAAAGTATTAAAGAAACTAAAGAATTATTTATAAAGTAGAGTATCTAAAGAAATAGAATATCATAAAAATGGGAGGTTAAAATATGATTAAAATTAAAAAAAATAGATAACAAAAGTTAAAAAATTGGTTGACTTTAAAGTGGTAAAAAAGTAAAATAGAATTTAGTTAGCAAACATCAAATGCAAAAGTAAATTTTTTATTTTTGCATTTTGATTTTAATTTTATGAATCCTGAAATTTTTAAGGCCTACGATATTCGAGGAATTTATAAAAAAGATTTTGATACAAAAACTGCTTTTAAAATTGGCCAAGCTTTTTCAGAATTTTTAAAAAACAATAAAAGAACACCTCTCACAATTATTGTTGGCAGAGACAATCGGCTTTCATCTGCTTCCTTGGCAAAAGCAGTTAAAAATGGACTTAAACTTCAAGGAAGCAACGTTATTGATATTGGCCTTTCCAGTACCCCAATGTTTTATTTTGGGGTTAATTTTTTGAAAGCTGATGGGGGAATAATGATCACTGCTTCTCATAACCCTCCAGAATATAATGGTTTTAAATTAGTTCGAGAAGAAGCTATTCCAATTTCTGGTGATACTGGCATTGAAGAAATTAAAAAAATGATTCTCCTTGACAACTTTAAGAAACGAAAACCAGGCACTGAGAGCAGAAAAAATATTCTTAACGAATACATTAAATTCAATTTAAAATTCCTAGATTCTCAAAAAGTTTCCTCTCTGAAAATTGTTGTTGATACTGCTAACGCTGTTTCTAGCACGTTAATTCCAAAAATCGCAACAAAAATTAAAAAAATAAAATTTTACCATTTGTTTTCTGATCTTGACGGTCATTTTCCAAATCATAATCCCGATCCCTTAGTAAAAGAAAATTTAGTTTATCTTCAAAAAGAAGTTTTAAAAAGAAAAGCTGATTTTGGAGTTGGCTTTGATGGGGATGGCGACAGGGTTATTTTTGTTGATGAAAAAGGGAAAGCAATTTCTGGAGATTTAATTACCGCTCTTATGGCAAAAATTATTTTAAGAGAAAAACCAGGCGAGAAAATTTTATATGATGTTCGTTCTAGCAAAATTGTTCCAGAAGTGATTAAAGAAAATAAAGGAATCCCAATTCCTTCACGAGTTGGCCATTCTTTTGTTAAAGCCACGATGCGCCAAGAAAATATTATTTTTGGTGGAGAGCTTTCTGGCCATTATTATTTTAGAGAAAATCATTTTTGCGAAACACCGTTTTTTGTTTTGTTTAAAATAATCGAGGAAATTTCTTTTCAAAAACAGCACTTTTCAAAAATTATCAAGCCTTTTCAAAAATACGCTTATTCGGGCGAGATTAACTTTGAGATTGAAGACAAGAAGGGAACAATTAAAAAGATAGAAGAACATTTTAGAGACAAAAATTGCAAAATTTCTCGTCTCGACGGCACAAAAATTGATTTTGGAGATTGGTGGTTTTTAATAAGACCATCGAATACCGAACCACTTCTAAGATTGATTGTCGAAGCAAAAGATCAAAAAACTTTAAAAGAAAAAATAAAAGAGGTTGAAAAGATAATAAAGTAAAAATCAAAAATTTTTATGCAAGTTGACACTGCAGTTATACCTATAGCTGGTCTTGGCACTCGATTTTTACCCTTATCAAAAGTAGTCCCAAAAGAATTTTTTCCTTTACTGGAAAAGCCAGTTCTACAATATATCGTTGAGGAAACTCTCCAGGCCGGCATAAAAAAAATTATTTTTGTTGTTTCTCCCGACAAAAAAGAAATATTGAAAAAATACTTTAATTACGATGAAGATATTTTAGACCTTTTAAAGAAACGCAAAAAAGAAAAAGCGATTGAAGATTTAAATAGTATTCCTCAAATAAATTATAATTATGTTATCCAAAGAGAACCGCGTGGCGATGGCGACGCTATTTTAAGAACAGAGAAATTAGTTGGCAAAAAACCATTTTTAGTTCTTTTTGGCGATGATGTTTCTCTTAATGGAAATGGTCCTTTAATGGCTGAACAGCTTGTCAGAACTTTTAAAAAAATTCAAAAACCATTAATTTGCCTTTACAAAAAACCAAAAAAAGAACTCTCTTCTTACGGTGTCCCAAAAATTAGCGGGATTAATGGTAGATTGGCAAAAATCACCGATATTGTAGAAAAGCCAGAAAAAAATCCGCCTTCAAATTTTGCCCTTGTTGGAAAATATGTTCTAACGCCAGAAGTATTTTATTATCTAAGGAAAGAAGCCCCTCATAATGGCGAAATTGGCTTAGCTTTTGCCTTGCAAGATATGATTAAGGACGGTAAAGAAATTTTTGGTTTAGAAACAGATGGCGAATGGCTTGAGTGCGGTAGTAAAGAAAAGTGGATTCAAAGTTTTCTTTACTTAGCACAAATGAAAAAGAAAATATGAAAGAATTTTTTGATTTGAAATATTGGAGAAAAGTTTTGACCGGTTCGCCGACAAGAAAAAGGCTAACCGGCAATTTTCTTTCGCTTTCAATTCTTCAGGCCCTAAACTATATTTTACCATTAATTACTCTTCCTTATCTTGTAAGAGTTTTAGGTCCTGAAAAATACGGTTTAATTTCCTTTGCTCAAGCATTTATCGGTTATTTTATAATGATAACAGATTATGGGTTTGGCCTGTCTGCAACAAGGGAAGTATCTATTTATAGAGACGACAAAGAAAAAGTTTCAGAGATATTTTCTTCGGTAATGACAGTAAAAATTCTCTTGGGAATATTAAGCTTTGTTGTTTTGGGATTAGTTTTGCTTTCTGTGCCGAAATTTGGACAAGATTGGCTTATCTATATCTTTACTTTTGGAATGGTTATAGGCAATATTCTCTTTCCTGTATGGTTTTTTCAGGGAGTTGAAAAGATGAAATGGATAACAATTTTAAACATTGTTGCTAGGGGAATTTTTACTGTTTGCATTTTTATCTTTGTTCACAAAGAATCCGATTACCTTAATGTTGCTATAATAAATTCGTTAGGTTCGTTAGTTGCTGGCATTATCAGTTTAATAGTTATCTTTAAAAATTTCAAAGTAAAATTTGTATTCCCCAAAATTGAAAGCATTAAACATCAACTAAAAGAAGGCTGGCATATATTTATTTCGAATATAGCTACAAGTTTATATACTACAAGCAATACTTTTATTTTGGGACTATTTACCAATAATACCATTGTCGGTTATTATTCAGGAGCAGAGAAAATTATAAAAGCGGTAGAAGGCTTAATAAGTCCAATTTCGCAAACAATTTATCCATATTTAAGCAAACTTGTTTCCGAGTCAAAAGAAAAAGCTCTGGTTTTTTTACAAAAATTAACTAAATTTATTGGAGGAACAACTTTTCTAGTATCCTTGTTAATTTTTATCTTATCTCCACTTATTGTTAAAATAATCTTGGGCGATCAGTATCAGCAGTCGATTCTTCCCTTGAGAATTTTATCATTTATACCTTTTATTATTGCCCTTAGTAATATTTTTGGTATTCAAACAATGCTTACTTTTAATATGAAAAGTTCGTTTTTAAAAATATTAAGCTCAGCAGCAATTTTAAGCTTGTCACTTTCTTTTCTTTTAATTCCGTTTTTAAAACAAATTGGAGTTTCTATTTCCTGGCTTATAACAGAAATTTTTGTAACAGTTTCGATGTTTTTTACCCTAAAAAAGAAAGGAATAAATATTTTAAGAGGAAAATTAGAATATGAAAAAATCAAATAAAATCTTAATTATTGGAGCTGGAATTACTGGAATTACTTTGGCCGAAAGATTTGCTTCAAAGGGAAATGAAGTTTTAATTATTGAAAAAAGAGATCATATTGGCGGAAATTGTTATGATTATAAGAATGAAAACGGCATTTTAGCGCATAAATACGGTCCTCACATTTTTCACACAAATGATAAAGAAGTTTGGGATTATCTCTCGCAGTTCACCGACTGGTTTTATTACCAGCACAAAGTTTTGGGTTTAATTGATGGAAATCTTGTACCAATCCCTTTTAATTTAAACACCCTTTACGAACTTTTTCCTTTAAAACTTGCTCAAAAATTAGAAGAAAAATTAATTCAAAAATTTGGTTACAATAAAAAAATTCCAATTCTTGATCTTAAAAAAACAAAAGACAAAGATTTAAAGTTTTTGGCAGATTTTGTTTATGAAAAAATATTTTTGCACTACAACGAAAAACAATGGGGGTTAAAGCCGGAAGAAATAGACCCGTTTGTTACGGCAAGAGTGCCGGTTGTAATTTCCCGCGATGATAGGTATTTTCAAGATAAATACCAGGGCATGCCAAAAGATGGCTACACAAAAATGTTTGAAAAAATGCTTAAAAATAAGAATATTACCATTCAGTTAAATACAGATTTTAAAGATATTAAAAACAAAATTAAACACAATATAATATTTTATACTGGACCAATTGATGGATTTTTTAATTATAAATTTGGCAAACTTCACTATCGTTGTTTAAAATTTGATTTTCAAACATTAAATCAAGAAAGTTATCAGCCAGTGGCGGTGGTTAATTATCCAAATAATTATGATTTTACAAGAATTACTGAATTTAAGAAATTAACTCAGCAAGAAAGTCCAAAAACTACTATTGCTATTGAATATCCGGGCAGCGAAGGTTTTATGGCTTATCCGGTTTTAGATGAAAAAAATAAAAAGCTTTTTCAAAAATATTTAAGGGAGGCAGAAAAGCTAAAAAAACAAAATATTTATTTTGTCGGTCGTTTAGCTGAATATAAATATTACAATATGGACGAAGCAGTAAAAAACAGTTTAGATTTATTTAAGAAAATTAATTAATTTTCTTTTGTCATTGCGAGGAGCGAAGCGACGAAGCAATCCCGAGGAACTTGCACGAGATCGCCACGCCCTTCAGGCTCGCGATGACAAATAAGGTAGTTGGACTCGCGATAACAACAATACACTAAAATTACCTATGGAAGAGGAAAATAAAAAAGAAAAAATAGCGGCAGTTGTTGTAAGTTTTAACAGAAAAGAACTCTTAAAAGAATGTTTAGATGCTCTTTTAAACCAAGCCTATCCCTTAAATTCTATTATTTTAATTGACAATGCTTCTACCGATGGCACGCCTGAATTTTTAAAAGAGCGGGGTTATTTAGATAATTCTAAAATTGATTATGTAAGGTTGTCAGAAAATACCGGCGGTGCCGGCGGTTTTTATGAAGGTGTTAAAAGGGGATATGAAAAAGGATATGATTGGCTATGGTTAATGGACGACGATTCCGAGCCAAAAAAAGATGCTCTTGAAAAATTAAGCAAGTATTTTAAGCTTGAAGGTGTAAGTGCTTTAGCTTGCTTGAAAGTTGGAAAAGACGGTCAGGTTCTTCAGCCCCACAGGGGATATTTTAATTTTGAGAATATTCTTAAGGAAGTTGTAAAACCGTTTGATGAAAAAAGAATTAAAGAGCCATTTATTGAAATAGACCATTCTTCTTTTGTGGGAATTTTAGTGCAAAAGAAAGCTATTCAGAAAATCGGTTATCCAAAAAAAGAATTCTTTATTCACTATGATGATGTAGAGTATTGCATTAGATTAAGACAAGTTGGAAAAATTCTTTTAATTCCTGACAGCGTAATAGTTCACAAAGAAGCCGCTCATAAAAACCCTGGTGTTGAAAAAAAATTTTTGGGTAAAAAATCTTTAAGATTCCCTTATGATAAACTTTGGCTTAGCTACTATGGCAGAAGAAATTTAATTTGGATTGGGAAAAAATATTCTACAAACAAATTTAATTTTTATTTTGAACTGCTAAAAGATATTTTACAATCGATAAAGTCGATGATAGGCAATTTAATATATGATGATAATAAATTTCGAAGAATAAAGTTTGAAATAAATATTTATCTTGATGGCTTGAGGGGAAATTTTGACAATGAAAAACCAAAAAGAATTTTATACAAAAATAATTATTAAAAATATTTGTGATGACAAATAAGGTGACCCTTCGACTGGGCTCAGGGACTAAGACCCTTCGATGCGGGCTTTGCCCTTACTCAGGGAATATTTTTATGTTACCAGGGAATATTGATTTTTATACCCTGAGAGAACATCTTTATACCCTGAGCTTGTCGAAGGGTATTTTCCAAGCAATGTAGCCCTTCGATAAACTCAGGGGCTAAGACCCTTCGACTGCGCTCAGGGACTACTACTGTCAAAAAATAAATATGCCTCCAAGAGTTTCAATTATAATTTTAAACTGGAACGGTTTAAATGACACCATTGAGTGTCTTGAATCTTTAAAAAAAATCACTTACCCAAATTATGAAGTGATTGTTGTTGACAATGCTTCAAAGGGAAATGACGTTGATATTTTGGAAGAAAGGTACAAAGATTATGTTCGCTTAATTAAAAACAAAGAAAATTTAGGTTTTGCCGGCGGAAACAATGCGGCAATGAAAAAAGTGATAGAGGAAGGAAAGAGCGATTATATTTTATTATTAAACAATGATACTGTTGTTGAACCGGATTTTTTAACAAAGCTTGTTGAGGTTGGAGAGAAAAATAAAAAAGCCGGAGCTGTGGGTCCTGATATACGGCTTTATTCAGATAAAAATAAAGTGCAAATTCAAAAATATGAAAATTTTCACAAAATTTCTGAAGTTGACACTCTTTCAGGAGCATGCTTATTAATCAAGGTTGAGGTTTTAAAAAAAATCGGACTGTTTGACGAAATTTATTTTTGCTATGGAGAGGACCGGGATCTTTGCGAGAGAATAAAAAAGGCCGGCTATTTAAATATTTATGTTCCAGAAGAGGCAAAAATTTATCATAAATTAGAAAGCTCAACTAAAGATTTTCCAGAAAAAAAAGTGTATTATATGGTAAGGAATGATTTTTTAATAATCAAAAGATATAAAAAAGGCGAGGAAGCTTTTAAATTTTTCTTAAAGGACAGCCAGATTTTCGGTTTTATAAAATTAATTATTAAAAAAGGAAAAGTAAAATTAATTCCTCCTGTTGCAAAGGGGATTATAGATGGGATCGCTCTTGCTATAAAAGACAAGGGGTATAAAATGTAGCCCTTCGACTTACGCTCAGGGACTAAGATTCTTCGATAAACTCAGGGACTAAGACCCTTCGATGCGGGCTTTGCCCTTACTCAGGGAATATTTATTTTTATTTCCTGAGCGGAGCGGTAGCGAAGCAATCCCGAGGAACTTGCACGGGATCGCCACGCCCTTCGGGCTCGCGATGACAAGCAAGGTAGCCCTTCGATAAACTCAGGGACTAAGATTCTTCGACTGGGCTCAGGGAATAAGACCCTTCGATGCGGGCTTTGCCCTTACTCAGGGAATATTGATTTTTATTTCCTGAGCGGAGCGGTAGCGAAGTCGAAGGAATAAAAACATTTATTTATGAAAGTTTCTTTATTTTTTGACAATTATCAGCCGTTTCATGAGGATAAAGATCCTGGGCAAATTATTTTTGGCTTAATTGAAAATGGCTTTAAAGCTGATCTTATCACTCTTGAAAAAAAAGAATTATTAAATTATCACCCTTCTTTTCCCTTAATAAAAGTTGCAAAAAAAGAAGAGCTTTACAGCAACAATTTTTGGTTAAAACTTGATTCTGATTTGATTATTTTTTATTCCTGGCTCTCAAAAGTTTACACGCCGATTGTAAAGGTTATTAAAGCAAGCGGTAAAAAAGTTTTAATTAAAGCTGACAATGACGGTTGTATTGGTTATCCTCTTTTAACTCATCAATTAAAGACCCCGCTTTTAAAAGGGTCATTTGTCAAAAATGTTTTTCATCAAATAGAATGGCGTTTGCATTTAAAATCTTTTTATTCAAAAAACATAGAGCAGATAGAACTGAGCGATGGAGTGATTATTGAAAGCCCAGACGCTCTTTCAAATTTAAATTATTTTTTGGCAAAGTGGGGAAGAAAAGATTTAATTCAAAAAAACTATTTTGTGCCAAATCCGGTAACCCCTGAATTTATAAACTGCCAAGTTGGGAAAAAAGAAAATATTGTTATTGCTGTTGGCAGGTGGGAAGATGAAGTTCCAAAAAACACCAAATTAATGGTGGAAACTTTAACAGAATTTTTGGAATATAAAAAAGATTACAGGGCAGTAATTGTCGGCTCTGGCAAAAAAAATGTTGAAAAATTTCTTCGGGGCGTTTCAAAAGAGATTAAAAACCGCATTGAAATAACCGGTCCCAAAGAGCACGGCAAAATTAAAGATTTTCTTTTGCCGGCAAAAATATTTTTTATGCCATCGCGTTGGGAAAGTTTTGGTATTGCCGGGGCAGAAGCTCTTTGTTGTGGTTGCTCTCTTGCAGGAACGCCGCTTGAAGCGTTAAGATATTTATCAATGCAGGGTTTTTCGGGCACAACCGCAAGCTCTTTTAAAAAAGAAGCAGTGCTTGCCGCTTTAATTCAAGAATCAATTAAATGGGAGAGAAATTATTATTTTCCAGAAAAAATTTCTGAATTTTGGAAAGCAAAATTAGACCGCAAAAAAATTGCCAAAGAAATAAGAGAAATTATAAAAGGTGACCCTTCGACTGCGCTCAGGGACTAAGACCCTTCGATAAACTTATACCCTGAGGGAACATCTTTATACCCTGAGCCCTGTCGAAGGGTCTCAATAATTATGTCTTCTAATTGGAAATGGTATGTTTATATTGTTGAATGTGAAGATGGTTTTTATTATACTGGTTTAACTTGGAAACCGGATACTCGCTGGATTCAACACCTTTCAGGGAAAGGTTCAAAATTTACTTCAAAGCACAAACCAAAAGAAGTAGTCTACTTGGAAGAATATGAAAATTTAGAAGAAGCGAGAAAAAGAGAAAAACAAATTAAGGGATGGAAAAGAGAAAAGAAGGAAAAACTTATAAAAGGAGAATGGGGGAAGTGGTAATATTGTAGCCCTTCGACTTACGCTCAGGGACTAAGACCTTTCGACTGCGCTCAGGGGCTAAAAGACCATTCGATAAACTTATACCCTGAGCTTGTCGAAGGGTATTTCCAGGGTAGCCCTTCGACTGCGCTCAGGGACTATTTATTTTTATACCCTGAGGGAACATTTTTATACCCTGAGCTTGTCGAAGGGTATTTTCCAAGCAAGGTAGCCCTTCGACTCGGCTCAGGGACTAAGACCCTTCGATAAAGTCAGGGACTAAGACCCTTCGACTGGGCTCAGGGAATATCTTTATGCCGTTTACCTTTACTAAATTAAAAATTCCTGATGTTATTTTAATTGAACCGAAAGTTTTTCCGGACGAGCGGGGATTTTTTATGGAAACTTACAAAGAGTCGGAATTTTTTAAATTCGGCATCAGAAAAAAATTTGTTCAGGAGAACCATTCAAAATCAAAAAAAGGAGTTTTAAGAGGTCTTCATTATCAAAAATATCCAAAAGCTCAGGCAAAAATTGTCCGCTGCATCGCGGGAGAAATTTTTGATGTCGCGGTTGATATCCGAAAAAAATCTCCAACTTATGGAAAATGGGTAGGAGAAATTTTGTCAGCTGAAAACAAAAAACAGCTTTATATTCCAGAAGGTTTTGCTCACGGTTTTTGCGTTTTAAGCAGGGAAGCGGAAATTGTTTATAAGTGCAATAGGGAATATTCGCCGGAAAATGAAAGGGGAATTATCTGGAACGATCCTTCAATTAAAATAAAATGGCCAATTAAAAAACCAATAATATCAGAAAAAGATAAGCGATGGCCTACAATATAATTATCAACGAATTACGAATCTAGTACGAATTTACGAATACGGATTAATTTATTTCCTGAGTAAGTCCATCCTAAGATGGACGCATCGAAGGAATACAATAAAAAATGTAGCCCTTCGACTCGGCTCAGGGACTAAGACTGTCATTACGAGGAGCGAAGCGATGAAGCAATCCCGAGGGAATGTTTATGGACAACGGGATCGCCACGCCCTTCCGGGCTCGCGATGACAAGCAAGGTAGCCCTTCGACTGCGCTCAGGGAATAAGACCCTTCGATAAACTCAGGGAATATTTTTACTCAGGGACTACTGCGTTCAAGGGGATAACAAAACCCGCTCTTTTAAAAGAGCGGGTTTTTATGAGTTCTAATTTCTTTTCAATCTTTACTATTCGTAGTAATCTTCCAAACTTAGCCAGAAGCCAACTCCCCAGTCGCCAAATAATGGTGTGTCGCCTGGGTTGCCGTAAGCAAAACTTACATCAGTGCCGCTTGCTCTCAACGTGAATGTAGCAGTGCTTGGCCGATAGAGACCTACGTTTGTTCCATCACTGACAGGCACGTCACCATCTTGGGCAAAAGCCAAGGTGTAAGTGCCGTTAACAGAATCAGTTACTCCATTAATATCCGAATCAACGTAGAAGGTCTTGTTGCTTGGTCGGTAAACGGCTATGCCAGCGCCAACTGCTACAGGCAAATCGCCAGGATCACCAAAAAGAATGGTTTTATCACCAGCATCATCCACATCTCCGTCGTGATTCATATCAAGGTAGAAAGTGGAATTGCTTGGCCGGTAAACACCTACAAAGGTAGCACCAGCGTTGCTGGCAATTGGGACATCGCCATCCTTAGCGTAAGAAGCAGCGCTAATAATATTTACCGCTGTTGTTATTCCACCATCATTAGCATCATCAACGTAGAAGGTCTTGGTGCTTGGTCTGTAAACAGTAATTTTATTGTTGTAGACCAAAGCAACATCGCCTGGGTCGCCGTAGGTAATTTCAACATGAGCCACTCCGCTGTCATTGCTGTTTCTTAAATAGAAGGTTCTGTTTTCTGCCCGGTAAACACCAACAGTAGTGCCGGTTGTATCAGCTACATAGGTTGCGGCTGGAACGGCAATAGTGTTGTAAGTTGCCGGACTTGCTTCAATTGCATCCTGAGCAGCGCTAATAGCATCAGCTCCGGTAAGCTTTAAAGTGCCGGTAATTGGACCGACTACAGGACCACTAGCTACCGTAAAATTAATATTTGCTACGCCTTCTGAAAATGCAACTTTTGGAGAGCCGGTTAATACTACAGGGACAGAGTGTTCTCCCGTTCCTGGAGTTATTGATATTGTCTGGTCAAGAACGCCGGTAATAGTGATAGTAGTTCCCGCTGTAATTACTTCTGAAACTTTTGCCTTGGAAGACGTTGACGAGGTTACTGGAATTGTTAACTCACCGCTGATGCCGTATTTGCCAGTAGCTAACCCTAAACCGGTAACAGTTATTTCAATGATGTCTGCTTTATTATCGTAAGTACCGCTAACTGGATTGTTGTCTGTTAGTTTTACGCCAGCGTCAGTAGCTACACTACCATCTGTTGTGCTAGTAAATGGTCCAACATAGACCATTCTGGCTGAATCAACACCTGTAAAAAGACCAGTGGCTTTGGTTAAACCAACGCCTACTAATCCGGCAACTGCCAAAGCGCAAACTATTCCTACAAGAATTTTCTTTTGCATATATTTCTGTGTTTTTGATTAGAGCGGTTTATTTTTAGGTTTTGGAGCTTTTTGTCATCGCGGGATTGCTTCGTCCGCCTGAGGGCGGACTCGCAATGACACAGTGTTTAATAACCTGTCATCGCGAGCGTTAGCGTGGCGATCCCAGTGTATTGTCACGGGATTGCTTCGGCTGCTGCCTCGCAAGGACATTCTTTAATTGTCATCGCTCCAATCTAAATTTTGCCGTCTAATCAATTGTTAATTTTTCGACCTTTGGTCAATCCCGCAGAAACTCCGTCTAAGAACAATAAAGTTCTTTTCCGAGCTCCCGAAAAGAACGATACTCTTTTCA
>Ga0209204_1003036_pt1 | contig 12874 bp, 10 predicted proteins | sample AD_JPNMR2_MetaG_FD_184425 | JGI IMG/M metagenome (GOLD analysis project Ga0209204, IMG submission 184425) | Active sludge microbial communities of municipal wastewater-treating anaerobic digesters from Japan - AD_JPNMR2_MetaG (SPAdes) (version 2) | ecosystem: Engineered > Bioreactor > Anaerobic... | reverse complement strand
CAACCGCAACTTCTGAAATATTGTGACCTAAATAAGCTGGATGAACATGATTGGGACTTCTTATTAAATCATCAGCCGCAGTTTGAAAAATATAAAACATCTTATACATGAAATTCAGAAAATCAAACAAAACTAAAATTTAATAATTATGAAAACTTATAACTGGATCAACAAACTATCGGCAATCATGGGATTTGCCGCCGCAGGGATTCTTAATTTTTAAAAATGAACTTGTTTACTTAATTGGTGCTGTAATTTCAATCATTTATGCTTTAATGTTTTGGAAAATTTGCCATGTAGTAAATGATTTTGAAAAATTTAAAAATATGATTGAAATAAACAAGAATTACAACGAAAACTGTTTAGAAACAATGAAAAGAATGGAAGATAATTTTGTAGACCTAACTGTTACAAGTCCACCATATGATAATCTAAGAACATATACAGGAGAAGCTGAATGGAATTTTGAAGTATTTAAAGAAATTGCTAAAGAGTTATATCGAGTTACAAAACAAGGCGGTGTAGTTGTTTGGGTTGTAGGTGATGCTACTATTAAAGGTAGTGAAACAGGAACATCGTTTAAGCAAGCATTGTATTTCAAGGAAATGGGATTTAATTTGCATGATACAATGATATGGAAAAAAACAAATCCTATACCATTAACACACAACCGTTACGAACAGCATTTTGAATATATGTTTATATTTTCGAAAGGTTCGCCTAAAACGTTTAACCCGATCAAAATTCCTTGTGTAACAAAGGGGCAAATCAGAAACTGGAAAAATTCAAATAAAGAAGAAGGTTCGGCAGCTAGGAATAGGAACGAAGTGACGGTAACAAAATCCGAAAAAATTAAGGGAAATGTGTGGGAAATGTCTGTATCACATACAAAATATAACCATCCCGCAATATTTCCTGAAAAATTAGCACAAGACCATATATTAAGTTGGAGTAACGAAGGAGATATAGTTTATGACCCATTTATGGGAAGTGGAACAACTGCAAAAATGGCTATATTAAACAATAGGAATTATATAGGTAGTGAGATAAGTAAAGAATATTGTAATATTGCGGAAGAAAGATTAAATCTAATTAAATCTAATGAACTTGAAAAAACTAAATTATTGAGAGGAACGAGACAATTTATGGATGATAAGGTAACTATTGTTGTTAAGGGGATTTCTTCTTCTGGAAAATCAACAAGAGTTTATTTATTTCTCAAATTTTTAAGGGAAATGGTTGAATTTACTTTTCACCCCTATATTTATAAAAACAGAGAATTAGGGTTGCTCTGCGACGACCTAAATTTACTTTTTATTGGAAAGGAGTATGAGGGTAATGGAATTATTCGTTGGCAGGGACTTGATTCTAAAACAGGCTTGTTTGGTTCTAATGCAGATATTAGTAATTTTATTCGTGATGCTGATTGTTCTGTTATTATTGAGGGAGCAGGCACGACGCAATCTCATAGGTTTCGTCCTAAATATTTATATGAGTATTGTGGAATTAGGAATATGATTATTCAGTATTATAGTTTTCCTTCTGATGGATATGGATTTTATCGTGAAAGGGTTTTTAATAGAACGGGTAAGTATCCTGGGGATACTATGTGGCATAAGAATAAATCATATTTAAAGGAATATAATAAATCCCTTCTTGAATTAAAGGAAATTCCAAGTGATTGTCGTGTGTTTATTGATAATGGTTTATTTGATAGTGAATCATGGGATTTAGGTGTCAAAATTCTTGAATTTTTAGGTTTGGGGGAGTATTCTGATTTATACTTTTTGTATTGTGAATCATCAACATACGTTTCAGATAATGTTTTTAAATGTTAATTTAATAATTTTTGGTTATGGAACTTTTTAAGCCTAATGAGAATTTGTATTACTATTTTTACTGGATAAAGGTAAGAATGGACATTTTTTGGGAAAGGTTTGAAGATAAACCTATATCAACAAATGATAGTATTTTTAGGGAATTTAAATTTACAAATGTTTATAGGTGTTTGGACAGGGTTAGCCAGTATCTAATACGTAATGTAATTTATAATGAGCGTGGCCTTAGAAATGATTATTCTACTGAGGATATATTTTGGAGGATACTTTTATTTAAGCATTTTAATAGGATTGAAACTTGGGAAATGCTTGAAAAGGAATTTGGAGATATCACACTTGATATTAGGTTTAATGATATTATAAAATTTTTAAATGATAAGCAGTCTCAAGGGGAATTGTTATACTCTCCAGCATATATGCTTACTTGCCCTATTCTTAGGAAGGAGTCTTTTATAAGAATGTATGAAATTAAGCACAATTCTTCTAAGCAAGAAATTTATTTAAATGTATTTAAGAAATCAATTTTTGAGAATGGTTATATTTATACTATTTTACGTTCCCAAAGTCTTAAAGAGTTGGTTATGAATTTGCAGAAGGTTGATACAATTGCTGATTTTTTATCTATGCAGTATGCTCTTGATTTTAATTATTCAATACTGTTTAATTTTGATGAAAATGAATTTAATATTCCTGGTGGAGGTGCTGTAAGGGGGATTCTAAGATGTTTTGATATTAGGAAAAATAATCATGATATGTATCTTGAAATACTTAGGTGGGTTCAGCATAATTTTGATGAATTGGCAGAAATTTATTTGGGGGAGAATAATATAAGATTTTTGCCTGGCAGAAATCCTACTCTTGCTGATCTTCAGAATTGTTTTTGCGAAACAGATAAATACATGCGTGGACTTGGTATAAGGATTAATGGGATTAAGGGTGAAAGGATAAAGAAGAAGTTTGTTCCAAATAGTAAAAAAATTGATTATTTCTTTCCACCTAAGTGGGGTATTAAAATTGTGTAATTTCCTATAAAAATAGGAAAATTAGTTTGTTTAAAAAATAAAGTATTTATATTTTTATAAAAATAAAATTTGAAAAATTATGATGAAGTTTGAGTCTTTAGATCAGGCATTAATAGGTTTGTCTAAAAAACTTTTAAATGAAGGTGTTACCAGGAAAACAAGAGGGTATGATTGTGTTGAAATTCCGGAACCTGTTTTGGTTTGTTTAGAGAAACCGTGTAATAGGTATATTACAATTCCAGAGCGAAAGTGGAATAAGTTTCTTCCATGGATTGAAAGTTTATGGTTAGCATTAGGGTTGAATGATTTGGCTCTTCCTGGGAAATATGTTAAAAATCTTTACAATTTTAGTGATAATGGAAGGACTTGGCGTGCTGGTTATGGTGCTCGGTTTAGATTTTATACCGGCTTTGGCCAAGATTATGATATTTCTGATAGGAAGCAGGCACATATTTATTCCGGAACTGTCAATATGGTTGATCAGTTTAGGTATGTGATTGAAGTTCTTAAAAAAGATATAAATTCAAGACAGGCAATAATTACTATTGCTGATCCTGCTAAAGATTGTTTTGATTCCGAAGGAAATATTAAGGTTACAAAAGATCAGCCTTGCAGTAGGAGTCTTCAATTTATGGTTGTTGATGGAAAACTTGATTGTACTTTGTATATTCGTTCTAATGATTTAATGTGGGGATTTTCTGCTGTTAATGTTTTTAATTTCACACTTATTCAGGAATATTTTGCAAATATTCTTGGGATTCCAGTTGGTAAGTATTATCATTTTGCAAATAATTTACATTATTACAAAAATTTTGAAAACGATATTCGGTTTTTTGCAAGTTTAAATCCAGATGATTATTCATTTAAGCATGAATTTTATTATAAGAGTAATTTTATGTCATTAAAAAATTTTGATTTTTTAATTGATTTGCTTTTTGATTTTGAAAAAAGGATAAGTTTAAATCCTAAACATGATGATGAAATACCTGATTTTGGTAATGATATGATTAATGATTGGGCAAGAGTTATTAAGGTGTATTGGACAAAAGAGAAAGTAGAATTTGTAAATCCATTTTTAAATTTGTTATTTTATGGAAAAGAAAATCAGAATCCGGACTTTAAATCTTTAGGTTTTAAGCCAGGACAAATGATTGTTAAGGTGTATCATTCTGATACGAATATTGGGTATTATTCAGTTTTTAATCCAAAAGGGTATATTGATAGATGTGAAAAGGATGGTAAACGTGCTGAATATTTAGGTATTTTAAAACCAGATTTTACAATTTAAGTATATTTGTATGAATGATGTTAGTATAAGTAATTATAGAAAAATGCTTAATATCCAGAGACTTTCTGGGACATATAAGCAAAGAAGTTATAATCTTGCAGAGCATTCTTATTATGTTGTAATTCTTTTTCAGCATTTTGCTGAAATTGAAAAAATTGATTATGATGTAAAAGAATTAAGTTTAATTCTTAGGCATGATTTAGTTGAGGTATTAACTGGGGATTTAATTTATACAGTAAAAAATTCTTCTCCAGATAACAAGGAACGTTGGGAATTAATTGAGGACGAGATTATAGGTAAACATAAAGAATTTCTTCCATATTCTGATAGCAGTATAAAATCTTTTTTAACAGAAGATCAATTCAGATTACTTAAGATTTGTGATTTGCTTGAATTATGGATTTTTCTTCAGGAGGAAAAGATTGCTGGGAACAAAAATTGGTCTGTTTTCGATATTTCTGATAGGTGTGTTAAACTTATTACAAGCTATTGTCTTTCTGGTAATAGGCAATTTTTATCTGTTATTAAATTTATGAATAGTTTTGAACCATGGAAAGAATAGTTAAGGTTTTTATAGGAGTTATTGGTTCTGGGAAGGATTATCAATGTAGCCTTCTTGAAAAGGATGGTTATATTCGTGTTGGATTTTCTGATGGTGTTAGAAATCTTACATGGAAATTTTTAAATTGGGAGCCTAAAAATTCAAATGATTATGAAAATTTTAAAAAGAATTATTTTAATATATTTGGAGAAAGACTTCTTGGAAGACAAATATTACAGAGGATTGGAACGATAATGCGTGAAGAGGATGAAGATTTTTGGGCACGTAAATGGTATAATACTGTTACTTCTTTAAGTTTTAATGGTGTTAATAAGATTTGCATTTCGGATTGCCGATATTTAAATGAGGTTGATTATATTAGGAAGTTTTGTCGTGAAAGGGGATTTGAATTAAAAATATATTTTTGTAATTATAAATCTGATAGATATGAGTTAAATGACCATGAGTCAGAAAATTTAGCAAGAACTTTATTAAATAAAGGGTTCAATGATTTGGATGAAATTACTAATTTTGTATAATTATGGAAGAATATTTGTTAAATAATTATATGACGTTTGAAAAGGTTGATGAAGACCTTTTTATAATTGATGGTAAAAGATTTTTGTTTGTTAAACCAACAAATGGTTTACTTTTTAATGAGGATTTTCAATTAATACTTTCCCCCGTTCAAAAGAGTATAAAAACAGATTTTTATGCTTTTTGTTTTGGTGGAAGATTTTATTATACGGAATCTCAATTGGAACCCACCCTTACCCCATTAAAGTATTTAGGTAATTATTCCCCTAAACTTGGGTTTAATTATTCTTTTTTAGGTGTTCATGGGGGGTATGAACTTTTAAATGGTTCAAGATTGTATGATGATTGGGCTATGAAGGCAAAATTTTTAGGGGTTTATGCTTTGGGGATTTGTGAAAGAAATACATTGGCTGGAGCCCTAATTTTTCAAAAATCTTGTGAAAAATTTTCAATAAAACCAATTATTGGGGAAGAAATTTCTGTTAGAGATGATAAGGATTATCAATTTAATATTAAGTTGTATCCAAGGGATGATGAGGGGTGGCGTAGATTACTTTTAATGAATAAGGAAATAAATATCGATAATAATGGTTTTGTTAGGTATAAAAGTTTTCTTGAATATATTGCTGATGGAAATTTTTTTATTGTTTTAGACCCTAAGTATATTGATTATGAAAGAGCATTTCCTATAGAATTAAATTTTGAATGTTTTTACCAATTAGACCCTGTTGAATATGTTCAAAATGACAGGGATGAGTGGTATTTAAAGAATCTTAAAAAATTTGTTAGATCACATATTCCACCTATTGCAATAAGTGATGCCTATTATATTGATAAGGAAGATTTTTTTATAAAAAAGTATTTAAATACAATAGCTAATAAGTATGATTATGATTCTAAAAATCAATTTTTTAGGTCTATTGATGAATATTTTAATGATGTAATGAGTTTGTTTAATCCAGAGGATGAGACAGCCGTTCCTATATTTATGGCATCAATAGAAAATCTTAAAAAAGTTGTTTCTGGTATTCAATTTAAAATTCCAACTGGAGAAAGGCATTTACCAAAGTATGAGTTAACAAAAGAGGAATTTGAGTTGTATGGTGATTCCGAAACATTATTTTGGTCTATAATTGAGAATGGATTAAAAAATAAAGTTCCATTAGATAAGCAGGAGGAGTATATTAATAGATTACAGGAAGAATACAGTGTTATTAAAATGGGGGATGTTGTTGATTATTTTTTGATTCTTTGGGATATTATAAATTGGGCTAAACGTAATGATATAGTTGTTGGGATTGCACGTGGTTCTGCTGGCGGGAGTCTTATTTCAATGTTAATGGGTATTACTGAATTAGATCCTATTAAGTTTGATTTACTTTTTTCAAGATTTTTAAATGAAGGTCGTATTACTAAAAGTTTACCTGATATTGATACGGATTTTGAGTCTGAGAAACGTGGGTTAGTAAAATCATATATAGAGAAGCGTTACGGAAAAAATTACGTATGTTCTGTAGGAACTTACACTAAGTATCAGGTAAAGGGTATATTGAAGGATTTTTCAAAAATTTTTGGTGCAAAATTTGATGATGTAAATATTATTACAAAGAAATTTTCTGGGGATGAAACATTTATTGATCTGTTTAAATTAGCAACTACAGATAAAAAATTAAAGAAGTTTATAATTTCATATCCGGAAGTTATTAATGCAATTCCATTGGTATATGGCCAACCAAAAGCAGGTTCAATTCATGCATGTGCAATGGTTATTTTTCCAAAATCTGGAACTATGTTTGAGCATGTTCCAATGCGGTTACATGATAATGAAATAGTTAGTGAGTGGGAAGGTGCTGAAATTGAATCTTCCGGGTATTTAAAGGAGGATATTTTAGGGGTAAGGCAACTTGATAAGTTTGGTAATATTATTCGTTTGATAAGAGAAAATCATAAAATTGATATTGATATTACTCAAATTCCTTTGGACTGTGAAAAGACATTTATGAATTTTCATTATGGATTGAATTCTGATGTATTTCATTTTGGGTCTTCGGGGTTAACACAGTATTGTCTTGATCTAAAACCTATAAATATTGAGGATTTAATAGCAGGAATTTCATTATATCGCCCAGGAGCAATGGAATCGAATTACCATAATGAATTTATAAAATTAAGAAGAGGCGAGAAAGGTATTGAATATATGTGGGGTACAGAAAATGCAACGAAGAAAACTTTTGGGTTGCTGGTTTATCAGGAACAAATTATGCAAATATTTGTTGATGTTGGTGGATTTAGTCATGCAGAGGCAGATGATGTTAGGCGTGCTATGGTTAAAAAGAATAAGGAATATTTACAAAAGTATAAAGAGCGGTTTTTAGAAAATGCTATAAAAATTGGTTGTCCAAAATTGGAAGCCGAAAATATTTGGGAGAAACTTGAAAGGTTTGCTGAGTATGGATTTAATAGGTCACATGCTGCCGCATATGCAATAACTGGATATATTAGTCAATGGTTTAAAGTTCATTATCCAATAGAATTTTGGGCAACAGCATTTAAGTATGCAACTGAAGAACAATACCCATCATATATTTCTGAAATTTATTTTTCGGGTGGTATAAATATTGTTCCACCTGACATTAATTCATCTGGAAAATTTGTTAGCCCTAATTTTGAAACAAATAGTATACATTGGGGTATTTTATCGATAAGGGATATTGGTGATGTTGCATCTGATCAAATAATAAGTATTAGGGATAGTGTTGGTAAATATTTTTCTTTTGAAGATTTTGTTCAGAGAAATGTTTTTAGGGGGTCAAAGGTTGATAAACGTATTATTGAGAATTTGATAATGTCTGGGGCGTTTGATATTGTTGAAGGAATAAGTAACCCAATTGAAAGGTTTAGACTTGTTGAACAATATTATGAGTTAACGAAAAGAAAAATGGTTGATGGGGTTTTCTTTGAAAACGCAGATTTTATTTCAGAAGATTGGTGGTGGGTTTTACAGCAAAAAAGATTGTGTGGGGTTGCATTTTTTAATTATAAGGAATTATGTGAAAGGTTACGTATTTTAAAATATCCATATATTGATTCAAGGGAATTAAGGAATTTTTATAATGGAAGTAAGAAAATTAAATCTACTGTTGCCGGATATGTAATTGAAGTAAATGTTCGTAATAGTAAGAAAGGTGAATATGCTGATATTACTATTGAATCTAATTATAATTTTATTGTAATTAAGGTGTGGGCTGAACAATGGGCTAAACTTTCAGATATTTTATCTGATAGTGAAAAAAAGATATTAGTAATAAATGGAATAATATCTTGGGATGATTACAAATCAATTCCTATTTTAACTGCTAATGAAGCGACAGAATGTTTTGTTTTGGGCTAATTATTTTATGAAAATGCTATTTTTGTTAAATAAAATTTTTATATTTTTACAAAAAATTAAATTTGTATGAATAATAAGAAAAATTTTGTTGTGTTAAATCTTGGTAATCAAGTAATTACCATAAAATTTGGTAATTTTGAAGATGAAATAGATGCCGATGAACTGTGCAGAATTGATTATGGTAATTTGTATGGGGAGGCTGTTACTGTTTCTGCTTTGATTAATAGAATTGGTATACTTCGTGCTGAAGCGGAATTTATTTTAAACCAGAAAAAACTTGAGTATGAAGTAAGGGAGGCACAATTACGTAAGGATGAAAGACGTAAAGCTAATTTGAATGGAACAAAGTTAACCGAGAAGGCATTGGATGATATTGTTTTGCTTGATGAAGGATTAATGGTTATGCGAAACAATATTTCTAAAGCAGAAAAGGATTTTAAGATTATGGAGGCACTTTATTATGCTATTCTTTCTAAAGACAAGAAATTGAATAATATTTTAAAGCCACTTACCCCAGAAGAATTGGGTAATGAAATTATTGAAGGGAAAGTTAATGGTCTTGTAATTAATAAAACTAAATCAAAGTTAATTTAAATGATTAAGTTTAAGGATTTTGGAATTATACCTACTGAATATGGGTTTGATTTGGTGAGGTTTGTTGAGGCAAGAAAAATAGGTGATGGGACAATGAAAAATCCGACGGGAGATTTTTACTTGAAACAAGTTGAAGTTGGTTATGGTTATACTTTTGAGTTGCTTATTAAGAAAATTGCCCATCTAATAGCAATTGATAATTTACCTGAGGAACCGAGTTTAAAGGATTATGTATTTGAATTTAGAAAATGTGTTGATGAAATTTCGAAATTTTTGGGGCATTAGCCTGTTTTTATATTACTAACAATTAAATTTTAAGATTATGACGTTTGACAGAAGTAAGATTAAGGGAGCAAAAGTCTCTACAATCGTTGAAACCAGAAAAGAAGCGGACAAGCATTCAAGGTTTTTTTCAAAGGGTTACACGGATTTTTTGAAAATTGAACCTGGCATGAATTTGTTTAGGATAGCACCACCACACAATCCTGAACATACTCCATTTATGCCATTAAGAACTACTTGGCTTGAAGTTGAGGTTGATGAAGTTGATGATGAAAACAATCCAACAGGAAGGAGGGTTGTTAAGAATAAAAGAATTTTTATAGCAACAATACATGGGGGGCTACCAAAAGATCCAGTTGAAACATACATTAAGTATGTAAAGCAAAGGGCAGATGATGAGTTTACTAATAAAGAAGATCGTTCAAAATTTCTTGCCCCTATAACAGGTTGGAAAAGTAAGGATGGAAAATGGAATCCTGGAATACAGCCATTAACCACTTATGTTTGTTATGCTTGGGACAGAAATTGGAATTTTGGCCGACTTGAATTGTACTCTAAAGATATTGTTGAAATTGAAAAGTTAAACATTGATGATGAAACAGGTGAGCCAATTGAAACTGATATTTTTACTGATCCAGATACAGGGCGTTGGTTAAATATTAATCTTTTTAAGAATGATAAAGGTAAAAATGAAAGAATTCTTACTAAGCGAGAATTCACTCCGAAGAAGGGAATGAAGTCTTCTGATTTAGCAAAAGCATGGGAGGAATTTGAAAATTCTTGCCGAATTCCTGATGATAAACTAAAGGAATGGAGTGAGAAAGATTCATTGTATAGTATTTATGTTGGGACTTATACGAGAAGGGATTTTGACATGGCTGTAAATGGGTTAATGAGATTTGATGAAAAGCATGGTTATGGAATTTTTGAAAATTCTGAATTTCTTGATGAATTAGAGGAAATTTCACGTTTAGTAAAGGATGATAAGGTTGAAGGTGAAATTGATAAAGACTCGGAAAAGGAAAATGTAAATGTAAATGAATCAGAAAAGAAATCAGTTAAAACTCTTCCTAAAATGCCGGAAGTTCACCAAAGGAAAATAAAATTTGAAGAACCAAAGAGGTTAGAAGAACAGTATGAGGAAGATTTGGATGAAGAAGATGTTGAAGAAGAGGAAGAGGAAAATCCTAAATCAAAAATTACAATTCCTAAGGTAAGTAATGTTGCAGAAAGTGCTGTTGATAATACACCAAAAGTTCAAATTGACGAGGCTATACAAGCAAAAATTGCTGCGTTAAGGGCAAGAGTTAAGGGTAACAAGTAATCCATGGCTGGATGGTGGTGGGTGATAATTTTTTTTTGACCCCACCACCTTTCTTTAAAAAAATTTTGTATGAAAAGACCAATATTTGCTGTAGTTACAGATATTCACCTTGAAGTAAATAATCTTGAACAGCGTAAGGGGTTATTTTATCAGATAATTGATTTTTTGTCATCACGAGGTATTGATAGATTAATGATACTTGGTGATGTATTTGAAAGTCGTAAGGCGATACCAGAAAATGTTTTAAATTGTTTTGGTGGGATTATTACTGATTTATATAATTCTGGAATTAGTGTTTATGCAATTCCAGGAAATCATGATAAATTAGTTTATACGAAGAGGGAGTCATATCTTACACCTTTTGAACATTATCCTGGATTTACATTATTTCAAGATAATGGGGAAGTAAAGATTAATGATATTTCTGTTTTCTTTTCTCCATTTTATGAACAAGAAATTTGGATTAAGGAATTTGATAATTATTTTGGAAGTAAGAAAATTTCTAAAAAATCAATTTTACTTAGTCATTTGGCCGTTACGGGTTCGAGAAATAATAATGGGGAATTAGTTGAAAATGGAATTTCTAAAAGTATGTTTGATTGTTTTGGAAGGACTTTTTTGGGGCATTACCATAATACGCATGAAGTTAGTAGAGATATTATTCACCTTCCATCTATTTGTCAAAAGAATTTTGGTGAGGATGATAATAAGGGTTTTACAATTATTTATGATGATTTTACTTATGAAATTGTAAATCTTAATTTTAAGAAATTTGTAAATATTGATATTGATTTGTCAATTAAAACAAAAAGACAAATTGATAAAATTATTCAGGATGCTATTAGTGATGGTTCTTCTTATGTTAAGGTGAGATTTTTTGGTACGGAATCTGAAATTAAATCTATAAATAAGGATGAATTGAGTAGATTGGGTGTTAAGGTTCAAACTAAGATTAAGGAAATTGAAGATTCTGTTGAATTTTCTAAATCAGAAGAAATACATGAGTATGATATAGTTTCTTTAATAGAAGCATTTCGAGAATTTTGTGAGCAAGAGAATTTGAATTTTGATGAAGGGGTTAAATACTTAAAATAGAAATATTGAGGTAATAATATGACTAAAGAACAAAAATTTTATAAGGCGTTGCAGGATGTATTTATCGGCGCCAAAATTGAAGGGCAAGGCGGATTTGTTAATTTGATGAAAATTAAATCGAATTACTATTCAAAGATTGAAAAAATATTAAAAGATGATATTGAAGAAGCATTAAAACAATATCCTACATTTCGAGATGAATTATTTGACAAGTTGTACATCTTTTTTAATAGATATTTTACCGAAAGTGGCTCTATTTACTTCAGTTCTACACCTTTTCATAATAACATATACGAAAAAGTATATACCGATGATAGAGATGTTATTTTGTTTTGGAAAACACAGATGCTTTACTATGTAAAAACAGACAGAATTTTCAGGAGTTTGCCGGTTGCGTTTGACGGATTCAGGTTTTACTTCGATGCTTCAAAAATTGAAACCAAGAAAGCAAACGAAAAACGCAGTTTGATATACGAATTAAAGGAAGTAAAAAAAGATAAGACAATAGTTTTTAATGTTTATTATTCCGAAAAAGGAAGAGTTACTAAAACAGAAGATATTCTAAAAGATTTGAAGAAAAAGAATATTAACATTGACGAAGAAACTTTAGAACGAGCATTTCGCATATTTGAAAAGCAAAGCGAAGTAGATTTTTTCATAAATAAAAACGCCAAAGCTTTTTTGCAAGAACAATTTAAATTATGGAGTTATCAATATTTTTGGGAAGGGGCAAAGGAATGGAGTAGTGATAGAGTAAATCAATTACAGATATTAAAGGATATTGCGTTTAAGATAATTGATTTTATTTCTCAATTTGAAGATGAACTGGTAAAGATATGGAATAAACCGAAATTTGTTAAAAATAGTAATTATGTAATTACACTCGACAGGATAAATAATCTTGAATTGTTTGAAAAAATATTCAATCATCCAAACATAAACGAACAGATAAAAGAATGGCA
>Ga0209204_1003030_pt1 | contig 12893 bp, 9 predicted proteins | sample AD_JPNMR2_MetaG_FD_184425 | JGI IMG/M metagenome (GOLD analysis project Ga0209204, IMG submission 184425) | Active sludge microbial communities of municipal wastewater-treating anaerobic digesters from Japan - AD_JPNMR2_MetaG (SPAdes) (version 2) | ecosystem: Engineered > Bioreactor > Anaerobic >... | reverse complement strand
TCGTACCCTGCATACTTATTCTTAAAAACATCGGAGAGTTGCTTATAGAAATTTTCAATCTGCTCCTTCTTTAGCCTTTCGCCGTAAGGCGGGTTGGTTATTACAATACCCTTATCCACCCTGGGAGGGTTGTAATCGAAAATTGAGGCCACCCCCAAATCAATCTTTTTATTCAACCCCGACTCCTTGATATTTTCCATGGCTGAGGCAATAGCTTGCTTTGATATATCGCGGCCTAGTATCAGGTACTCAAAATCACGTTCCCTACTATCATCGTTGTAAATGGATTGCAGTAGTTGCTCATCAAAATCGAGCCAGTTCTCAAACCCAAAGTGTTGGCGGAAAATACCCGGAGCAATACCATAGGCAATTAGTGCTGCTTCAATCAGAATGGTGCCTGAACCACACATGGGGTCAATAAACACGGAATCGCCATTCCACCCCGATAGCTTGATAAGCCCCGCTGCAAGCACCTCGTTAATTGGAGCTACATCCTGTGCTACCCTATACCCTCGCCTGTGTAACGACTCGCCCGATGAATCGAGCGATACGGTACAAACATCGTTATTCACATGGATATGAAAGGTGATGTGAGGTTTTTTGGGGTCGACAAAAGGACGCTTGCCAAACCTATCGCGGAACTGGTCGGCAATTGCATCTTTCAGTTTTAAAGCAATGTACCGTGAATGTGGGAATAACTCCGAGTTCACAACGCTCTCCACGGCAAATTTGTGGGAAAGCTCCATTACTGAAGTCCAATCGAACTTGCGGGCATTCCCATAGAACTCATCGATTGTACGGGCGTTGAAAACATAAATGGGTTTTAGAACTCGCAGAGCGGTTCTTAGCCAAAAATTTGATTTATAGAGAGTCTCCTTGGTTCCGTAATAGGAAACCGAACGGCAACCAACCTCAATGTTTTCAGCTCCAATTTCCTTTAGCTCTTCGGCCAATACTTCTTCCAAACCCTGAAGGGTTTTGGCTACCATTTGAAATTTCTCGCTCATGATTACTAAGCTATCTACTTCTTGGGTTTTGCTTTTGTTACCAAAGGTTTACCATCCTGGGTTCTGTTTGAGAATGCTGAGAGAATTTTCTCGGCATCAGTAAACGGTACTGTGATGAACGAAAAGTCATCGCGAACCAGTATATCGTCAATATTCCTATCGGGTATTTTCACCTCTTTACGAATAAACTCTGAAATCTTCTTGGGAGTCATACCATCCTTTTTGCCAAGTCCAATAAACAAGCGTGTTGTTCCCTTGGTATCGACACGGAAGGTTCTAATTTCAGTGTAACTCGATACATCGAGCTGGCTTTTGAAGGCAAGCTTTAACAGGGCTGCCAGGGCTACCTCTGGACTGTTGGTCTCAATAAGATCATCAGCCATTCCAAGATAATCCATATAGTTGCCCTGGTTTATAATCTCAACTAACTCCTCTTTAATCTTTTCGCGCTTAACAGCAACAATATCCTCAGCCGTTGGAAGCAACTCTTTGCGAATATTAACCTTTGTGGCTTTCTGGAAATAGTTCAGCTTACGATATTCCTCGGGCGAAACAAATGTAATAGCTGTTCCCTGCTTTCCGGCACGTCCGGTACGTCCTATGCGGTGAATGTACGATTCGGGATCCTGTGGAAGGCTGTAGTTAATCACATGGGTTAAATCAACAATGTCGATACCCCGTGCAGCCACATCGGTAGCAATAAGAATATTTATATGCTTTTTACGGAAACGGCTCAAGGTTTTTTCACGCTGTGCCTGCGAAATTTCACCATGTAATCCCTCAGCAGCATAACCCCGTTCAATTAGCTTTCCGGTAACTACATCCACATCGTTGCGGGTACGACAGAACACCAGTCCGTAAAATTCGGGCTCAATATCAATAATTCGGGTAAGAGCATCAAACTTATCGCCTTCGCGCACCTCAAAGTAAATCTGATCCGTTAAGCCAGTGGTGGGTTTTGCCTTGTCAACCTCAAGCCTCTTGGGCTCCTTCATGTAGTTTTTAGCCAGCTTCACAATACGATCAGGCATTGTGGCCGAGAAAAGCAGTACCCTTTTCTCCTTGGGAGTGTGACGCATAATCTCCTCAATATCCTCAATGAAACCCATGTTAAGCATTTCATCGGCCTCATCGAGAACAAATATCTGGAGCTGACTAAAGTCGAGATCGCCACGGTTGATTAGGTCGAGAATGCGACCGGGTGTACCAACCACCACATCTACACCTTTTTTTATACGGCGCTGTTGCTCCGAGATTGATTGCCCACCGTAAACAGCGGTAATAATAATTCGCTTATCGGCCAGCGATAGCATCTCGTCGCAAACCTGAAGTGCGAGCTCGCGGGTTGGTACAAGGACTAATGCCTTAATTCCCTTAGGTTGACCATCGAGTAAATCGATTATTGGTAAGCCAAAGGCAGCTGTTTTACCAGTACCTGTTTGAGCTTGGGCTATTATATCGCAGCTTTCGCTCAGCAATACCGGAATGGTTATTTTCTGAATAGGCGATGGTTGCTCAAAACCCTTTTTCTTAATTGCTAGAAGGGCTTTTTCCGATAAACCCAACTGCCTGAATTCATTATTTATCTCCATAACATAATTAATTGGTCAAAAAACGACCTGTGAAAAGTATTAAAACACTTAAATTTAAAAAAAAAACTGAAAAATTATTGTACTAAATGCTTATATCGTGTCCAATTGTTAATCACCTCAAGGCTTTTAATGAACGATTCGTTGTGTTCATTGGTAACCTGATAGTAAAAACCTGAACCAAAAAGCGATTGTGCAAACAAACCTTTCAGCTGGAGTTTTAGTTCAGCTTTGGAAGTTTGAATACCAGTGCTATCGCGAGCTATTTGCCGGGATTCGGCATAGGAATAGAGTTCATCCAATATGTTATCGGTAACCTCAAAGTTTTTGTTGTAGACTTCAAACTTCGGGTATTTCTTCTTAAGCAATTCACGGTTAGCATCAACCCAGGTTATAGCAAACTGGTTAATTAAACCTGATCGAACAAGTTTACCGTAGTATTCAGAGTAGTAAGTTGTATCGAGTGGAACAAAAACATCGGGCATTATGCCACCGCCACCATAAACCACCTTCTTTTTAACCAGAGTGGTGTACTTAAGCGAATCGGGAAAATGGACACTATCCTGATTGAAAAACTCACCTCTACTATACCGATTATCCAAATCGGAATAGTAATCCTTTACATCACCCATTTTGTATGGTTTCTGGATGGCTCGGCCGGTAGGTGTAAAGTATTTGGCCACGGTTAACCTAATCATGGAACCATCGGGCAAGGGAAGTTGATTCTGGACAAGCCCTTTGCCAAAAGTTCTTCGACCAACAACTATACCACGATCCCAGTCCTGAATTGCACCAGCAAGAATCTCGCTTGCGGAGGCTGAACCCTCGTCGGTTATTATCACAAGCCGGCCCTTAAATGGCTTACGGCCACGGAAATGGGAGAAGTAGTCGGTTCGGGGGCTATTTCGGCCCTGGGTATAAACCACTAGCTTACCGGGTTCAAGAAGGTAGCTTGCCAGCTCGTATGCCGAGTTAAGGAAGCCTCCTCCATTGTTCCTTAAATCGATTATTAAGTCGGCCATTTTCTCCTTCTCAAGTTTCTCAAGAGCCTCAACAAACTCCTGCTCGGTTGTGGCAGCAAATCGATTTATTTTGATATACCCAATACCCGGACGAGCCATGTATGAAGCATCAATACTGTAAATGGGTATTTTATCGCGGATTATGGTAAAATCTAGTAGCTGGGAAACACCCTTACGTAAAATTTTCACATCAACCCTGGTACCTTTGGGCCCACGCAGTAGCTTATGGACATCGGGGATTTTTAACCCAATATTGGTAATTGGCTTCCCGTCGATTTCAACTATCCTGTCACCGGCCATAATACCAACACGTTCCGATGGACCTCCGGAAATGGGATTAACTACTATTAAGGTATCGTTAAGGATGTTAAACTCAACACCAATTCCCTCAAAGTTTCCCTCAAGGGGTTCGTTCATGGCCTGAACATCTTCCTTTGAGATATAGATTGAATGGGGATCGAGCTGTCCCAGAATTTCAATAATGGCATCGTCAACCAGCTGATTTACGTTGATGGTATCAACGTAGTTACCTGATAGGTACTGAATAAAGCGAACAAATTTATATGCGCTAAAGCTAGAATTGTTTTGAGCGCCTGCCGAGAAAAACAGGGCAAAAACTAAAAGAAAAATTGACAATAATTTTTTCATACACAGTAATAAAATTTTACTCCCACTCTATTGTGGCGGGGGGTTTTGAGCTGATATCGTAAACCACTCTATTAATGCCTTTTACCCTATTAATAATCTCGTTTGAGATACGGGCCAGGAATTCGTGAGGGAAATGGAACCAATCAGCGGTCATTCCATCAGTAGAGGTAACAGCACGTAAGGCTACTACAAATTCATATGTGCGTTCATCGCCCATTACACCCACTGACTGGACGGGAAGTAGAATGGCTCCGGCCTGCCAAATCTTATCGTACAAACCTGCTTCGCGTAATCCTTGTATGTAAATGCTATCGGCCTCCTGCAAGAGTCGTACTTTTTCTGGTGTAACTTCGCCAAGTATTCTAATCCCCAGACCAGGCCCGGGAAAAGGATGGCGATTAAGGATACCCCCGGGTAAACCCAACTCCTTGCCAACCCTGCGAACCTCATCCTTAAAAAGTAGGCGTAAAGGCTCAATTACCTTTAGGTTCATTTTTTCGGGTAGCCCGCCCACGTTATGGTGCGATTTTATGGTGGCTGATGGGCCATTAACCGATACCGATTCAATTACATCGGGGTAGATAGTTCCCTGACCAAGCCATTTTACATCCTTAATCTTATGCGCTTCCTCGTCAAAAACCTCAATGAAGATTCGCCCAATAATTTTCCGTTTCTGTTCCGGGTCGGAAACACCCTTTAGCTCACTATAGAATCGTTGACTGGCGTCAACGCCAATTACATTGAGACCCAAAGTTTTGTAGGACTCCAATACCTGCGAAAACTCGTTTTTACGAAGTAGTCCATTATCAACAAATATACACGTCAAATTTGGGCCTACAGCTTTATGCAACAGCATAGCGGCAACCGATGAGTCCACCCCACCAGAAAGGCCCAGAACAACCTTATCATTACCTAACTGGTTTCTGAGATTCGATACTGTTTCATCGATAAACGATGCGGGTGTCCAATCCTGGTTGCAGCCACAAATATCAACTACAAAATTTTTGAGTAGCTTTGATCCCTCAACGCTGTGATACACCTCCGGGTGAAACTGAATACCGTAGGTTTGCTCGCCCAATACGCTAAATGCGCCTACTTTTACATCGGCAGTGCTGGCAACAACTTTAAAGTTATCAGGAATTTTTGCTATGGTATCGCCATGCGACATCCAAACCTGCGATTTTGGCGATAGGCTCGTGAAAAGCGGGCAGTTACTATCAACAACCTCCAAAGTAGCCCGGCCGTACTCCCTTATGGCCGATGGTAAAACCTCACCCCCATTGGTATGGGATAGTAACTGTGCTCCGTAGCAAATTCCAAGCAAAGGGTATCTACCCCTAATATCAGTCAAATCGGGCATTGGAGCATTATTATCCCTCACGGAAAAAGGGCTTCCGGATAGTATAACCCCCTTAACGGTATTGTCGAGCTTTGGGATTCGGTTAAATGGGTGAATCTCGCAGTAAACATTGAACTCTCTAATTCTACGTGCTATTAGCTGGGTATACTGGGAGCCAAAATCGAGTATCAAAATTTTTTGATGCATGGTAACACAAACACTTTGAATTGCAAAGGTAAGAAAATAGAACAAATTATTGGCCGATTTGCTTATCGGTTTTAATATTTATGATTAAATAGCTCAAATAATTGATTAATAGGTTGATTTTGGTTCAACCGAAAAGGTGAGGCCGTCGTTTACACCTGACTTGTACCCATAAAATTTAGTGCGGTTTTAAATATTTGAATATCAGATAGTATGTATAGAAAAAGTGGTAATTTTACCGCACTAAGGCACTAATTTAAAAATGAGAATACGGGTTGTAAAAACAAATTCTAATGCAAAAGCTGTTCAAGTGGTTAGCTATCAAAATAATAAAAGAGTTATTCTTAAGCATATTGGCTCTGCCCATTCCGATGATACGCTAAAGGAGCTAATGATACTGGCCAATGAGTGGGTAAAGGATTACACAGGTCAGCTTTCTATTTTTTCCGATTCAAATCCCAATAGTGTTTTACATACCAATCACAGCTCATTTATAGGCGTAAAATATCATTTGTTTTACAGGCAGATAAGGGCTATCCAGAGACAAATCGGGTTTGACGGTTTACCAGCGTTGCTGAATGATTTGGTAGCAATAAGGATATTCGAACCCGCTTCTAAACTCCGCTCCCTTGCTTTACTTGAACAATACTTTGGTATCATACATAGCCGTAAGAACTTTTACAAAATAGCCCCCGAATGCGTTAATCTAAAGGGGATAGCTGAAGAAAAGGTGGTTCATTTTGCCAGAGAGCATTACTCCTTTGATTATGACCTGCTTTTTTATGACGTTACCACTCTTTACTTTGAGACCTTTGAGGAGGATGAGTTGCGCAGGAATGGCTTTTCAAAGGACAATAAATTCCAACAACCACAAATACTAGTAGCCCTGATGGTAACCAAAGAAGGTTTCCCTATTGCATATGAAGTCTTCCCGGGAAACACATTTGAGGGACACACCATTGTCCCTGTTATTAAAGATTTTATCGCCAGGAATAGGGTAAAAAACCTCACTGTCATTGCAGATGCTGCGATGATTAGCACGGCAAACATAAAGCAATTAACCCAAAACAATATCAACTACATCGTTGGCGCTAGGCTTGGAAATGTAGCCGATACAATGGTAGAGACCATTGACAAGAAAATCTGTCGTGAAGATGGCAAAAGCATTCGAATTAAGACCAGTAATGGGTATCTGGTATGTAGCTATTCATCGGTCAGATACCGTAAGGATAAGTATGAAATGGAAAAACAAATCGAGAAAGCCAAAGAAGCAGTTACAAGGCCATCAAAGAACAAAAAACTCAAGTTTATTAAAACCAAAGACGAGCATGCGGAGCTTAACGAAGCATTGATTGAAAAAACGAAAAAATTACTGGGAATAAAGGGATACTACACCAACCTAGAGGAAAAGGTTGTAAGCAATAAAATCATAATAGAACGGTATCACGAACTTTATAGAATAGAGCAAACTTTTAGAATTTCAAAGAGTGATTTACAAACCCGACCCATTTACCATTTTAAGGAACAACCCATAAGGCTGCACATTCTAGTATGTTTTATGGCCTTAGTTGTATCAAAGCATATTGAAATCAGAACAGGTACGTCTATTAATAGATTTATTCAAGAAGCAAAAAAGAATGCAGATGGTGAAATAATCAATCATATCACTCAAAAAATCATAACTATTAAAGCTCATCCTACCCAAAAAATGAATGAACTTATCGAAAAATTATTTTCACCGCACTAAAAGGGACAAGTCAGGAAAATAGAACAAATTATTGGCCGATTTGCTTATCGGTTTTAATATTTATGATTAAATAGCTCAAATAATTGATTAATAGGTTGATTTTGGTTCAACCGAAAAGGTGAGGCCGTCGTTTACAACTTCTGTTGCTGGGAATATTTCCATTGCTTCCCTTTGCAAATCCTTTTCATTCTTGTACCGCGATGAGAAGTGCCCAATTAGCAATTTCCCTACGCTTGCCTTTAAGGCAACCGTTGCTGCCTGCTGTGCGGTACTATGACCGGTTAACCGAGCTAATCGTAAATCCGAGTGTAAAAAGGTGGCTTCGTGGTAAAGTAGGTCAACGTTTTTCACTAGTCCAACAAGCCTTTCGCTGTAAAGCGTATCGGAGCAGTAAGCATAGGACCGGGGTAGCGATGAAATATAGGTCAACTCAGCATTTGGAATAACAGTTCCATCGTTTAAAGTATAGTCCGAACCATTTTTTATTTTAACAATGTCAGTAAGCGAAAGGTTGTACTTTGCTATTAGCTCCTTACGTATATTCAAGGGTCGTGGGGCCTCGCGGAACAAATACCCCACCGTTGGAACCCTATGCCGCAAGGGCAAGGTTGTTACAACTACATGCTTATCGGAATAAATTGTTTCAACCTTAAAAGGATCAACAACGTGGTAAATGACCTTAAATGACATTTGGTCAGTAAAGTAGTCGATATTCTTATAGAATATCTCCTCAAAATCGGCTACGCCGTAAACATGTAAATCGTACTTGCGCCCTAAAAGATTGAAAGTTGATATTAACCCGAAAATGCCCAGCACATGGTCGCCATGTGAATGGGTAAGAAAGATATGGTTGATGCGGTTCATTGGGAGCTTAAACCTGCGAAGTTGTATTTGGGTTCCCTCGCCGCAATCAATTAAAAACAACCGCTCATGTACATTGAGCACATGAGCGGATGGGAAACGTTTAGATGTAGGTAATGCAGAACTACTACCCAGTATGGTAACTGAAAACGTCACTTTTTAGCTTCGTTTTCGGCTTTCTCAATTATTTGCACTGCCTCATCCTTTGAATAGGCAATATTAAGCACTGTATCGAGTTGCGAAATGGTAATTAAACGTTCAACGGCATCGGTAAGTCCGGTAAGCACAAAAGTTCCACCGGCATTTTTACAGAGCCTGTTTGCAACCAGAATAGCACTTAACCCTGAAGAATCGCAGTATCGACAACTGCTCAGATCGAGTACAATGTTACGCTCACCATTGCCTGAGATTAAAACCAACTCAGATTTTAAACTGGGTGCAAAATTGGTATCAAGTTTTTCTTCAAGCACCTCAATCTGGGTGAACTTCTCGAATTTCTGAATTTTGAATTCCATTTCTTTCAGGATTAAATGGTTAAACTTTCGCAACTCAATTATTACTCTTCGCTCTTGGAATCAGATTTTTTCTGATTTGCCTCGAGTTCCGATTTCAGAGCTTGCAGCTCAGAAATATCCCCTAAGGTAGTCTTTTCTATGTTAGAATTCAACTTTTTTACAACTTTTTGTGCGGAAGAGGCCTTAGATTTTTTTTCTGCTTTCTCTTCAACCTTCTTCTCATCCTCAAAAGTACGGCTATGCGAAACGATTATGCGTTTAGCGCTCTTGTTGAATTCCAGCACCTTAAAGGCTAATTTCTCGTCAACCTTAGCAGTTGAACCATCTTCCTTTACCAAATGTTTAGGAGTAGCAAAACCTTCAACACCGTATGGTAAGGCAATTACAGCGCCTTTGTCGAAAATTTCAACTATTGTACCTTCATGAACGGAGTCAACGGTGAAAATGGTCTCAAAAACATCCCATGGGTTTTCCTCAAGCTGCTTGTGACCAAGACTTAAGCGACGGTTTTCCTTGTCGATTTCAAGAACAACCACCTCAATTTCATCGCCAATGTTGGTGAATTCAGCAGGATGCTTAATCTTTTTGGTCCAGCTAAGGTCAGAAATGTGGATTAAGCCATCAACACCTTCCTCTAACTCAACAAACACTCCAAAAGTAGTGAAATTGCGAACTTTTGCCTTGTGCTTGGAGTTAACAGGGTACTTCTCTTCAATACTTGTCCAGGGATCTGGTTTGAGCTGTTTAATACCAAGCGACATCTTGCGCTCTTCACGATCAAGAGTTAGGATAACAGCTTCAACCTCATCGCCTACTTTCAGGAACTCCTGAGCACTGCGTAGGTGCTGACTCCACGACATTTCAGAAACGTGAATTAGGCCCTCAACGCCAGGGGCAATCTCAACGAATGCACCATAGTCGGCAATAACAACAACCTTACCTTTAACCTTGTCGCCAACCTTAAGGTTTGGATCGAGCGAATCCCAAGGATGAGGGGTGAGCTGCTTGAGACCAAGTGCAATACGTTTCTTATCGTCGTCAAAATCGAGAATTACCACGTTAAGCTTCTGGTCAAGCTGCACAACCTCTTCGGGGTGGTTAACACGGCCCCAGGAAAGGTCAGTGATGTGAATAAGTCCGTCTACGCCGCCAAGGTCGATGAATACACCATAACTGGTAATATTTTTAACGGTTCCTTCAAGAACCTGACCCTTTTCGAGCTTAGCAATAATATCTTTCTTTTGCTGTTCGAGTTCTTCCTCGATAAGCGCTTTATGCGATACAACAACGTTCTTGTACTCGTGGTTGATTTTTACAACCTTGAACTCCATTACCTTTCCTACAAATACGTCGTAGTCGCGGATAGGTTTAACATCAATTTGTGAACCGGGAAGGAATGCCTCAATACCGAATACATCCACAATCATACCGCCCTTAGTACGGCACTTGATGTAACCCTTAATAATTTCATTTTTGTCAAAGGCCTCATTAACACGTTCCCATGAACGCATTACACGAGCTTTTTTGTGCGAAAGCACAAGCTGACCTTTTTTATCCTCGGAGCTTTCTACGTAAACTTCAACCTTGTCGCCAACCTTCAAATCGGGGTTGTAACGGAATTCGTTGATGCTTATTACGCCTTCGGATTTGTAGCCGATGTTTACAAAAACTTCACGTTTTGTAATAGCAACTACAGCACCTTCAACCACCTCATTCTCGGCTACGGTTGATAGGGTTTGATCGTAAACTTTTTCAAGTTCTTTGCGCTGGTTTTGATCGTAGGCATGATCATCTGCGTAAGATGTCCAATCAAAATCAGGTATTCCAGCATTTTGATTCTTTAAAGCCTCTTTGGCCATTTCGTCATTCATTGTCATTAACTTTCAGATTGTTAATTTGTTAGACATTATTTGTAGATAAAATTCAACTTGCAAAAATACATAACTTTCTAAAATAAAATCAAATTTACCCAATTATTTTGAAATGTATATCAACAAGTTTGGTTGATTTGTATCAAATATGGCCGAAATTACCTACTTTTGGTAAAGTAAATGCTATTGAACATGCGAAAACGAGTATTGGTTACAGGGGGAGCAGGCTTTATTGGTTCCCACCTTTGTGAACGGTTGCTTTCCGAGGGTAACGAAGTAATTTGCCTCGACAACTACTTCAGCGGAAACAAGCAAAATATTGTGCATTTGCTGGCTAACCCCTACTTTGAGCTGGTTAGGCACGATGTTACCGTTCCCTACTATGCCGAGGTTGATGAAATTTACAACCTAGCCTGCCCTGCCTCGCCAATATACTACCAGCAAAACCCCATTAAAACCATTAAGACATCGGTAATGGGTGCAATTAACATGCTGGGACTGGCAAAAAGGGTAAAAGCCAAAATATTACAGGCATCAACCAGCGAGGTTTACGGCGATCCTGAGATTCATCCTCAACCTGAGCATTACTGGGGTAATGTAAACCCCATTGGGCCAAGGGCCTGTTACGATGAGGGCAAACGCTGCGCCGAAACCCTGTTTGTAAATTATCATATGCAAAATGGCGTTAAAATCAAGATTGCTCGTATTTTCAACACCTACGGCCCAAGGATGAGTTTATCCGACGGCAGAGTTATATCCAATTTTACCGTTCAGGCCCTAACCAACCAAAACATAACCATTTACGGCGATGGCTCTCAAACCCGTAGCTTTATGTACATTGATGATTTGGTTGATGCTCTGATTATGTTGATGAACACCCCTGAAAGTGTTACCGGCCCAATAAACATAGGTAACCCAGAGGAATATACAATAATTGACCTGGCTAAAAAGATAGTTGCATTAACAGGAAGCAAATCGGAAATAATCTATAAAGCTGCCACTGTTGACGACCCAAAGCAGCGAAAGCCCGATATGGAAGTTGCCCGAAAAATCCTTCCAAAATGGACACCAAAGGTGAATATTGATGATGGATTAACAAAAACCATTGAATATTTTAAACAACAGCTGTAATTATAATTTTGTGAAGCTGATGCCAAAGCCTATTTTTGTGTAATTTTTTAAAAACTGATTAGTTAAAAAAAACACCATGAAAGGAATAATTTTAGCAGGAGGAGCCGGAACACGGTTATACCCAATAACCAAAAGCATTTCAAAGCAAATCATTCCCATTTACGATAAACCAATGATTTACTACCCCTTATCGGTGCTAATGCTGGCACAGATTAAGGATATACTCATTATCTCAACACCAAAAGATATACACCTGTATCAAGATCTTTTTGGCGATGGTTCGCAATTGGGTTTAAATATTCAGTATGCCATTCAACCATCACCCGATGGTTTGGCTCAAGCCTTTATAATTGGTGAAAACTTTATTGGTACCGATAGCGTTTGCCTTGTATTGGGCGATAATATTTTTTACGGCGGAAATCTTAGCGAGCTGCTTAAGGAAAGCGCCAAGCTGAACGATGGCGCTATAGTGGCGATAATATATTTTACGGCGGAAATCTTAGCGAACTGCTTAAGGAAAGCGCCAGGCTGAACGATGGCGCTATAGTTTTTGGCTACTACGTTAAAGATCCGCATCGGTATGGTGTTGCTGAGTTTGATGAATCAGGAAAAGTAATTAGCATAGAGGAAAAGCCCGAAAATCCCAAATCGAACTTTGCTGTTACGGGGCTTTACTTCTACAGCAACGATGTGGTAGAAAAGGCAAAATCGCTTAAACCTTCCAAAAGGGGTGAGCTAGAAATTACCGATCTGAACAGACTTTACCTAAATGAGGGTAGGCTAAACCTTAAAATAATGGGACGAGGTATGGCCTGGCTCGACACCGGAACCCATGAAAGCTTGCTTCAGGCATCAAACTTCATTCAAACCATTGAGGACAGACAGGGTCTTAAGGTTGCTTGCCTCGAAGAAATTGCTTACCGAAATGGATTTATCTCAAAGGAACAACTGCTAAAACT
>Ga0209204_1003027_pt1 | contig 12903 bp, 18 predicted proteins | sample AD_JPNMR2_MetaG_FD_184425 | JGI IMG/M metagenome (GOLD analysis project Ga0209204, IMG submission 184425) | Active sludge microbial communities of municipal wastewater-treating anaerobic digesters from Japan - AD_JPNMR2_MetaG (SPAdes) (version 2) | ecosystem: Engineered > Bioreactor > Anaerobic... | reverse complement strand
CCACTGCCCTCAGATCATAGGACTTGTGGAGCATCCCACGGTACCTATATATTCCTATGTAACGTAGCTGAAAGAAACCCTTCAGCTTAGGCTAATCAACTATGGCTTGCTTAACGCAAGCCCCCGCCTCTATAGGCGGTGGGCAGTTGACTTACCATATCACTTTTAGTTTGAAACTTCTTTTCTTTTTACACTTATTAATCTATCACCTCCCCTATCACTTTTAGTTTAAAACATCTTACCTCTCCATTTATTACTGCTCCTATGTCCCTTATGTATATCTTAACCTTAAATACTCTTCCTTTTGGATAGCGTTCACTTACATATTCCCTTGTCCTTCCTGATAATCCAAAACTCCCTCGATTCCTCATATCGCAATCACACTGCGACTCATATTCCTTACCAACTTCGTATCTATATCTAAATGTCCTATATGAATATCCATCTCTTCTTGTTGCCTTGTATGCTTCGATATACTTCCCCCCTTCGTCTTCCTTTATCTCGAATGGTGTCCGTTCCCTTATATACTCCTCTTTCTCCCTCTCACTTAAATATAACCAATTCCTCTTTCTTACCTTTATCCCATATTTCTTCCTAAATTCCTTACTTAACTTCTGGTAGTTTCCTACTTCTTTCATATTGATTTTATCCTTATGTCGCTCGATAAACCCCTCACTTATCTTCTGATACTTTATTATCCATTCCATTAACATCTTATTTATATGTCGCTCGATAAACCCCTCACTTATCTTCTGATACATTACTATATTTCCCCAATTTACCTTATCCTTATACTTCTCGATAAAGCCCTCACTTAATTCCTGACATTCTGATATTCTTCCCCAATCAATTACTTTATCTTTATGCCGTTCTATCAACCACTCACTTACCTTCCTTAACCAAAATACTTCTTTCCAATTTACCTTGTCCGAATGTTTTTCTAATACCTCCTCACTTACTTCCTGAAACCTTATTATCATATACCAATTCACTCTGTCTGCATTTCGGTCTATAAACTCATCACTTAATTTCTGAAATTGTGATATTAACACCCAATCTACCTTGTCCTTATTCCGCTCGATAAACTCCTCACTTAATGTCTGATGCACTGATATAAATACCCAATCCACTTTGTCCGCATATTTCTCGATAAAACCCTCACTTAATGTCTGATACTCTGATATGTCTATCCATCTAACCTTATCTGCATTTCGCTCAATAAACCCCTCACTTAACTTCTGATACCTTGATATGTTCCACCAATCCACCTTGTCCTTGTGCCGCTCGATAAACTCCTCACTTAACTTCTGGTATTTTGATATTTCTTCCCATTTTACCTTGTCCGCATACTTCTCGATAAAGCCCTCACTTAATGTCTGATTTGCTGATATGTTCCGCCAATTCACTTCCTCTTTATGCTTCTCGATAAACCCCTCACTTAATTTCTGGTATTTTGATATTAACTCCCAATTTACATAATCTTTATGTCGCTCGATGAAACCCTCACTTAATGTCTGATACCTTGATACACTTTCCCAATATAGTTTGTCCTTATGTCGCTCGATAAACCCCTCACTTAATTTTTTTACACAGACTATATAGTTTATATCTATCCTATCTATGTATTTATCCATTATCCATTCACTTAAATCCTGTTCCCTTGATACCATTTTCCAATTCAATAAATCAGCATACTTGTCTATAAACTCGTTACTTAATTTCTGATACATTGATACTGAATATAAATATACCTTATTTATATACTTCTTGATGAATTCCTCACTTAACTCCTGATACTGAACCAAAAGATACCAATCCAATTTGTCCGCATATTTCTCAATAAAACCCTCTGTTAACTTGTAATTTACTACTATGTTCTCCCAATTCACCTTACCTCCACAATCCCTTATCATTTCTTCTACCATCTCCACATCACTTTCATACCACTCCCATTTCTTATTTTCTTTTCCCTTCATTTTACTTTACCTCCTTTATCACTTTTATTTTAAAACTTCTTATGTTATTATTTACTATTGCCCCTATGTCCCTTATATATATCTTTACTTTTAACAACTTCCCCTTATTGTTGTATTTCTTTGCTTCCTTCTTCGTCCCTGCTGTTATTCCAAAACTAAATATCGTTTTCATATCACAATCACAATGTGCCTCATACTCCTTCCCAACTTCGTATTTATACCTAAATGTTTCATTTGAATACCCATTTTCTCGCACCATCTTGTATGCTTCTATATATTTTCCCGCTTCGTCTTCCTTTATCCAAAATGGTGTCTTCTCACTTATATATCGCTCCTTTTCTTCCTCACTTGCATTTATCCAATTGTTCCTTGATTTCATTATTCCATATCTATTCCTAAATTCCTTACTTAACTTCTGGTATTTTATTATTTTTGTCATATCCAATTTGTCTTCATTTCGCTTTATAAAACCCTCACTTAACTTCTGATATTTTGATATTATATCCCAATGTATTCGTTCCTTATGCCTTTCCATAAACTTTTCACTTAATACCTGATATTTTGATATGTTCATCCAAATAACCTTATCCTTATACTTTTCTATAAATCGCTCACTTAATGACTGATATTGTGATATTGCATACCAATTCACCTCGTCCTTATGCCGTTCTATAAACTTCTCACTTAATCGCTGATATTGTGATATGTTCCACCAATCCACCTTGTCCTTGTGCTTTTCTATAAAGCCCTCACTTAATTCCTGTTTCTGCGTTATCTCCCACCAATTCAGTTTGTCTTTATATTTTTCTATCAACCACTCACTCATTTTTTGATTTTCTATTATCCTTCCCCAATATACTTCCTCTGCGTGCTTGTCTATAAACTTATCACTTAATTTCTGACATATTGATATTAAATACCAATCTACATCATTCTTATACTTTTCTATAAAGCCCTCACTCAATCGCTGGTATTCTGATATTAACTCCCAATCTACCTTGTCCGCATTCTGTTCTATTAAAGCCTCACTTAATTCCTGATACCTGGACATCTTTTTCCAATCTAACTTGTCAGCATATCGCTTAATAAAATCAATCGGCAGTTTGTATTTCCAAGATATTTTTCCCCAATCTACTCGTCCCTTTCGCCTCTTTATCTCCCTTTCCAAATTACCTATGTCATACTTACAAAAAACCCTTAATTTACATTCTTTTCCCTTCATCTTTCTTTACCTCCTTTAATTTAGACTCCTCTATCCTTCTTACTCTTTTTGATTTTATTTTTTCCCTGATTTGTTTTTTTAGTTTATATTAAGTCACTTATCTCGATGTCCTTACTTTTTACTTCTTCTTCCCCTTCTTTTCTTGTCATCTTTATGTATTCTATATACTGCGTTAAGAAAAAATCTACTGTTACCTTGCAACATTCACATAATGAGATTATTAATTTTAAAGACGGAATACAATATCCACTCTCCGCCAATGATATGTTTGATGGATTTATATTCGCATAGTAGGAGACTTCACTTTGCTTCACCCCGTTTATCTCTCGAAACTTCTTAAAAAATTCGGATAACCTTTTGTCGTCCAAATATTTTATTACCTTGTCGTATTCTAATTCCTTTACCCGCTCGTCCTTTATTATATACATATTCTTTAAATCATCTGTATATACCTCATAGCCATCCTGATCCTGAACCTTCTTCAATTCTTTTGATTTTATAAACATTCTTCCTCGCCCCTTTCTTTTATCATTTTTTCAGGTATCTCATTACTCACCCCAAAATAACTACATACCTCGTCCATTGTCTTTTCTACCTTATTTATCTTCTTGTATTTACAATAGTTCAATTTTGTTAACCTATATGCTAACCTTAATACCCCTGGATTCCGCTGGATCTCTTCAATCACTTTTTCATATCCCTTTATCCTATCCTTGTCCATCTTTAATATTTCCATCGGATCACTACACTCCCTTGATACCATTGTTATAAACTTCTTTGGAACTTTCTTATATCCCTTTATGTTGTCTGACTTGTCCCCTTTTATTGATTTCCAAAATATAAACTTTTCTATCTCCAACTCCCCATATTCCCTCTTGTAATCCTCTATCGTATAATACTTGTCCTCGTATATCGATATTATCCTTTCTACATTCTTATACTTTAATAACACATTTAAATCTGAATCAATTGAACAAATGTATATCTTTTCGTATTCACCTGCCCTGTCCGTCACTATTGAATATATTACATCATCTGCTTCATATCCCTCACTCTGGTATACTTCTACATTCTTTAAGTTACTAAAAAAGTTATTCATTATTTCAAAACTTCCATATACCATTATCCCTGTTTCCCTATTTCCCTTATAGAATGGATATATCACTTTCCTAAAACTTACTTTTGAATCACATACTATCCCTACTTCATATCTGTCCACATCACCGCCCTCTCGCTTGTTTATCGCTTTCATCAATCTTACATATCCAAAAAATATGTTCCTTTCTACCTCATTGTATATCTTGTAGCCATAGCCGTATTTGTATGAATAGTATGAATAATCTATTAAGTATAGTTTCTTCATTGTTTTACTTCTGCTGTTGTTATCTTCTCTAATTCAGCAAATCCCTTATTAAATCCTACTGCACTATCTATATACTCCCTTCTTCCTTCTTTCTCTTTAAATATATGGAAGTTTCGTCCCTCTCTGTATACCAAATAGTCCTTGTATTTTATTACTTGTCCGTTTTTCATCTTGTATATTAATTCTATCCCCGCTACTTCTGTTACCATTATGCCTTCTGGTAACTCCACTAACTTTCTCGATTTCTGTTTGTATTCCTGTTTTCCATATCGCTCTTCCATTTCATTGTATGTCCTTATCTGTCCTATATATTCCTTGTTGCTATTAAATATATTGAATGTCCTTATTCCCATTCTGTATATATACTCCCCATTCACCTTTAACAATTTTACCTTGTTCATAAAATTTACCACTACATATTTGCTCTCACTTTCTACTGCTTCCATTCCCTCTGGTATCTCTGGCTTTATTTCCTCTTTCTCCTTTCGCTCCCTTACTACCTTACTCGTTATCGTTACTTGAAAGTATTCTTCTATCTCTCGCCAACTCTTTAATGTTGTCTCGTATTCACCTTTCTCATTAAATATTACAAAACTTCTCAAGCCCAATCTGTCTATGTATACATTCTTCTCTGGATATTTGTAGCACTCGTTTATTTTTATCCCTTTTATCTCATTCGTTTTTATCTCTCCTATCACCCTTTCCTCTTGAAACTGCGGTTTCTCCTTTTTTACCTTTCTCTCTTTTTTTGTCGTATCCATTTCTTTTGTTATCCTTTCTAATTCGTTTCTTAAATCCTCTAATGTTTTCATTCTTTTTCACCTCTCCTTTTTATTTTTTTATTTCCTTTATTTATAATTACCTTCCAATCCCAAACTCATACCCTTATTTTTAATACCCCGTCCTCATCTATTTTTCCATACCTTCTCACCTCCTCTTCTAACTCGGCTCTGTTCTCAATGTAATACTCACTTATCTCTATTATCTTTTTGCCGTAATTCTCGTAGAAATATTTCACTGCTAACCATTCCAATTCCCCATATTCATACTCCTCATAAAATACCTTTTTTAGTATCTCCATCTTGTCCTTCTCCACCCATTCCCCTTTTCGTTTCTTCCATTCCTCATACTCATTCACTACTGCCCAGCTTAAATACCTTTTACCATGAAACCTATCATAAAAATCTGCATACTCCTTGTATGTATCCAATACTATCGATTTCCCTAATATTGAACTATTTCCTATGTTCTTTATCTTACATGGTAATACCTCTCGATAGAATTTCTCGAATAATAGCATCTCTACCCTCATCACTTCTATCAACCCACTTCTTCCATATTCCTCTTCCATTAAACCTTTTATCCTCATTATATATTTTTCTTCCATATCTTTTCCTCCCTTCTTTTTTATTCTTCTATCTCCCGATATTTATATGCTAATTCCTCTAACTTATTTAAGTATATCTCAAGTATCTGCATAAACCTATCATCATATTCTATCTCCTTCCTCTTTTCTTTTATCACCTCCCTTTCCCCATCTTTTCGTAACTTTAATTTTACATATATTGTCCTATTGTAAACTATTACTTCTACTTCTATCTTCTTGCCTTCCCCTATATGACAGTTAAATCGCTTGTAGTATTCATTCATCACTATATATCTTCGCTTACTTCCATCCCTTCTTATCCCATTATAAAAATCTTCCTCTAATAGATCATTACTCATCTTTATAAATTCCTCTCTACTTTCCATTATCCTCACCCCTTTTATTAATATTCATATTTTATGTATTTAATTCCAACATTACTCTTTATCTCTTTTATCCATTCTATATTTCCGTCCTTATATAATTCTATTTCTCTTGCTTGTCCTTCTGCCTGTTCGATTTCCAATTTGTCAAATCCCCTTGGTGATCCTATAAATAATGCCCTCATTTGCATTTTTAATAGCACTATTTTTTTAACTGACTTGCAGTATATATAGACATCCTTTTCCCCTTCTATTTCTATTTCCTCCACCTTATCACCGTAAATATATACGTTATTGCCAAAGCCTATGTTGATCACTTTTATTTTTCTGGCGTGATTATTATGAATTATTACAGGAAACCTAAAACAAAAATCATCGTGGATTGCTATTTCCTCATTTTTTATTTCTGGGATATCCGTTATCTCAAATGGCTGTATTAACTCGCTGTAATCGCCCTTATAGATTTTAGGTACTTCTGCAGGTACAAAAGGTACAAAACGTTGTAAAAACTCTTTTATACAGGTTAAGTCCTCTACATCAAATTCTCTTACCTCGTTTATCTTTTTTAATTCCTCATTCGTTTTTACCATATCCATTTCTTTTACCTCCTTAAATTCCTCTTTACTAAAATCTTTTACCTCGTTTATCTTTTTTAATTCCTTATCCATTTCTTTTACCTCCTTTTATTTCTTATTTCTTTTCTTTGTTGATTTCTTTTTTATTCCAAAAAACTTTTCTAAATTATCTTCTATCACTTTATCACTACACTCCCTACATCTTCCATTATAGACCATGTCTTCTATTATCGTTATTTCTTTTCCACAATAAAAACATTTGTATGCCATTTCTTTTACCTCCTTTTATTTCTTTTCAATTAAAATAACCATTTTCTTCCATTATAAAAACCTCCCCTTTCCAATATCAATCTCATCAAGTTGATATACTCCTCATTCCAAGACTGTCCCACTATGTAATCAACTTTTCCATCAACTATCTGTAACCTTCCTCCCATATAGTCACCCGCTCTTACATCTTCGTTGTTTATCAAATCCTCATAAAACCATCTTATATGCCTTCTAAACTTCGAAGCATATGTTGTTAGCCTTCTAAAATCCTTCCACATATAACCATAATTCGATAATTGTTGCTCTAATAAATAATCCAATATCTTTTTAAATTCCTCTTTACTAAAATCTCTTACTTTTTCTTTTCTTTCCATTTTCTTTTACCTCCTTTTATTTCTTATTTCTTTTCTTTGTTGATTTCTTTTTTATTCCAAAAAACTTTTCTAAATTATCTGCTATAACTTTATCACTACACTCCCTACATCTTCCATTATAGACCATGTCTGCTATTATCGTTATTTCTTTTCCACAATCACTACATCTGTATACCATTTCCTTTCACCTCCTTTCCTTTTAAACTTCTTTGTTTTTTATCATTTCATTAAATATCTTTTGTATCTCCTCGGCTTCTTCATCCTCTATCTCCCCAAATGAAATCCTATATTCTTTATCTAACACAAAGAATATGTTATATATAAACTTCCTATAAAACCTTAAATAATCCATTCTATATTCCTGTGTTAAATATTCTGGTATGTCTGCTTCCTTTGACTTCTCTTCCTCATAGAATGCTGTATATTTTACTTTCATATCCAATACCTCCCTTAATATCTTCCTTAATACAGTGCATACATACCAAAAATCCTCTTCGCTCCTTGTCCCTGTCTCAAACACGATGAAAAAATATGCCGTATCGTTCACTACTTCTGGATGTTTCTCAATGTCAAAATACTCAGCTATCTCTTTCGCTGACTCTACTTTCATTAATCCCAGTTTTAATTTGTAATAATTTACCCCTTCCATCATAATTTTTCCTCCTTCTTATTTTTTATTTTTTTACTATTTATGATTTAAAATTTTTCTTGATTGGTTATGCTAATTTTATATTCTCAAAAGATTTATCCTGTCTGATGATCCTTTTAAATTCTTTCCTCACATCTTTTAAAACTCCCTTTAGATATAGATATGGTATGTTAAATATTTTTGCTATCTCTTCATCTTTATAGTTGTATTTAAATTTTAAAATCAAGTATCCATACACCCCATTATATTCCTCTTCTTCTATTTTATAGTTGATCACTTTCTCTAAATATTCATCCTCATAAGATAATCTACCTGCATAATACTCGCATAGATCCTCATATAAGATTTCATCCTCATCTCCCCTATCTACCATTACCTCTTCTTCCTTTTCTTCCCTTATTATCTCTTCTATATTTATTCCTGTTCCATATACCTGGTTGTCTTTTAGATTTATTTGGTTTATTAACTTACGCCTAACTACAAAATTTATAAAATCTTCCAATTTCTTCTTCTCTTTATCATAGTATTTCAATATGTCCCTTTCTAATAAATCCAAAAATATTTCTGTTGCTACATCATTAAAATCCAAATGCTTTACATTTCTTAAATGATTTTTACAATAATTATTTACTAATTCATATACATAAACATAATTCATATTACGCCTCCAAAATTTTTAATTTAAAAGAAAAATCCAGTGACTTTTTAGTTTTGTCACTGGATTCTCTTTTTTATTTTTATTTTCTTTTTATTCAACTGTATACTTGAACAACTCAAATGTTGCCTTATTAATCTCTTCTTCCGTATACTCCCCTTTCTCTGACAGCCCCTTTACAGATAGGACATATATTGTATCACCCTGCGTTAAACTTGGTTGTGGATTGTTTTGTGGAACTGTCAAACTTATCTTAAACTTCTTCACAAATGCTTCCAACACCCACTTGTAGGCAACATTGATACAAATTATAATCTCATTTAAACTATTCTTTATCTCATCAATGTTTGCCTGTTCTTTCTTTATTACACAAGTAGGTGGAAATATTGAGTTCGCTATTGTCAATCCTAAGTATTTCTTCATTTCTTTCACCTCCTTCCTTTTATTGTTTTTATATAAATTATCCTCTCATTTAAAAATACTTTATCTGAACAATCTTATCACGTCCCTCATATGCTTCCTTTATCTCTGGCGGAATGTTGTATACCTTTCGTTCTATCATGCTTATCTTTATCTTATAGTTGTTTACATCCAAAAAGCAATCCTCCTCTATCTTCTTCTTTTGTATTATCTCCTTTATTCTCTTCTTTATATCCCCATCGTTCTTTACATATGTATCATAGATGTGTTTTATATCTTTTTGTTGCTTTAATAACTTTTTTAATTCCTCATCTTTAATCATTATTTCTTTCATTTTTTTTACCTCCTAAATTTAATTTTTTCCCAATCCACCTTTTTTTTCTTTTATTCATTTACATATCTATCACCTCCCAATTACAAACTCTAAAAACTTTTTTATCATTTCTATCTCTATCTTCATTTGCTTCATCATCTCTTTTCTTATTGTCCCTTTAATTAATGAAATAGTTATTACCTTTATTAGCTCCTTTCTTGATATATCTACATTATATCCTAATCCCTCAAGAATTCTTTCTATATTCTTTTCTTTTATTTTTTCAAATCTACTTGTTGGTATTTCTACTCTAAAAGAAATTTTTAACTTATCAATGTCTGATGTTCCCCAATCCCTAAAAAACCTCTTCTGTATCCTAATTGCTATTGGTCTCTTATTTATCCTTATCCTTATTGTCTTATTTCCAATTTCATCTTTATAATCATTCATTATCCTTTCTATCCTTATTACCTCATTGTCTATTTCTTCCTCTATATTTATTACACCCTTCTCATATTTTATTATTTTCTTTTTTACAAAATCCCAACCCTCTTCAATTTCATTTGCATATATCTCATTATTACCTCCTAAATTGTATATTGATTGGTATTCTTTTAATCTCCTTTCCATATATATCAATTCACTAATTGATTCCACTTTGATCAAATACTTTATCTGAATGTAATATTTTGTATCATATTTAAATTCTTTTATTACTTTTATTATTACATCTCCAATCGTAATTTCCGTTCCCCTTAAATATTTTATACATTTACTTATTAGCACATTTACCTTTTTCACCTCTTCCTCTTCATTTACTTGCTCACTTCCCTCATACTCTTTGTATATTGTAGTTTCCATTCTTTTGTATCCTTCACCTTCTAAATGATATAATAAAAATCTCACCTCACTTTCCCTTTCACAAACAATCTGAATCTTTGATACATTTCCTTCTTTTGTTACTTTTACTTCCATCTTTCTTTTCCTCCTAAATTTAATTTTTTCCCAATCCACCTTTTTTTCTTTTATTCATTTACATATCTATCACCTCCCAATTTATATTTATATTTTACAAGACACATTGCTTTACAGATGCATTATTGATTGCTGTAAGTGTCTTTTTTAAAACTCCAAGATGCATTTTTAACACCCAAGTTATTTTTGTTGCTGTACGCATCTTAGAGGATTTTACATTTTACTTTATTTTCTATGTCATTCACAGAAAGTATAATTACTTTATATTTGTATTTTACAAGACACATTTTGCTTTACATGCATTATTGATTGCTGTAAGTGTCTTTTTTAAAACTCCAAGATGCATTTTTAACACCCAAGTTATTTTTGTTGCTGTACGCATCTTAGAGGATTTTACATTTTACTTTATTTTCTATGTCATTCACAGAAAGTATAATTACTTTATATTTGTATTTTACAAGACACATTTTGCTTTACATGCATTATTGATTGCTGTAAGTGTCTTTTTTAAAACTCCAAGATGCATTTTTAACACCCAAAGTTATTTTTGTTGCTGTACGCATCTTATTTATATTTATATTTATATTTATATTTTACAAGACACATTTTGCTTTACATGCATTATTGATTGCTGTAAGTGTCTTTATTAATACTCCAAGATGCATTTTTAACACCCAAAGTTATTTTTGTTGCTGTACGCATCTTAGATTTAAATGTTTAATAAGGGAGATAAAATTCTCCCTTATTAAACTTTAATGCAATCATACATAGGGTCACTTAAAACACTCAATACAGCTTCGTATGGTGTTTTTCCTATGTTGTTTAATACTGATTTGAACACCGATGGAGATTGCCCACTTGCTAATTGAACTCCTTTATACTCACTTGTTACTTGAAAATTATCATGTCTACTATCCACGTTCCAGAAGATTATATTAGGCATTTCGTACCCATGTTGATTATACATACGAACCATACTTTCATAAAATGTCTCATATTTGGAAGTATTATAGGTAGCACTGTCAAATTCCATATCGGATATTATTACTAATGATTTTGGCATATCTTCAGCAGTAAGATTATTATTTATGGCAGTTCTAAGAATCAATTCAAATGCTGCCTGAAGATTTGTGTTTTCAACTATAGAAGGTATACATCTTATTCTTTCATACACTGTACTCCCTTTTAACTGTACAAAAGAAGGTCTAGATGAAAATGTCATAAAGACATCCTTGAAAACACCTTTATTTCTTTCTGAAAAATAAATTGCCAATCCTACAGATGTTGCCATTGGTCTACCTTGCATACTTCCAGATGTATCTGCCATTATTAAAACATTATGTTCATTTTCAATATAATTCGGCAGTGCTTTCCATTGTTGTTCTAATACTTCATCGTAATAACTTACACTTAAATAATCACCACGCCTCGCAGTTAATTCCATTTTTTCAATTATATCGTAAGGGAATAATGTACTGGCATTTATTTTTGCTTCGCCTTTAGCAACACTCTCTATGTAGGTATTAAACCTATCTTCATCGTGTCGTCTAAAGGCATTTCTATATATGCTCATTGCCCTGGAAGGCACACGAGCATAATTTATTTTATTCCATTGATTAGCAGACATTTTGACTTCTGTTACATCAAGATACCTTCTCAACGCAGATAAAGTTTTTCTGTATTCCTTTTCTGATAAACCTAACTTTTTAGAAGTTAACTTACCAAGCCTATTAGATTCTTCTGAACTTGTATTTACACTCTTAGCCCATTTTGCAAGCAGACTAATAGGCTTATTGTTTTTCATTCCATCAATATCCAAATTCCACTGTTCTTGAATTAATCGCCACATATCACCTTCAACAGGTGTACCAACAAATTCATACAGATCGTCATATCTGCCGAAAAAAGGAATCCACTGAAGATTCTTTCTCATAACTTCAGGATGTACTTTTGCCAAAAATTTAAAAATAATCCTAGGCGTTCTTCTTTCGCCTAATCCACCACGCACATTTCTTGCATAAAAAGCCATTTTTGTTGCCAACAATCTGTCTTCGGCAAATGCTTTGCTGAATGCAGATTCTATATCTGCATCTGTTCTTTTTCTCATTGAGCCTATTTGCCCAAATAAATCAACCAATGCGCTGTTTGTACTTTTTAATGTAACAGCGCCATTCTCAGTTAAAGAAAAATTATTTTCCTTTTTTAAAGTATTAACAAATCTTTGACTCATGATAAAATCCTCCTTTTTTATTTTTTTAATTTTGAAGCCTTGCAGCTGTCACATGTGCTGCAATCATTATACTTGGCTTCAGAAATGTTTTTGCCCCTTATAGGACAATAAAAATCTCTTGATGCTTTAACA
>Ga0209204_1003017_pt1 | contig 12932 bp, 12 predicted proteins | sample AD_JPNMR2_MetaG_FD_184425 | JGI IMG/M metagenome (GOLD analysis project Ga0209204, IMG submission 184425) | Active sludge microbial communities of municipal wastewater-treating anaerobic digesters from Japan - AD_JPNMR2_MetaG (SPAdes) (version 2) | ecosystem: Engineered > Bioreactor > Anaerobic... | reverse complement strand
GAAATAAATTTTGAAAAATTTCAAAATGCATTGAGCAAAATTCAAGAAATGCAAAGACTTAATTCTTTAAAGATAGAATTAAGAAATGATGCAAGAAATGATATTATGTGTGGTTATCCAGATATTAGAGAAATGTTTTTTGCAAAAGTTCAGTTTGAAGTGGGTAATAATGAGTGGTGGAAAGAAGTAGATGGGATAAAAAAAAGAGAAGTTAAAGGAGACAATAAAGAGAAGAAATATAATGGATATGTAAACGATCCAAGAATGCAAGCATGGATAAAATCGAACTCTGTTCCTATCTCTCCTGCTATAAAGAACTGGCTGAGATATGGAGATGGTAAAAAACTATGGCAAACTGGAGACCAGAATAAAGATAAAGGAATAGAAAACTGGCTATTTGGAACTATGGGAAATGATAAGTCAGCATCTAAGATTAACATCTCCTGTGCGTATCATATTAAAAATAATCTCTGGGAATTCAGAATCTGGGGATGGATTCCGAAAAGTAATAATCCTCAAGGGTTTGATAGAGATAGATTTTTAGAGAATCTAAAAAGTGGATTAAACGGAAGTAACGAATTAAAAATACCTTGGGAGGAGCTTTTTGGTAACAGAACAGGAAATTATAAATTAGAAGTATGGCGTGAGTATGATACCGGTAGGGATACAATTGAACCTAATGAAAGTAATTTTTCAAAATTTATTCAGTCTCTTTTAACTGATTAAGGAGGCTCTATATGAGTTATGATTTTTATGCCAACATTAAAATTCAAAATGAAGAAGATATAGACAATCTCATAAGTGGTCATAATGAGTTTGTATCCTTTGAGGATGTTTTTATGCGTGCTATAGCCTTAGCAAATTGCCTTGGAAGCAACCTAAAAGATTATGCAAAAGTTGGTCAAAGGTCTTCATCTTCGGGATTGAAAGCCCTTATTCACTCTAATGGTAACTATACTGATTATTTGAAATGTAAAATATCAAAGCTTAATCTTCTTGGAATAAATTGTGCTCCTGATATTTCTTCTCTTCCAGAAGGAAGCTGGTATATACAGATTCCAGTAACTTTGAAAACTCCATATTACTCAAAGGATGATGTTCCATTATACATCATAGAGAATCCCATAAGAAAGGACAAGGTCTTTGGCATCCCATTCACCTCTGCTATGTCCTGGAAAGGAAATTTAAGATGGACAATGATGAAAACTGCTTTAGAACCTGCCAAAGATAATTCTGCTGAATTCGCAAAAACACGTTTTAGACATACCTTATTGTTTGGGACTGAAAAAGGTATGGAAGAAACCCCAACAGGTTGGGCAGAGTATCTGGATAATCTTTGCAATAATGCTAAAGAAGAATATAGAAAGAAATTAAGAGAATATTTTGATGCTCAAGAATCCCCATCACTTGCAGGAATGTTATACTTCTATCCAACATTCTGGAATCGGATTGATATGATGGTAATAAATCCCCATGATAGAAAAACTAAAACAGGCAAAAATCCGATTTATTATGAAGTAGTCCCTGAGGGTGCAAAGGGGATCTTTAGACTTCTTTATATTCCTCTTCATTATATTGGGAGATATGAATCTACTAAGTTATATGATAATGTTAAATCTGACCTTAAGAGTGTTATTGAAGGGCTTGAAGCAATGATGCTAACTTACGGATTTTCTGCCAAAAAGAGTTTGGGATATGGAGTGGTTGAAGATAAATGGGATAGAGAACAAAGCAGGATAGCGGTAAAAACCTCTAAAAAGTCTACTTACGAAGATAAATTTGAAAACTTTGAGATTTTGAAGGACTCAGTGAACAAGATTTTGGAGGAAAGGTAATGAACATACTTGAGAAACTTGAACAGAACAGAAACCAGATACTCCTTGCGGAAGTAGGAGCATATTTGCATTTAGTTGGAAGATTTTCAGAAAAGTTTATATATTCAAACGCAATAGATGCTTCTGACGAAGAAAAAAAATTTGATTATCAAGCAGTATGTGAGGATAACTCTTTCTTCGAAAGCGAAGAACTAATAAATTTATTAAAAGATTCAGTAAGGAAATCCCTTATAAATAAATTTGTAAGACAAAACGTATTAGGTGAACTATCCAGCAATCAAGTAGAAAATTTATGTGATTTCATAAAAACACACACATGGAACGATAATCCAAAAGGGTTATGTAAAATTCTTGCGGACGCTCATGGTATTGTTTCAGGTATAGATAAAGCATTGGCAGGAAGAGGAGAATCAGGAAAGCAGAGAAAACAATATACTTTCAGATCTACAGCTTTTGGTTATGAAAAAGAGATAGAATTGGCAAAAAATAAAGAACTAAAGGAGACATTGTTACAAGAAATCAAGAAGATCCTTGAAGATGTAAAAAGCAGGCAGGGTGTTTCTTATGAGGATTACTGTAAATTTGTTTCCATTTTAAAGCAGTACTATTCTCAAACAATAGGAGAAACCAGAAGGCCAATTAATGAAATTTCTCTTTACGATTATGCTTATATTATCGCATCTCTCACAAAATCAAATCTTGCAAAAATGCTCATTGATGGCTGGTATGAGCCGAAAGGGCATTCAAAGTGGAAAATACTAAAAGTAAATATTGATATTATAGGGTTACTATCAAAGGGTATCAAGGTTGGTGATATTTTCGGCCATAGAATCGAATTAGAGGAAATTTTTAAAGAAATAAAGAGAATAGTGGAATATGAATATCCGCTTGGAAACGAAATTTACAGAGATTCAACAGGTATATACTTTTCATTTCCTGATATTAACGATATAGAATTTCTAAGAAAAGAGATAGAAGATGAGATTTTAAAAAAGAAAAAGGTAAACAATCTTGATTGCGGTTTACAGATTGCCATTTCTGGTAAAAGTAGAAGCATGGTGATTCTGGCAAGAGAAAGAGAAGATGCTATAAAAAAAATTGTTTATCCTTTTGTAAATAATAGTGAAAATGTAATCACAATTCTGAATAACTACTCAAAATCAAATGAGATAAAGGATGTATGTCCAGTTTGCAAAATTAGACCAACGTATGAAAGCAACGACAGATGTTCAATATGTAAAGAAAGCTATCAGAAAAGAGCAAACAAATGGTTAAGCAAAGTAGATGATATTAAAGAAACCATATGGTTAGATGAAGTTGCAGATGTAAATGATCGTGTTGCATTAATAATTGGACAGTTTGATTTGAGCAAATGGCTATCAGGGGAATTTTTAGATACCTTTGTCTCTCAAACTTTTGAGAGTTGGAAAAAAGCAAATCAAAATGTAGCACAATTACTAAGTATTAATTCTTTAAACGACTTAGAACATAAGTTTAAAGGATTATTTGGTTCGCCTTCAAATTTGCAAAATGGGGATAACCAGTTGTTAAAATCGTTTATTGGGAAATTCTGCAAAAACTTTATAACAGACTTCTGGAAGCCAATTGCTGAGCGAGATTCTACAGGAACTGCTCTTACGCTTGGAGATAATACTGCAAAGGTTAAGTATCTGATTAAATTGTTGATTAGAAAACATCCATCTCTATCACGAATTTACCGTATCTGGAATACAACACAGGAATTTATCAATGAAGATATATGTGAAAATATTTTAAAAAAATATTCTTTTGATTTAAACCTGAGAACCAAACGCATTCAATTTAAAATTGAACCTAACCCTTATATCCCGGAGGGTTCAACCTGTGATATTGACCTTGGGTTTAGCCCGGTTTGTATAGATAAAGAAAAAGGAATTTTTGTGAGCACAGTAAACCTGGAAATACTAAGAGAATTTGGAAATACCATTGAAGAAATAATAAAGAATACTGCGAATAAAGAGATAAAGATAAAAACTGAAGATGATAAAGGCTGGCGAAAGGCAAAGATTATAGACACAAAGCTGGAAAAAGACAGATTTCAAAATTATTTCCCTTACATAAGAATTTACGATTTTCCTGACCAGTTTATGATACTTGTCCCTGCTTATGATGCCTTTGAGATTGCAAAGAGAATATATGAAGAATATGAATTACAGTTCTCTAAAGTTAGAGACAGGTTACCTTTCCACCTTGGAATTATTGCATTTCATAGAAGAACACCTCTTTATGTAGCAATGGATGCAGGTAAGAGGTTACTGAATGCTTTTAGACATAAAACAGAAATTAAAGAAGCGACTATAAAGTCAATCGAAGATTATTCTGATGATAAATTTGGAAAATTTGTTAAAAAAATACAAATAAGTGAAATCCCAGAATATTCTTCTGTTCCCTTTACTTGGTTCATTTCCTATTCTACCGGTGACCCAGAGCAGGAAGATGAATGGCATCCATATTTCAGACTTGCCGACAATGATACTGCTAGGGAAGGTTATTCATTTGATTACACAGGGCAAGGCAATTATGCAGTTCATGTGAAAAAACTTGGATCTGGTGATAGAGTTCTTATTGAACCTTCACATTTCAAGATGCTCTTTCTTGAAAGTTCTTCAGATAGATTCAGAATTGACGAAGATTTTAGAGCAATTGATGACATTAGGCGGTTGGATGACCTATGGAAAGATATACAGAAAATTATGAAAGAAAAAAAACTTGGTATCACTCAACTTTATGCTTACTGGGAGGAAGTAGAAAAAAGAAAAAGAGATTACGAGGATAGCACAGTAAAGGAAGATTTTATAAAGGCTACCATTACAAATATTTTTAAAATTTCTCAAATAAAAGAAAAAGAATTATTTGATAAACTAAATCAAGCAACAATAGATGGGTTATTAAACATTTGTCTATATTGGAATCTTCAAGTAAGAAAAATTAAACCAGGGAGGTAAAAATGTATGATAATCCTTATGAGTCAAAAAAATACTTTGCCATTGCCATTGACCCAATTCACGTTGGTAGCGGGGGAGCAAGACTTGGAAGGGTTGATTTGCCAATAATAAGAGAACCAGGAACAAATCTTCCCAAAATACCAGGCACAAGTCTCAGCGGCCCTGCAAGGGCATACACTGCTATACAAACCAATAAATACCGCTGGAAAGATACTAATGGTCAAGAACGTTCATGTGCTGGTAGAGGAGGAGAAGGTGGAGAAAATCATTGTGGAAGTATAAATCCAGCCTGTCCTGTATGTGTACCTTATGGATTTTCAAAGGGCTCTGGTGAAAGTATGCAAGGCCTTGCACAGTTTTTTGATGCGCATATTCTATTTTTTCCTGTTGCTTCAATGGCAGGACCTGTCTGGTTAACTTGTCCTATGGCATTAGAGGGATTGGGATTACAGAAAGAGTTTCAGGCACAAGATAAGGGTTTTTATCCTCTTGGAGAGCAGTTAAAAAATAAAGATAGATTAAACTTTGGATGGTTAATGTTAAATAAAGGAGAAGGAAAAGGAGAAATTGCATCATTAGAGATACCAGAAGTTCCTAAACAGCGTGCTGTTTTGGTTTCTGACAATTTCTTTTCTCTGATAGTTAACAGCAACCTTGAAGTGAGAACCTCTGTCAGTATTGACCCAAAAACAGGAGCAGCTGAAGAAAGAGCGTTATTTTCTTACGAGGCAATACCACGAGGAACTATCTTTTATTTTGATGTTATTTATAATTCTGGCAAATTTTTAAAAATAGGGAACAAAGAACTTAGAACAGATGGCAATGAAGATGTTGGCACTGCTTGGGTTAAGTCTCAGGTAGAAAAAGGATTGAAGTTATTTGAAACACTTGGAATTGCTGGCATGGGAACAAGAGGAATGGGAAGATTGAAAATATTAAATCTTTAAAGGGGGGGACAATTAAAATGGACAGGAACAAGATGAACTTGGATCAACTTTGTGCCGAGTACGGGCATGAATTTGCAAAGGAGGTAAATCAAGTACTCCTTACCAAAGCATTAAGTGTTCTTCAGGAACAAGGTTTATATGCCTTCGTTCTATTTTGCGAATCAAGAGGAAGTACTGAAAAACAGGGTGCAGATAAAATTATAGCCCTTACACAAAAATTATTTAAAGAAAAACTAAAAATTATTGGAGAGGGGGACCTTTTAGAAGAAATCAGAAAAGATAATGGACTTGCAAGCAATCTTGACAACTTGATGCTTGCTATTCAGGTTCTTGAAAAATCTCTTATATATGCACGTTATCATGCAAAAGCATTTAAGGAATCTACGCAAACTAATCAATAAGCTAATGGAGCGTAAAGTATGACATGGGATTTATATGAATGCGTATTTCGTCTGAAATCTCCTCTTCATATAGGATGTCACAAGGTTTTACATCTTTCAAGAACAAGACCGTATATTCCCGGTAAACTTATTTGGGCTGCTTTGACATCAAAGCTTACGCCAGCACTTGGAATAAATGATTATCCAAGAGTTGGTCAATTTTTGAAAAATTCTATACGATATGGGTATTTTTATTTGTGGGCCAGTGATAAATTATATTTGCCTCAATATACTGAAGAGGGATTGAAATTTGGAGAGCTACAGCAGAACACATTTGAAAAGAAATTTATAAGTACAATGGCTTCATCAGCAATACAACCACAATCATTGACAGCAGAAGAAGGTATGCTTCATGAAATTGAATTTATTAATCCAACTGTAATTGATAACGGAGAAAAAGTCTTTTTAAAAGGATTGTTATGGATAAACGAAATATCAGAAGAGGGATTGAATATATTAAAAGAAGATAATGAGACAAGTATTTTTTCAAATAACGAGTATGAAGTTAAAATCCAAAAAGGGCTTCAACTCCATATTGGTGGAGAGAGAAGAAGTGGTTTTGGATTGGTTGAATTAAAAGAAATTAAAAAGATTTCAAATTCAGATTTAACTTCAACTGGATTTTTTGGTGAATGGAAAGAGCAAAATAAAGAAATTGTCATTTCACTTAGAACAAATGATCCTATTTGGGCACATGCCAAACACAGCAGTAATTTAAAAATAAAAGGTGATATAGAGTTCATAGTGGGTAGAGAGTGGGATACCCAAAAGGGTGCAGGAAAACTTTTAAGAGTTGAAGATTTATCCTGGGTGCCTGGTTCTATTCTTATTGAAGATAAGAAATTTAAAATTACTGATTTTGGGTTGTGGGAGGCAGTTTAATGCTTACTCTTTACACTCCAGCAACAGGGTTTCCTGACCTAGAAATAAAGATTGCCTATGGGCTTGCAAGGGTGGGAATTGAAGCGTTTGGGATAGACAAAGTATCTGTACATAGTGCGAGTGGCTTCTATATGGTTACTATCGACGTTGATAGTAATGAGTCTGTAAAGCTTGACAAATCTCTAAATTTGCTTTGCCGAAGATTGCTTTCCTCATCCTATATTCCCTCCAGCACTCCTGGCATAGCTGGCGGAAGCGCTGAAGGTATAAGCATTTCACAAAACGATATCTTCGCGCTTGATACTTTTAAATCAATCAAGTTTGTTGCAGAAAATAAAGGGTCTGAAAATGTTTGCAGGCATAAAATAACTTCGGTAGGAAATGTTATCGGTTTTTCTGCATCAACATCATATCATCATACAAGAGATATATTGGATGTGAAATTACAGCCTCAGAATCCCAAAGATAAAACATCTCCAAAGATACCCAGAAGACCAACACAACCAAAAAGTGTATGCAAAATTTGTGCTGTACTTTCATTGCTTGGAACCTGGTATGCATCTTTTATGTTCAGTATGGCTGATAGACAGGTTATAGCTATCCCGATCCCAAAAAACAAAGTGGATGGCATTAGACTGCAAGAGATTTATGCCTTGCAGCATCAAATAAGAAAAAACTGGATTAATCAAGAAATCCCCCAGGTGATAATTCCCTTGATTCTTTTATCCAAAATTCCATCGTCAGCAGATATTCTGGAAGGCTTTGATTTATTCGTTGCAGTATTAAGTCGCCCACAAGCCTATCGTGTTGATGGGCTTTTTTTAATTCCAATTGAAAAGTACTTAAATTTTATAAGACACACTCCTTATAATGTAGCAACAATAGATATCATGCTTCGAAAAAATGCTTTTGGTTCATTGCAGGAATTAAACAATGTCATTTATAACCGGGATAAATCTTCTACCCTAAAATTTCCCCGCCTTTATGTTCAGGAAACATCGACGAATAATTTCACAAATCGCTTGTATCCAGAAACAGCAAAATACCTGCTAAAGGAGGTGGCTATGATAAGACAGGAGATTATCGAAAACGATGCACTTCAAAGCCTTGCAAGAACTTTAAGATATTTCATTATGAAAAAGAAATACGGGTATGCTGATGACATCAGGAATGCAAGAAAAGATTCAAGGGATTTTGAGGAAACCATTGCAAAAATGCTAAGGGAAGGTAGGTTAAGGCTTGAACAAAAAGAAAGGATACATCTTCCGACTGATGAGGAAATAAAAGAAATATTTCGACTGGCTAACGAGGATTATGAAAATACAAAGGCAGCCCTTGTAATACTCGCCTTTTCATTCCCTTCTGGAATTAAAGAAGAAGATATTGAACCTGAAGCAGAGGCATCGAATGAAGGACAGTAGATTAAGTTAAAAAATAGGAGGCATAAAATGCTTAAATTTGTATCATTTGCGGTAAAAATGCAATTGAATGTTCATGACCTTAACAATGAGGCAGTGGCAGGAAATGTGACAGACATCAGGATAATGGAATTTCTTGACGAAAATGGAAAAAGGACAGAAGCGCCAGCAGTGTCAGGACGAATGCTTAAACACTGGCATCTTGAGGGAATGCGAAAGTTAGGATTGGAACAAACCTTACCATTATGCGATTCATGCAAAATTGGAGAACCTGTGAGACCAGCAAAGTTAATTGCAGATGGCAAATTAACACATCAAGACGCCATTAACGAAGGCACTGAAAAAGTAGTACAGCAATGTACAATTTGCGATATTCATGGATATCTTGCAGCGATAGGAGAAACTTCAGAAAGAAGGTCGTCAAGAGCAATGTTTTCGTGGCTTATGCCCGTATTAAATATAGCCAACAAGGACACAGAAAAAGGAGTTGTTTCTAAACAGGTAATTCATTCAAGAGTAAAAAGCGGTGTGGACTTTAAGGAAGAAACATTTAAATCGCAGATGCCTTTCAATAAATCCTATGCCTCTGGTATCTATGCATTTGTTTCAGCCCTTGATGTTGAAAGAATTGGACTGATAGAAAACAATCTCACTGATGATGAACCCTACGCAGTGGACGAAGATGAAAGAAAAAAACGCATAAAGGTTGCGATTGAAGCTTACAGGTTTATAATTTCAGGCCAGATTGGTGCATCACTTTCACATGCTTTGCCCCATAACAATCCTGTGGAAATTCTTGTGGCTTATTCTGAATCACACCCATTACCTTTTCTGGTTTCACCTATGTACTCAAACTACATTGAAAAATCCATTGGATTGATACCTCAAAATACTACTTTTCTTTATTGGGGTGTGGATACACCGCAGGGGGTTACAAAGAAACAAAGTATCAATGAAATTTTTTCTGAGCTTCTACAAAAGGTCTGAAAAATGAAATTGCTGGTTGTAGATATTGTCTTAAACTCGCTTTATTCAATAATATTACCGTTTACATGGCAATCTGCACTAAGTTATCCACAACTACCTCCTTCTTCAGTCATAGGATTGCTTGCTAATGCACTACAGAGATACGAAAACAAGAAGAGCCCAAAAGAATATCTTAAAATTGTAGAAAAAGAAATTCTCTGGGCTGGCTCAAGAATGATGTCTCCCTGTGTTATTAAAAGTTACACAATGTCTGCCATTGTTAAATGGGAAGATACAATCGGCGGAAAATTTACCAATGCCCTTGGTAGACAGTTTGCATTTTCAACAAAAATGCAGATTGCCGCGATATTCAATACGGACTCATGGATAGAGATTATTGAAAAAGCAATTTTGTCTACGCCTTTAACCTGTGGAGATAGTGAATCCTGTATTTCAGTATGCGGAGAACCTTCTTTGTATGATATTGTAAAAATGGCCATCCTGGAAAATGAAGAAATAGAAACAGATTTTCCTTTTCCTTTTGATGTGGACCTATTCAAGATTCAAGGTGAAGGTGGCAAGATTTTTCTTGTTCATGAACGGTGCGGGAAAACAAATGGAGTAAAAAAAGGAAAAGGCACTTTCCCGCTTGTGTTGTATATGTTCCCACTGAAAGAAGAAAATGGTATTATGCATCCCGGTAAAGTTAAACTGAAATTGAAAAAACCCTTATCGTTGTATCATTGCCAGAATTTTTTCATTATTCCGCAAACACATGAAATAAAATGATCAGGGTTACAGGAACACTGGTCTGGTATTATTTTATTTGCAAAAGACAGGTGTGGCTGATGGCGCATGAAATAAACCCTTTTCAAGATGACCCCTTTCTTGAAATTGGCAGGTTTCTGCATGCCGAAAGTTATTCAAGAGAAAAAAAGGAGATTGAAATTGATGGAATGAAATTTGACATTTTAAAAAGTAAGGATAATGGAAAAATGATTATTGCAGAAATAAAAAAGTCCTCAAAATTTTTAGAATCCGCAACAATGCAATTGTGTTTTTATCTCTACAGGTTGAAAAAAATGGGTATTAATGCAGATGGAGAAATATTAATTCCACAGGAAAAGAAAAAGTTTAAAGTAGTGCTTGACAAAGATATGATTGGAAAAATTGAAAATGCGGTTGAAAATATTAAAGAAATCATACATTCGCCAAAACCACCTGAAGCAAGAAAAATAAATTTTTGTAAGCATTGTGCTTATGCGGAGTTCTGTTTCTCATGAGAATAAGAATAACCCTTGAAAATAGTGTTAATAAAAACATCGTTCTTCCTGTACATTACAACTATCTGTTGCAATCCTTTATTTACAGCAATATAGATGAAAAACTTGCATCTTTCCTTCATGATAAAGGTTTTATTTATGAAAAACGCAGTTTTAAAATGTTTGTGTTTTCCCGGATATCTTCAAACCAATTTAGATTGACAGAAAACAAAGGTTATTTGTATCTTGGATCTAATATTTATTTTTATCTTTCTTCACCACTTGACCAGTTCATTTCACAGTTTGCAGAGCATCTTTTCAAGAAACATACTTTCAATCTTTGGGAAAACTCTTTAGTACTCAGGGATATTTTTGTTTTGCCTGAACCCGAATTCAAAGAAAATGCAAAAATAAAAATGCTCTCACCTGTAACTGTTTACAGCACTTTTTACAAAGAAGAAAAAAGAAAAACTTATTACTACTCGCCGTTTGAAAAGGAATTTGCGCTACTTCTAAAAGAAAATCTTGTTAAAAAATACATTTCTTTTTATAAACACCCGATAAATTTTGATTTTGAGATAAAACCTTGCTCAGTTAACAAAAACTTAGAAAAAATAATTTTCTACAAAGGTACAGTGATAAAGGGTTGGCTTGGCAATTATTCATTGAAATCCACGCCAGAAATAATAAAATTCAGTTATCACACTGGTCTTGGAGCAAAAAATTCTCAGGGCTTTGGAATGTTTGAAATATGTTCGTGATAATGGTCTACGATATCAAGGAAAAAAGGGTGGCAAAAATTTTGAAAATTGGAAGAAAATACCTTACTTGGGTGCAAAATTCAGTTTTTGAAGGAGATATTACAGATGCCAATTTCATTAAATTAAAACATGAGTTGAAAAAAAACATAAAAAAAGAAGAGGACTCAATCGTTTTTTATGTTTTTCGAACAAAGGCATATACAAGTCGAGAAATTATGGGCATTGAAAAAGGTAAATCTGAGACCATAATTTAAGCAAAACTATGACAAAACCACTTTATATTTTCAGTGACGGAGAGTTAAAAAGAAAACAAAATACCCTCTATTTTGAAAAAACAAGTGGAGAGAAAAAATATTTCCCGATTGAAAATATTGAACAGATTCACATTTTCGGCGAAGTGACGATAAATAAAAAACTTCTTGATTTTCTCTCACAACAGGGTGTTCTTATTCATTTTTACAACTACTTTGGATTCTATGAAGGAAGTTTCTATCCAAAAGAACATTACAATTCAGGTTCTCTTATCTTGAAGCAAGCAGAATTTTATATGGATGCAGATAAAAGAGTATGCCTTGCACGAAAATTTGTTGTTGGAGCTATCCAGAATGCAAGCAAGGTGCTTGAGTATTATAGGGCACGAGGTACTGACTTAGGAGCAGAAATCAAACATCTGGAAGATTTCAATAAATCAACAGATAAATTTGTTACGATTGAAGAATTGATGGCACTTGAAGGCAACGCTAAAGATGTTTATTACAGATGCTTCAATAAAATCATCAATAATCAAAACTTTCATTATGAAGGAAGGCAAAGAAGACCTCCTGGAGACCGCATAAATGCTCTGATAAGTTATGGGAATTCACTGCTGTATTCCTATGTCCTCTCAGAGATATACAAAACTCATCTCGACCCGCGAATTGGTTTTTTACATACAACCAATTTCAGAAGATTTTCTCTGAATCTTGATGTATCAGAGATATTTAAACCTATTATCGTGGATAGGTTGATTTTTTCAATTATAAACAAAGGTATGATAAAAGAAAATGACTTTGCTGAAGAAATGAAAGGTATCTATCTGGACGAGACTGGCCGCAGGATATTCGTTGAGGAAATGGATAATAAAATGAAAACAACAATTAAACATAGAAAACTTGGAAGAAGTGTTTCTTATAGGACACTAATAAGGATGGAATTATATAAAATTGAAAAGCATCTCCTCGGCGATGAGGAATATATACCTTTTGATATGTGGTGGTAAAAATCGTCTACCACGGATAATGAAAAAATACTGGGAGTACGACGACGAGATGAAAACCTTTGAAAACATTGCAATATTTAGGTTTCAGAAATATACTAATATCAAAAGATTCTCAAATATGTTCTTTGACAATTTGGGAAATATTGAAAATAAATGGTAAAATGGGTTGAGAGCCTACC
>Ga0209204_1003007_pt1 | contig 12977 bp, 15 predicted proteins | sample AD_JPNMR2_MetaG_FD_184425 | JGI IMG/M metagenome (GOLD analysis project Ga0209204, IMG submission 184425) | Active sludge microbial communities of municipal wastewater-treating anaerobic digesters from Japan - AD_JPNMR2_MetaG (SPAdes) (version 2) | ecosystem: Engineered > Bioreactor > Anaerobic... | reverse complement strand
GCGACCTTCGCGATGTCAACGCGATGCTCTAACCAGCTGAGCTACCCGCCCGAACAGACCGACATTATACCGACTCGGCGCGCTTTTGGCAATGCTTGGTATAATCGCTCCGCCATGCCCAGAAGGAAAGCCCCCGAAGAATTGACCGAACAGGAACTGCGCCGCCTATTGATCGAAAAGCGACGCGGCGCGCGGCGGGAACGCATCGAACACTTCCGCCGCACGGGACGCGTGGTGGCGGTCGCGGCGGACCTCGAGCCGGGCGCGGCCCCGGCGACTGAGTCGCGTCCCCAAGCCGCGGCCCCGCCCGAGGTCACGCGCGGGAGGCGGACGTTGGACCGCCTGCTCTTCGCGGTGGAAGTCCTCGCGGTCGTCGGGCTAGTCGGCGTCATCCTGAGCGGGATGGGAATCCTGCGCGATCTGAATCGAGAGGTGGTCGAGGCGCTTGCTCCCGTCACCGCCGAGCCGACCCCGCTGGTGACGGCCGTGGTGCTTCCGTCGGGACACACCCCGCCCGACGCGCAGGGCAACTCCCGCCCGAACGACGCCGAGATTCCCGAACACCTGCGCCCGATGGTGCAGTCGCTGGGAAGCATCACCGTCCCCACGCCGGGACCGGAGCAGGCCATCCGCATTTCGATCCCCGCGCTGCGCGTGAACGCGCCGGTGGTGCAGGGCGACGGCTGGGAACAGTTGAAGAAGGGCGTGGGGCAGCACATCGGCTCGGCCAACCCCGGCCAGAGCGGGAATGTGGTGCTTTCGGCGCATAACGATGTGTACGGGTCGCTCTTTCGTTTTCTCGATAAACTCGTCCCAGGCGATCTGGTGATCATCTATACCCAGCAGCGCCAGTATGTTTACGTGGTGACCGGCGCGAGCATTGTGGAGCCGACGCAAGTGGAAGTGATGGCGCCTACGCCCGACTCGACCGCCACGTTGATTTCGTGTTATCCTTACATGGTCAACACGCAGCGCATCGTTGTCTTTGCGAAATTGCAGAATTGACGGCCGGCATCGGCAGGCCGAGACTACCAACGCTTCTTTCGCGAAGCGCCGACCCTGAAAAATAAATCCGCGACGCGCAGCCGCGTCGCTCAAGGAGCGCCCTATGGCAAAAAGCAAACGTTCGACCGTCCGCCGCGCCGCCGCGTCCACACAGACGCCGGTGGAGTTCAACCCCGATTACAGCGACGTGAAGCGCGACCTCAAACGCATCGGAACTCTGGCGGGATCGTTCTTCGTCATCCTCATCGTTCTGTCGTTCTTCCTGCGCTAATTCGCCGGTTACCGCGCTAACGCGCCCTTCCGACGCGCATCGGATAGACTGCTTCCATCCAGGTCATCGGTCCGCGTCGCGGCGTCTTCCGCGTCGGGATTCGCAGAATTCGGGATTCCGAGCCTTGGACGGCATCGTCTGGACGAGGACGCATCCCGCGCCGCGCGGTTGGCGGAGGCGCGCTCTCCGTCACTTCTTCCGCGCGGACAGTAAAAACACGGGGAAAGCCTTCTCCACGCCGTCTACGATTTTCTTGACTTCATACGCGGTCGAAACGTTGACGTTTCCGAATCCCGCCGCCTCGACCCATTTCTGCAATTCGGCGCGGTCGAATCCCTTGTGGACGTCAGTCGAGCCGTCGGTGTGGAAGGAGCCGTCCTCTTTGTCCAGGTCGGCGACGACCAAATATCCGTTCGGCTTGAGGACATCGTAAAACCTGCCCAGGATTCCCCTCGCGTCGTGGACGTGGTGCAGGACCATCAGCGAATAGACGATGTCGAATCTCTCGGCAGGCAGGGGATCGGTCAAAAGGTCGAGACGGATGGGACGCATGTTGACCGCGCCTGAACTCGCAATTTTTTCGCCCAGCACATCCAACATGCCCTGCGACGTGTCCGCCAGCGTGATCGGGCCGAGGTCGGGTTGCAGGGCGAAGCTGAGCAGCCCCGTCCCGCAGCCGTATTCGAGGGCGGACATTTCGGTCGAAAGCGGGATCGCGGCGCGGATGGCGTCTGCCACGGCGCGGGCGCGCGCCGCTTTTTGGGGATCCGAGTCCCAGTCTTTGGCGCGTTCGTCGAAATTGGTCATTTTGTTCCGTTTTGAGAAGAATCTCTTACGAGCGGTGAGAAGAGCTTAAACACAAAGGACACGAAGGCAACGAAGGATGGTTGAGCGATGGTTGTGGCTCTTCGTTTTCGATCATCACGAGCGATGGTCAAAACGAGGTCGTCTTTTTGCGCCGCTTAGCAAACCTTTGAGTCCCTTTGTGTCCTTCGTGTTTAAAGAATTATGCCCAATTCTCCAGCGTCTCTTTGACCTTGACCAGGAACCAGTCCGCGGACGCGCCGTCCAGGATGCGATGGTCAAAGACGAAGGAGAGATAGATCATCGGGCGGATGGCGATCGCGTCGTCCCCTGTCCCGCCGACGGCGGGAACGACGACCGCACGTTTCTGCATGGCGCCCACACCGAGGATGCCGCATTGCGGCTGGTTGATGATCGGCATGGCGAAGAGCGATCCGCTGATGCCGTGATTGGTGAGGGTGAACGTCCCGCCCTTGACCTCGTCGGGTTGGAGTTTGCGGGCGCGGGCGCGAGCCGCCAGGTCGTTGATCGTGCGCGCCATCCCCAGCAGCGAGAGCGAGTCCGCGCCTTTGATGACGGGGACGATGAGTCCCTCCTCGCCGAGCGAGGTCGCCATCCCGATGTTGATGCTTTTGTGGAGCAGCAGACCTTCGTCCGTCCACGAGGCGTTGACGGCGGGGAAGGCTTTCAGTCCCGCGACGATGGCGGTCATGAAGTAGGCCGTGAAGGTCAGGTTGACGCCGTCGCGCTCGAAGGCGGCTTTGTTGGCGGCGCGATGCCTGACGACGCGCGACATATCCGCTTCCATCACGGTCAGCACGTGCGGCGAGACGGATTTGGACATGACCATGTGATCCGCGATCTGTTTGCGGATGAGGGTGTGCTTGATGAGCGTGTCGCCCTGCGCGGGGGTGACAACAGGCGTGGCGTGTTGCGCAGCGCTTGGGGTTGGCGGCCTACTCTCTACTCTCTTCTCTCTGGTCTCTACAAAATTCAACACGTCGTTTTTGGTGATGCGCCCGTTGAGCCCCGTGCCTGCGACCTGGGACAGGTCAATCCCGCGTTCGGCCGCGATCTTGGCGACGACGGGGGAGATGAAGCCGAGGTCGTGCGACGGGGGACGGGAGACGGGAGACGGCGCGGCCTCCGCTTTTGGCGCGGGCGCGGATGGCGCGGGCGCGCTGGTCACTGATGACTGATTACTGATCACTGATTCGCCCGCCGCGCCGATCAATGCCAGCAACTGTCCCACTTTCGCGGGCTGACCTTCCTGCATTTCGATCTTGAGAATCACGCCCGAAGCGGGCGCGGGGATTTCCGTATCCACTTTGTCGGTGTTGACTTCGAGCAGCGGCTCCAACTCTTTGACGGAGTCGCCTTCTTTTTTAAGCCACTTTGTGATGGTGACTTCATCCACGCCTTCGCCGAGTCGGGGGACAAGCACTTTTGTCGCCATAATTTAGTTCTCCTTTTTTTAAACACGAAGGTCACGAAGTCAACGAAGGAGGGTTGAATGATGATTGTGGCTCTTTGTTTTCGATCATCACGAGCGATGGTCAAAACGAAGTCGTCTCTTTGCGCCACTCAACAAACCTTTGTGCTCCTTCGTGTCCTTTGTGTTTAAAGAATTTTCGGAAATTGATTTGGGTCTACTTCATTCATCATTTCGTAAACTGCATCGAAGATCGTCTCCGCATTCGGCTTTGACCAGTAATCGCCGTCGCTGCCATACGCGGGACGGTGTTCGGTTCCAGACAGCGTCCGCGCGGGGGAATCGAGGTGGAAGTAGCCGCCTTGTTTTTCGATGACCTGTTGCAGCATGTACGCGGACGCGCCGCCTGGCACGTCCTCGTCCACGAACAAGATGCGGTTAGTCTTCTTGAGCGACTCGACGATCTTACCGTGAATATCGAACGGCAGGAGCGACTGCACGTCGATCACTTCGACCTCGATGCCGACTTCGCTCAACTTCTCCGCCGCGTCGAGGGCGATGCGACAGCACGCGCCGTAAGTGACGAGGGTCAGGTCGCGGCCCGCGCGAATCGTTTCGGGGATTCCGAGCGGGACGGTCATCTCGCTCAGGTTATCGGGCAATTTCTCTTTGACGCGATAGCCGTTCAACACCTCGACGATGATGGCGGGTTCGCCAGATTTTAAGATGGTATTGTAAAAACCAGCGGCGCGGGTCATGTCACGCGGCACCAGCACGTGCATACCGCGCACCAGGTTGATGATGCCCGCCATGAGCGAACCCGAATGCCAGATGCCTTCGAGCCGATGCCCGCGTGTGCGCACGATCACAGGCGCGGACTGTCCGCCCACGGTGCGCCAGTGCAGGGTCGCCAAATCGTCGGACATGACTTGCAGCGCGTAGAGCAGATAATCGAGATACTGGATCTCCGCGATCGGCCGCAGTCCGCGCATCGCCATGCCGATGGCCTGTCCCAAAATCGTCGCCTCGCGGATGCCCGTATCGGTCACGCGCAGCGCGCCGTATTTTTCCTGCATCCCCTTGAAACCCTGGTTCACATCGCCGAGTTTGCCCACGTCTTCGCCGAACGCGATCACGCGCGGGTCGCGTCCCAAAATGGAATCGAACGCGGCGTTCATCACCTCGAAGCCGAACACGGTCGGCGACGAATCAGAATAGGCGGGTTTGACCTCCTCGACTTTCAGCGCGGCGCCGCCCGTCAGGTGCGAGCCGTAGCGCTTGAAATTGACCGCGTCCTGCTCCTGCTTCCATTGGATGAGGACTTGCCTGGAGGGATGCTCCTCGCCGCGCAGGATTCGCAACGCTTCGTGCGCCGCGGCGTGGACGTCCCGCCTCGTCACCGACGGGAGGGCGGACAGCCGCTCCCGAACCTCGGCCAACTCTGACGCGTGACTCGACGCGGCGGCGATCTCGTCCAGCATGTCCATCACCTGGCCGCGCTCCTCGAGGATGGGATTGATGAACGCGTCCCACGCGGCTTTGCGGATTCCCTCCACGCGGTCGCGTTCGCCCGTTTCGGCCTCACCCAGCTCGAGGTCAGAAGCGACGCGCTGCTCGATCATCCACGCGCGCATTTTGTGGAGGCAGTCGAATTCCTGTTCCCAGGCGAGCCGTTCGGGAGTCTTGTAACGTTCATGCGAACCGCTGGTGCTGTGTCCCTGCGGCTGGGTCAGTTCGGTGACGTGGACGATCTGCGGGATGTGGTATTTGCGGGCGACCTCGGCCGCCTTGCGGTAGGTTTCGACCAGCGCGGGGTAGTCCCAGCCGTGAACCTGGTGGAGGTCGTAGCCGCGCTCGCAGTCCTCCTCCATGCACGGTTCGCGCTCGAAGCCTTTGAGGATGGCGTAGATGTTTTCCTTCACCATCTGGAATTGGTTGGGGACGGAGATGCCGTAGCCGTCGTCGTAGACGGTGATGACCGCGGGCGCCTGCAGCACGCCGATGGCGTTGACGCTCTCCCAGAACATGCCCTCCGCGCTGGAGGCGTTGCCAATGGTGACCCAGGCGATCTCGTCGCCATTGCGGGAAAAATTTCGTTGGGGCGGACCTGCGTTGTCCGCCCCTGCTGCGTTGTCCGCCCCCGCTGCGTTGTCCGCCCCTGCTGCGTTGTCCGCCCCTGCGAGATTCCGATAAACCACCGACGCGTACGCCAGCCCGACCGTGCGCGGCATTTGTGTGCCAGTCGGCGAGACATCGGCAGAGACGTTGAACATCTCGGTTTGGACGCGCCACGATCCGTCGGGGTTGATGTAGCGCGAGCCGTAGTGACCGTTCATCGAGCGTCCGCCCGCGATGGGTTCGGCTTCGAGATCGGCGTGGGCGTAGAGTTGCGCGAACCATTGCTGGATGTTGATCACGCCGAGCATGAACATCCAGGTCTGGTCGCGGTAGTAGCCCGAGCGCCAGTCGCCTTTGCGGAAGGCGCGCGCGATGGCGAGATTGGCGAGTTCCTTGCCGTCGCCGAAGATGCCGAACTTGGCCTTGCCGCTCAGCACTTCGCGGCGTCCGATAAGGGAGGCTTGGCGGGAGGCGTAGGCGAGGCGGTAGTCGTGGAGGATTTCTTCTTTTGGGAGAGGAAGATTAATAGAACCCTGCTTTTGGGGCATGGGGAGTCGCTCCTGAATTGGATAGGGATGAGGGGATTATAAGGGAGGAAGGAGGAAATAGGATAAAGAAAATACTAAAAAGACAAGGTTTCTAGGGAATTAGAACAATACTATTATTCTGATGATACCCGATACAATTTTTTCATTTTTTCTTCATTGTTGTTCCCTTCTAATATATTTCCCTTTTCAAACCCGACAAATTGATGAATCAACAACACGATTTCTTTCTCCTTTTGCTTCAAGGTGTTATGAAGTTCGGCAGCTGAAACATTCAATTTGCCACTTATGAAATCAGCGGCACAGTTTCCATAATCTGCAATTCCCTCTGCAATCTTTGCGGGAAAATATACTCGTTGTTTTTGGTATGCCGAGTAAAAAATATCTTCTGCAATTTCCAATTCATTCCTCAATTTTTCCTTGGCTTTATTGCTGTTTCTTGATTTATATACCAAACGCCTTAAATCGCCTAAAGCTTCAACAATACTTCTAAAGGCTTCCAATTGTCTTTCGAATGCAATTTCTACTCGTTTTGCTGTAATATTTACTTTGTTGTTTTGATATGCAATATATGAAGACAGCATTGACACAATGGCCGATAATACGACAGCAATGATAGCAATAATGTCGGATGATGTCATTTCAACCTCTTTTTTTCTTTAGTAGTCCATAGGTTGATGTGTTCAATTGCTTGACTCCAAGTCGCCTCTAATTTGTCATCTTTGACAAACTTTTCAATATATTTGTCATACCACCATCTGAAATCGTGTTCAAAGAGACTCCTCGCTAACTTTGTGTCTAGATAATCGTTTTTCAAAAAAACTCCAAGTTTCTCAAAAAATGTAATTACAACAGATACAGCATGCCACTCTTCAGTTTTCAGTTTTTCCCGCATTTGATTAAGCGATAAAGGATTTTGTCTTTTTTTGTTCCTCTCAAATACAACACGAGCTAGAATCCTTGCATGAAGCATATCAGGGTTTTGAAATTCGACGTACAAATTCATTGTGGTGTCGCGACGTTCTTGCAGCTTTTGAGAACGTCTCTCGTAGCGGTTAGCTAGCCAAGCACCTGCAAATGCACCTATGATGCCAAAGACACCGCCAAGAACCGTTAACCATATTTCCATTTTGCCTCACGTGTTTGTTATCCCTTGCTGTTTCTTTGAATAGACTTTATCCGAAATAATAATTGATCATAGTTTTAGCGGCTTCTTGCGATGATCAACACGGAAATTATGCAAAGCGCAAGCGATGGCCATAACCATATCTGAGAAACCGTCTTTGGTATTTCTCAAGATATCTTTCACAATCCGAGAACGTTTGACGCCTGCAAGAGCATGTTCCACTTTGACGCGAACCTTCGACAGCTTACGATTCTTTTCCTTTTCACGATCCGTCAGTTCTTTGCCGCGCGGCTTTTTTTTGGCTGATACAGTTTTCGCACGTTTGGCTCGTAGCCTTGAAAGCCTGTATCTTTATGAAGCGCAATCCGCTCAGGATAAGAAATCTTTTCCATGTCGGCAACTTTCTTATCATGGGTTTTGCCTGGATAGGTCTGGCTCAAAAATGATATCCGCTTTCTTTTGGCGGTAGCAATAATGACGTTCTTGTCGCTATGGATTTTCTTCTTGCCACTGTAATGCAATGCCTGTTTTTCAGCCTTTTTCGGTCGCTGACGGCGTCTTTCAGTGCCATCAATGATGGAATCTGCCGCATCCGAGCGACTTTCTTCCTTCTCCTTGAACTTCTTTGGATCACGCTCTGGCGTCATACCTATATCATCCAAGGCTCGTTTTAGGATCGGCAGAAGTCGGTGTATCCACTCGTTGGCTCGGCTTTGTGCCATTCCAAACAATTCGCCTTGAAACGATTGCAATGGATAACTTTTCTGGTAAACCAGAGCAAAAAGCAATTTCTGCTTCATGCTCTCCAGCACGCTTTTGCGACCTCCGCCCGCTTTCCGCTTTCGTGTTCCTCCTGCCTTTGTTTGAGATGCAGGGTATACTCTCTCGTAGGCGTTTGCGAATGCGGGAAGTAATTCGGCAAATTCTTTCACCGTCAGGCTCGTAAAAGCCAGAAACTTCCTCGGCTTTGTTTTCAGTTCTTCGTAAGTCAGCATCCTCTCATCATAATGCCGTTTTCGCTATTTCGGATAAAGTCTAATGACTTGGGGTTATTTTATCACCCGAATTTTGTTGCGGGCGCAGATTCTGCGCGATTTTGGTAGCTAAAGAGTAACGCGTGTGGCGGAGGGAAAATGCGCCTCACTCCTGTCCCATCTCCAAACGAGCGCGGGAGAGGAGGGAACGGGATGACCAGCGGATGCTTCGCAAAATGGATTAGCGGATGGAGGAGTCGCGGATTGTGAGTCGTTTCATCCGTTTACACCGCACCTGCGGTCGGTGCAGGTGTCCGCTAAAACATCCGCTGGCCGCTGCTCCCAACGAGCGCGGGAGAGGGGGGAACGGGAAGACCATCCACGAATGATTCACGAATAAACGAATGCAGACGGCGCGGTTCGGGTATTCGTGTTCAATTCGTGGATGGTCTATTTAGCAAACCCGCGACCTGTCCGAGGGAGAGGTCGCGGGTTGGGTTCATGCCGATTGGCTTTTACACCGTTTCCAATTGCACCAAGTTCAATTTGTCTCTCGCCACCCGCGTGGACAGGTTGAGAATCTCAATGCCGACCACGCGATTATCCTTGTTGAAATCAAGGATCACACCTGGCTGGACTTCTTCCGAGTCAACGATCTCGGCTTCGTCGAGGCGCAAATAAAGGGCGTCACTTTCCTTGTCAATTTTTAGTCTCATTTTGTCCTCGTCAATCTACGGTCAAAGAACAGGGTCACAATTCGGTTGAGCTGAACGTTCGGGTTGACTACAACATGTAAAATGCGCCCGTCACGTTCCTGGATGACTTTGGTGTAGTGCATATTACCGTCATCGCCTATGTGCGTTTCATCAGGGTCGTTCAATACGCGCCACACCCAGTCTTCTGGAATCTTTCGCTCGGCGAGCATATCTCTGGCATGGATGGTGAAGTCAAATGGGGGCATGGGCGATTATTGTTATTGTAGCACAGCAGGAGATGTTTTTGGCAGAGAGGACGAGGACGGAGACGAACACGGGAGAAGGGGAAACGGAGATGGTCAGCGGATGCTTCGCAAAACGGATTAGCGGATGGAGGAGTCGCGGATTGTAAATCATTTCATCCGTTTACGCCGCGTCTGGCGCAGTGTTCATGATCAATTTGTGGATGTAGTTTAGTACGCCTGCGACCTGTCCGAGGGAGAGGTCGCAGGTTGGTTTGTCTTGACGCATATACGCCAATGGCGTATACTCGTAATCAACCATGCAATTCATCGAAACCAGCATTTTCACCCGCCAAGTCACAGACTTGCTCACAGACGATGAGTACAGTCAATTGCAGGTTGCTTTGTCCGCGCGCCCTGATATGGGCGACATCATCCAAAAAAGCGGAGGCTTGCGGAAAGTCCGCTGGTCGCTGGCTGGACGCGGCAAGCGCGGCGGTGTGAGAGCGATCTATTATTGGGTCGCGGCCAAAGATCAGATTTTGATGTTGTTCCTGTATCCGAAAAACGTCATGGATGATTTGACGCCGCAACAGCTCAGGGTATTGCGTCAGATTGTCGAGAAGGAGTTCAAATGAAAGACGAACTGTTCAACGAACTGGCAGCCAGCATCCGCGAAGGTGGAAAGATTCTGCGCGGCAAGGCGAAGCCCGCTCGGACATTTGTCATCGAAGCGCCAAACGTGAAGGAAATCCGCGCCAGTTACAAACTTTCGCAAAACGAATTCGCCGCACTGATGGGGATAAGCGTGAATACGTTACGCAACTGGGAGCAGGGACGGCGCGCGCCTGAAGGCGCAGCGCGGGTGCTGTTACAGGTGGCCGCGAAACATCCCGATGTGATTTGGGAGGTAGTGAAGGTACAATCGCTTGCGGCGTAGATGACTGCGCCAAATTCAATTTACCCTTCGCCACGCGCGTGGACAGGTCCAGAATCTCAATGTCAACAAAACCACTTCTCGTCTAACGCGGGCCATTCGTCCGATTGGTCGGCGCGCTCCTCCCAATTCTCTTTCCCGCTCCACGATTCGATCTTCAATTCATAGACGGACGTCCGCTTCAACTCCTTCTCCGTGATGGGACGGTACTCGCGTCCCGGCTCCATTTCGGGGAAGTATTTTTTCAGCAGGCCGTACAGCGCGGCGCGCTGCTCCTCGTCTGCTTCCAAGACGCGTATAATTGGACTCGATGTCCTCCATTCCCATCCCCGCCCGGGCCGAGTCGCATCCGCGTCTGCGCGCGCTCAATGTCTTGCGCGACCTGCCCCAGGTGGCGGACCTGATCGAGTTATGCTTCCACAAAAGCATGGACGCGGACGGCGAGAGTTACCTCCGCGAGATGCGCCGCGCCGCCAGCGAACCTTCCTGGTTTCGCTCGGCAGAGAGCGCCTCGTCCGTGCCGCTGAACGGTTTCGTCTGGGAGGAGAACGGGAAGATCGTCGGCAACGCCAGCCTGATTTCCTATCGCCACGACCGAAAAAGAATCCACATGCTCGCCAACATTGCGGTGCATCCCGATTTTCGGCGCCGCGGCATCGCGCGCGCCGTCACCGAGCGGGCGATGGAACAGGCGCGCCAGCGCGGCGCCGACGAACTCTGGCTCAACGTCCGCGACGACAACCCCGACGCGCTCGACCTCTACGCCGACCTGGGATTCGTGGAACGCGGCCGACGCGTCGCCTGGCTTTCGACCGAAGAACCGCGTCCGCTCCCGCCCTCGGACGGATTCGCCATTCTGCCGCGCCGCCCCGACTTCTGGCCGCGTCAACGCGCCTGGCTGGCGCGCTCGTATCCCGACGAGCTGGCCTGGTACCGCGCCTGGGATTTCAAACCGCTCGCGCCCGGCCTCTGGAACTGGCTTCACCTGCTGTTCGTGGACGTCAACCTGCGGCAGTGGGCCGCGACGCGGAACGGCTCGCTCGAGGCGGTCCTCGCCTGGATCTCCAACGGGACGCGCCGCGAACCGCTCTGGCTGGCCCTCGGCGCAGACTCGGCTCCCGAAGCCGCGACCCGCCTCCTCATCCACGCGCGAAGCGAACTGCGCGGGCGGAGATTCGTCCTCGAGCATCCCGCCGGCCCGGCGGACGAATCCATCCGCGCCGCAGGTTTTATCCCGCAGCGGACGCTCGTCTGGATGCGCGCGGAGGGCGCGACGAAATAATCCCGCCTGCGTACATGAATCGAAAAGGAGCAGAAATGAATAAGTTCTTGATTCGCTGGATCGTAAACAGCCTCGCGGTCTGGGCCGCGGTGAGCGTCGTGCCGGGCGTTGCATGGACGAATGATTGGGTGTCGGTAATCGCCCTCGGTTTGATCCTGACGCTCGTCAACGCCATTGTACGCCCGCTGGCGAAGCTGGTGGGATGCCTGCCCATCATCGTCACGTTCGGTTTGTTCACGCTGGTGATTAACGCTTTCCTGTTCTGGTTGACCGGTTATATCGGGCAGGCCTTCGGCGTCGGTTTCACGGTGGGCGGTTTCTGGCCGGCGCTTTTGGGCGGTCTCGTCGTCAGCGCGGTGAGCATTGTGATGGGTTGGATCTTGCGCGATGATGTGAAGAGGAAGAGCAAGTGATCAGTGATCAGTAATCAGTGAGTAGTGATATGAAAAGAGGACGGTCTCGATGGAGCCGTCCTCTTTTCATTGGGAGGCTTGACCTGCTTACGCGTCGGGACTCGGCTGGCCGCTGGCCGCGTCGGCCAGGCCGGGCAGCCCGCCTGCGGAGGCGGCCATGCGCGTCGCGCGGACGATGGCCTGCGCGACCGCTTCCGCCGCGTACGCGCCGACGGTGGACACGTCCGCTTTTTTGCCGCCGGTGGCGAGGGCGAAGATCGTGTCGCCGTCCAGCATGGTATGCGCGGGGCGGATGGTTCGGGCGAGTCCGTCGTGCGCCATCTGCGCGACCTTCGTCGCCTCGGCTTTGGTGAAGTCGGCGTTCGCGGCGACGACGCCGATCACCGTGTTGGTTTTGGCGGCGAACGACAGGATGGTCCTGCCGAAGACGGTCTTCATCATTTTCAACGTGTCGGCGAAATAGCCGGCCTGCCCGAGGCGGATGGGGCCGATCTCCGCGGAGCGGAGGCCCGCGATGATCTGGTTCGTCTCGGGGTCGATCACGTCGCCGAAGGCGTTGACCGCCATCAGCGCGCCGACCACGACTCCGCCGCCGACTTCGAGGCTGGCCGAGCCGATTCCGCATTTCATGGCCTGCTTCGGCCCGAACATTTTGCCGACGGAGGCTCCCGTCCCCGCGCCGAAGTTGCCCTCGGGCGGCGCGTCGGACTTGGCTGCGGCGGCGGCGCGGTATCCCATCTCCGCGTCCGGCCGACGGTCCGCGCGACCGAGGCCGAGGTCGAAGAGGATCGCGGCCGGGACGATGGGGACTTTGGCCGGGCCGGCGTCGAATCCGACGCCTTGTTCGTCGAGATAGCGCATCACGCCGGAGGCCGCGTCCAGCCCGAAGGCCGATCCGCCGGCCAGCGTGATCGCGTGGACTTTTTCGACGAGGTTGACGGGGGCGAGCAGGTCGGTCTCGCGCGTGCCGGGCGCGCCGCCGCGCACGTCCACGCCCGCGACCGCGCCTTTGCGGCACAGGATGGCTGTGCAGCCGGTCAGCGCGTCGTCGTCTTGCACGTGGCCGACTTCGACGCCGGGGACGTCGGTGATGGAGTTTTGCAGTTTCATTTACTTCAGGCCGCGGGCAAGTT
>Ga0209204_1003006_pt1 | contig 12995 bp, 9 predicted proteins | sample AD_JPNMR2_MetaG_FD_184425 | JGI IMG/M metagenome (GOLD analysis project Ga0209204, IMG submission 184425) | Active sludge microbial communities of municipal wastewater-treating anaerobic digesters from Japan - AD_JPNMR2_MetaG (SPAdes) (version 2) | ecosystem: Engineered > Bioreactor > Anaerobic >... | reverse complement strand
CATCAGTATCATCAATATAATCAATATAATCATCTTCAAAATATAGATATATATTAAAATTTTTATAAAATGAATCAGAAGAAGATTGATAATTATAATAAATTCCAATTTTTTCAGGTACATAATCTTCTATATCTAATAATTTTATTTTATTAATAGTTTCTATTTTTCTAATTTCTCTATTTCCATTTATAGAAACAACTTCAGCTGATTTAATATAATTTTCAAATTTAGTTTCAAGTGCTGTAGTAATATTAGAAAAATAAATTATTTCTTCAAGAGTGTTATTTAAATTATCCCAATAATTAACTAAAAATTCTCTTATTTTATCTTCTATCATTGAACTTTCAACACCATTTTTTAATTTAATATTAATACTAATTGAATTTTTAACTGTTCCTGTAGAAATAACTTTAGAAGGACCAAACGTATTTATGAAATTTATATTTACTTTAAATTCATTTTGTACACGTTTATATAGCTCATCAAAAAAATCTTCATATTTTTCTAATTTATTTAAAAAATTTTCTTTTTCATCTTTATTATCATAAAATGAAGCTTCTAATACAGGAATATTTTCTATTATATATTCTTTTTCATTTGAAATAATGTTTCCACCTAATATATTAGTTACATTATTAAAAAATAGTATAGGTTCTATAGTAGTCATTTTTAAAACAGTAGAAAAATTAGAAGGAATTATTTCTTCATATAAAGCAGTTTCTATATTATCTAAATCCATGTCAGTATCTCCTTTAAACACATAAACGTTATTAGTATCTAATAATTCTCGTGCAATTAAAATATCTGCATAAATTTCTTCATCTATTCCTATATTAAAGGTATCATTAAAAGATGCTGGTTTTTCATCATAAATAGTAGGTACTGGAGTAAGTATAGGATTGCCAGATTTATCATTTTTTGACAATTCAAGATAACCAGAATTGTACGTATTTGCTGCATATATATTAACAGAACATGGAATTATACAACTATTTAAAGAAAAATTTTGTATTAAATTAGTATTAATTTTAACATCTGTTTTAAATAAATAATTTTTTGTAAGATCATCGTTTAAAGTATAAAAAAGAAGATATACTTTTAATTTTGTTTCAATATATTCAATATTATTTTTTTCAAAAACAAAAGAAAAATTTATATTATAAGGATTATCAATAGAACTATTAGTATCTCTTTCAATTTTTATTTTATTTAAAATAATTTTATTTTTATTAAAATTATTTTGTAAAACATCGGAATATTTTAATGAATATTCTTTACTAACATTTGTTCTTATAAAATCTAAATATAGAAATGGTTCAGTATTTATTATTATTGAATAAAAATTTTTATAAAAAAAATAATTTGAAAGATTTTTATTTTCAAAAAAATTTTGTTCTTCATTTCTTTTTAAATAAAAAATATTATTAGGATTATTTTTTTCTATACAAATAAAAGAACCTTCTTCTATTACTTTTCCATCTGTAACTTCATCTTTCCTAATCTTTAAAGAAACTGTATTACCTGGAATATCTAATCCATTTGTATCTTTCATCGAAAAATAAATATTAAATTTTTTATCAACACTATCTATTCTTGATTTTTTTATTATTACATCATTTTCAGGAAAAACTGATTTAAAATAATTAGTTATATCATTTTCAGAAATTAATAATCCAGTTGGATTTGTTATTTTAGATAAAATTAATCCTTTTAATTGATCCAACGTATAACGATTTTTTCCAAAATTAGTAGAACCTTTTTGATTAACAAAAAAAATATTACTTTTTATTTGAAAAGGAGAATTAATAGAAAAATTAGGAGTTAAAAGACCGCTATATGATATATTTCCAACTTTTCCTAAAGTTGTAAATACTTCTATATCAATATATGAATTATTTCTTGGTCTAAATCCACCGGTAGTATGAGGAAATTTAATAACTAATTTATTTTCATCTGTTATTTCATAAACACAATATTTTAAATAACTATTAGTAAAATTTAAATAACTATCAAAGAAAAATGTTTTAAGTTTTTCATAATTAATACCATCTTCGCTATAATAAACGTTAAAACCAGCTAATTGATTATTAAAATTAATTATGAATTCTTCATCATTAGCATAATCTGTTTCAGTATAATAAATTGATTTAAAAATTCTTTCTGCTTGAATAAGAGGAGTTCTAATCATTAAATATTTTTCTCCTGTTTGATCTGGAGCTATAAAAGATGATAAATAAAAGGAATCTATTTTTAAATTATTAGGAATAATATTTTGTCTTTTAATATTATAAAATACTATAGGATTATCTAAAGATTGTAAATTTATATTAACTTCATAAGGAAGTATAAAATTATATTTATTTTGTACTGAAAAAAAACTTTCTTTATTAATTGTAATAATAGTATTACTTCTATTATTAGCATTAATTATATTATTTAAATCTTTTAAATGTAATCCAATTAATGCTTCACCAAAAGCTGGTTCAGCAAAATTTTCAATTCCTTCACTCATTGCTTTATTATAAATAGAAGTCGAAAGTGACATGGAATTTAAAAATGTTTCATTATAAATAATATTTTTCATTAATAAATCATCCATCTGTAATTCAGCTAAGCTTTCAATAAGCCAACCAAAAAATCCAGATTTTAAATAATTTATTTTTTCTTCTCCAGTATTTGGATCTGTAAAATAATCTTTTGCTATTTCTAAAATTCTTTCTTCTATTTCATAAAAATTAGTTGATAATGTTCGAATAAGAGATTCGTTTGCCATTTTTTTTCCTATTTTTTATTATTTAATTTTATTTTTATTATTTTTAATTGCTTCAAGTTTTTCAATTAAAGCATAATTAGTAGGCATAAATAATTTAAATTCATTATTATAAGAAAAAATAAAAGGATATTTTAATTTTCTAATATCTCTTTGAAAATCATCTGGAAAAACTGGAATTAAAGTATCAATATTAGAACAAGGATTTCTAAATTCAAGATTATTAATTATAACTTTATCATTTAATGTTGAACCATAAAAAAAGCCAATACCAAAACTAATTAAATTAAATGCTATAAGGAGTTGAATATCTAAGTCACTATAAAATTGTGCTTGATATTCAACAGTAATTTCTGAAACTCCTCCTTTGTTATTTGAACCAAAATTATCGTTTCCCCATGATTTAGGATAAACACCTAAAAAACGTCCCCAATAAGTTATAGTTTCACCATCAGGAGCTAATTTAAAATAAAATAAAGAAGAAACATAATTTAAAACTCTTTTTAATTTCGCCATTTGTTCATGCATTGACCCTCTTATTTTTTCTAAAAGAGCTTTATTAGGATTTCCTTTTTCTTTATCAAAAATAAAAGAATAATTATAACCAGGATGTAATATTCCTACTTGCACGTCATGTATATACTTCACCCAAGCTTTATGTAAATTAGTTATTAATAATTTACCATAATTAGCTGTAGTATCTAAATCATTATAAGCACTTATATCATTATAAGTAATAGAAAAAGTAGGAGTTACTTGTGATTGAAAAAGATTTTTTGGTAAGGTTTGTTTAATTCCAAATTTATTTTCTCCATAATCTTTTGTATCCAAAGTAATAGATGGAATACTTATATTATCTGAGGTATAAAAATTAGTTATTAAATTTATAAATGGATTTATTCCTCCAGAATGTTGAACAAGCATACTTCTAATTCCAAAAGGAATAGAAAAAAGTTCACTATCTTTTAAAAAAAGATAAGAAATTGTTTTTTTCTCATTATCATGTGCGATATTTTGACAGTCAGGAGTTGTCATAAAAATTACACTAAAAGGACTTTGATCATATTCAATATTATTTGTATCATCTGAACCGGGAGTTCCTATATATGGATTTATTCTTAAATAAAAATTATTAATAGGATCATCCATATAGTTATAATTATTTCTAAAAAATTCTGAATTAAAAGTATTATTCATTTCATTTCTAATATCTTGAATTTCTTTAGTTATTTTATTAATATTTTTATTACTAGTATCATTATTATTAAGTTTATTTTTATTATCCATAAATCAGCTCCTTATTTATTAATTAATTAAAATGTTAAAACAATATTTAAATATATATTTTTTTTATAAGAAGTATAAAATCCTCTTTATTATTTGTTTAAACGCAATCATTAAGGGGAGCTTTTCTTATGAAAAGATTTTATGAAAGAAAAAAAGTCGACTTTAATTTAAGCTTAAAAACAAAAACACAAACTATTGGAAATATTACTTTTCCAGTAGAATTTTCTTTAGATTCTTCTTTTAATAAAAACACAGAAAAAGTATCTTTAGGAAATAAAAAAGATAATAATAAAAGTTTATTAAAAGAATTTTATTCATTAAGAAGTAAATAATAATTAAAAAGCTTAAATTAAAGTTCGTAAAAATAAGAGGACTTATACTTCTTCTTTTTTTTTAATATAATATAAACATTTTAATAATTTAAGAAAAATAAGGAATTTAAAATGGATATAGTGCAAATAATTAGTAGTCTTTTTTCAAGTACAGTTAATTCTGTTAAAAATCTTTTTTTTTCTTTTAAAGGAAAAAATATACGTGCTCAAGCTTCTGAAAGTATAGCTTATTTTCCAATAATATTTTCAGATAAAATCGACAAAGATGACATAATGACTATTTTAAAAAGTATTGAAAGTGAATATACTGAATATGTTAAAATAGCTATTACAAAAAATAATATTGTTACTTATGAAGAATTATTAATAGGTGGTCCTAATTCTCTTTTTAAAAGGTTGGGAATAGTACAAGGAGCTATTTCAACTTCTTCTTTAAATAATATGGAGCAATTAGCTAAAGATTTACAAAAAACAAATCTTCCTTTTTTAGCAATAGAAGAAAAAGCAGATTTTTCTTTTTTTTCTGATTTTTCAAATAAAGATATTATTGAAAATTTTAAAGAATCTTCTTTTATTCCTTCTCATTGGAATGAAATTAAAAATTTTGCTTTTCTTCCTTATGAAAAAAATTTTAATTATTCAAGTTTAGATGGTACAATTGTTTTAAAAGAAGGAAATGAATCAGTTGAACACGCTAATTCTAAATATGCCAAAATATTTAATTTAGAACCTACTACTTTAAAAGTAAAAGTATATACAATGATGCCTAGTGGAGAAGGTGGTGGAAAGCTTGCAAATGTTGAATTTATAATCGGAATCAAATGTGTGCCACATATAATTCCTTCTAATGATATGATTTATCATACAGGAAGAGCATTAAAAAATGAAAATTTTTTTATGAATTTAATTAAATTTACTACAGGAGAAAAAAAATTTTGGAGAGATTGGTTTTTTAAAGTTGAAGATTTTAAAAAAGATGTTGTTACAAGTAAAAATGATAAAACAGCAAGATTATGGTTTAGTTTAAAAACTTTTAGAAGTACAAAATATTTAAGAAAACTATTAGGAAAAGGTAATTTAGTTCCAGTTACTACTTTATTACTTCATACTGATGAAGTAAATGAAATAAGAAAACAACATGGAATTAATTTAATGGAAGTACAAAATACAAAAAAATTAATGGATACATTAAGTCTTTTTGGTTTGAATGTTTATGATCCTATTAATAAATTATATCATGTTTATATAGAAGAAAATAAAGAGTGGGTTGCATATCCTTTAGAATTTTTAGATGAAAAATCAAATGATAAAAATTTATCTAAACAAATGTTAAAAATTGTTGCTAATATGAGAAACTTAGGAGGTCTCTAAATGATTAAAGATATTTTATTAGAAGATAAAAGTTTTTTTTCTAACGGAAAAGAACTTTCACAATACTATGAACTTTCAGAAGAAACTAAAACTAATCTTTCAGGACTTATTTTAGAAAAAATAGTATCTTCTATAAAGTTTGGTTATGATAAAGCTGATATGAAATTTATTAGGGAAAGTGAAGGGGATATTGAAAAGCTTAAATCCTATGATTATATGAGAAATGCTTTAAGTTTTATGAATGATGTAGCTGGAAAGTCTAATAATACAAAAATAATAAATAATGTAAAAATAATAGAAAATGCTTTAAATAATTTAATTAAATTTAAAAAAGAATTTAAATTTGCTTATGAAACCAATAATGAAATTATTCAATTAATTTATGAATTTTTAGTAATAGGATGTATAACTGCTACATCAACTTATTTAGCGTTTATATTAAGATTTTTAAAAGAAAATACTTCTGATCATTTTGATAGTTTTATTAAAAAAAATAGAAGAGAAGAAGTAGAAATTACTTCTTACATAGAAAATTTAGAAAAATTTAATAAAACTGCTATTTCAGGAGATTTTTCTAAATTTATAAATTATACTATAAAAAATTCTAAATTAAATGAAGATGTTATAGCAAGTATTATTATAGGTGTTACAGCTGCAGTAGTCACGTATGCGATTATTTTAATAGCGCTTGGAATATTTAATTTTATACGTAATATAGCATATTATTATTATAAAACAAAGCAATATATAGCTGATTATTTAAATTATTTAACTGAATTTACAAAATCAAATATTGAATCTTTAGATCCTAAAAAAGATAAACATATTATAGAAAAACAAAAAAAAGTTGTTGAAAGATTGACAAATTTAGCTAAAAAATTTGAAGTAACAATGGATATTGAATATAAAAATGTAAAAAATAAAGTTTCTAAAGAAAATAAAGAATTTTATAAAAATTCTAAAATTGAACAAGATAATATAGAAAGTAATTCAAAAGAAGAAAATAATTCTAATACTTTATTGATATAGAAAAACATTTTATTAATTATATAAAATAAAAATATACTTAAAATTTTTATTTATATAGATTAAATTATTAGAACAAGCCTATATTTATTAAAGAACGAAATAAAAAATATAAAAACCAAATATTAAATTTGGTGATTTCCATTGATATCGTTCATGAATTTTAGTTAGGCTTATTTAAAAAAATTAAATTTGGAGGCGGTTAAGATATGGATTTATTAAATTTTACTAAACCGAAAAAAAAATTAGATCTTTTTGGAGTTGGTAATATAAATGATATTTTTGATGAATCAAATTTTATTATTGCTTCAGAAGAAGCATGGTTAGACTTAAATAATAAAGCATTAACACATGTAGTTATAGCTAAAGAAACTGAAAACAATAAATTAATGAATGAAACTTTATCAAAATATTGGTTAGAAATTATAAATTATTTTGAAAATTTAAAACTTGCTTCAACTATATTTTTGCATCATCTTGATGCTGAAGTTTCTCAAATTTTTGAACAAAGAAGAATGTTTGTTAAAAAATATTATAATGAAATAAGACATGGTTTAAAAAAATTAATAGAAAATGAAACTGAAGTAGAAAAGTTGTATCTTACTTATAATGATGAAAAAATAGGATTTTTTAAACTTTTTAAAGAAAGTTATAAATCAATTTTAAAAAGAGATTTAGATGAAAAAAATTTAATTGAATTGACTAAAATTAATGTAATTCTTTCATCTGGTGTTATAGATGAAGAATATATTAAAAAAATGTTTAGTATTTTAATCAATGTAGAAAAAATTGAAGAATATATTTCTTTATTAGTTAGTGAAGAAATTATAGTATGTGAAAAAATTATAGAAGAAATTAAAGAATTAAAAGATTCTGGTTCTTCAACTGAACTTGAAGAATTAAAAGAAAAAATAATAAAAGTAAAAAAATTTATTAATTTTTCTAAATGTATAAGAATTAAATTTCTTTTATTGTATAATAAGCTTTCTACTCATTATTTTGAACAAATAAAAAATTTAGTAGAAGCTGTTTTAAAACAAAGACCAAGTCTTTTTGAATATGATGAAGAAGAAAAAAGTAATAATGAAGTAATAAATATTTGGAAAGAAAAATTAAAAATAATTTTATAATTAAATTTACTATAAAAAATAAACAATTAAATAATAATCAAACAAATCTTTTTTTTAAAAAAAAAATTGAGGAATTAATATGAAAAACATTTTTTTAACAGAAGCAGCTAGCTATCTTTTTAGAAATGAATCAGCTCTTACTGATTCTGGTTCTTTATATGGTATTAGTAAAATTTTAAATGAACATGATGAATTAATTTTTGCTATAGCTTCTGAACAAGCATGGGCTGAAATAAATGAAACTGCAGCAGTTGGCTTATTAGAAGCTGTAAGAAATAATGATGAAGTACTTTATGAAAATACCTTAAGTGATTATTGGGAAAAGGTAAAAGAATTTTTTAAAAAGCTATGGGAAGCTATCAAACAATTCATTTCTGGCGTTTGGATGCGTATTTTAAGAGTTTTTATGACTAAAAAAGCATTTGTTGAAAAATATCGAGATGAAATTGAAGAAGGTGCTAGTGAATTAAGAGATAGAGAATTTATGTTTTCTGAAGATTATGAAAAATTTGGAGATATTTTAAAAATATTTCAAAGAAAAGAACGATGGTTAAGAGACACATTAAAATCTTATATAACTTCTGATGATAAAAATATAAAAAATTGGAGTAAAGATGCATTTGATAGAATTCTTAATGATCTTAATGATAATGGATATAAAGCAATTGTAAGTTATAGAACATTAACAAAAGTATCACCTAAAATAGTAAAGATAGCTATAAATATTATTAAAAATGCTCCGTCATATAAAGAAAGTATTAATGAAGTATTAAAAGCAGAAGAAGAAATAGCAAAAATTGGTATTTCAGTTGCTAATGTTGCTGCTAAAGCAACTAAAAGTGATGATAAAGAAAAAGAGAAAAGAAAGAGAGAAGTTGAAGCTTATAAAAAAGTTTCTTCAGTACTTAGATCTATAAGAAATATGAAACTTTCTTTATTAAAATATGCTGTTAATGATTCATGGGCAATAATTAAAGCTTGTGCAAGTAAAGGAAAACCTTTATATAAAAAAGATTAAAATATAAATATATATCCTTATCCTAATTAGTTAGGATAAGGATTTTTTAAATAAAAATAAACAATTAAATAATAATTAAATTAAAAATAAATAATAGGAATTAATATGAAAAATATTTTTTTAATAAGTCCTACAATACTTAATGAAAGTATCTCTTTTTTTGAAAATAACAAAAAAATACAAGTATTAGATGAAGCAGATGATTTAATTTTTACAGTTATTTCCAGTCAAGCATGGTCAGAATTAAATGAAAAAGTTTTAGCAAAATCAATCTTTTATAATGAGTTACATGAAGGAGTAAAATTACAAATTCTAACAGAAGGTGCTGTTGGAGATTTTTTTTCTAAAGTTGGAGAATTTTTTAGAAAAGTTTGGGAAGCAACAAAACAATTTTTTTCTAATGTTTGGATGAAAATTCAACAAATATCTTTAACTAAAAAAGCTTTTGTTGAAAAATATAAAGATATTATTATAGAAGGAGCAAGAAATCTTGCTTTTAATAAAACTCAAGCTGTAATAATAAAAAATGCTGAAAAACATTATAATGATCTTGAAGAAGTTATAAAAGAACTAAAAGAATTTTCTCAAGGAAAATTAAATCAAGTTATGAGTGAAGTTAAAGAAAAAATAAAAGCAGATAAACCAAATTCAGAATTTTTAAATAAACTTAAAGCAGAATTAGAAGGTAATATTAATACTGCTATTAATTTATGTACTTCATTGATTGTTAATATTCAAAGAGATATTGAAACTGATATAGTTACAACTGATTATGTAAACATAGCTATGAATTTTATTATTAATATAAATAGTTATATTACTTTTATAAATGATTTTTTTAAAACAGAAGAAGATTCTTATAAAACTATGATAGATGTAATTCAAAACGTTTTAAAAGATTTAAAAAATTTGGAAAGATATGAGCAACAACAACAAAATAATTCTAGTAATATATATAATTTATTAAAACGAAATAAAAATCAAATGTTATATACATTGAATGAAGAAAATAATGAAGGTCAGTCAGGAAATTCTAATACAAGCATAATAAAAAAAGAAGAAAATACTGGAAGCCAGTTAGGAAATTCTAATCAAAGTAGTAAAGAAAATCTTAATCAAAATAATCAAAATAATGATGAAAATAAAACTCAAAATAATCAAGCAAAACAAAATCAAAATGATAAAATAAGTCAAATGGCAAGATATATTAAAACAATGATAGCTTTAGTAAAAACTTATTTAGATAAAGTTAGAACTATGAAAAATAAAATCATTTCAGCTTTAAATAAATTATCTTCTAAATTTTTTGAAATTATTAAATTATGTACAAAATATGGTAAAAGAAAAGTTTCACAAGCATTTAAAGAAAAAGAATTTCAAAGTAATACTTATCCTAATAGTTAATAAATTCCCATTCCTTTATATAAAGGAATGGGAATATTTCATTTTAATTAAAAATTCTAATTAGATTATCATTTCCAAAAAGTGAAGTTATTTGTTCTCTTATTTCTGTAAGATTTCCTCTTAAAGAAAATCTTTCCATATTTTGTGTAACTGATTGATAATTTAAATTTTCTAAATTTTCTCCACCATCTATAGAAAGTAATGCTCCTTGATTTACATATTCTATTTTTATAGAAACCCAAGCAGTGTTTCCTATTTTTTCTAATAAAGCAGGTAAATTAATTTTATAATAAGGAAAATTTATATTAGTCATTGTACTATCTTTAAATAAGAATCCTAAAGTACTTGATAAATTATTCATTATTTGAGTTTCATCTCCAAAAATAATGGATTTTCTTTTTTTTGTTTTTATTGGATTGTAATATTCTGTTGGAGAAACATTATTTTTTAAATTATAATTTTTTGTTTCAGCATTAAGAATAAGTCCACCATTGACATATTCAACAGAAACTATTAATTGACAAAAAGCACCTTTTTCTTTCAAAACCGGTTCTAAATTTAATTTTTCAAAAATTAATTCAGAATTAAGATTATTATTATCAGCCATTTCTAGCTATCTCCTTAGTTTGATAATTTTATTATTATATTATTAATTACTATTTTAAATATAAATAAAGTAAAATTAAAATATTTGATAATATAAAAGGACTATTCCATATTAAATTTTTTATATATTTATTTCTTCTTACAAAAGCATTCCATCCTAACCCATCATTAGAAACTGCTACATAATCCTTTGGCATTTTTAAATACCAATAAATAATTCTGTCATGTAGAAGTATTCTTATTGAAACGCTTAATAAGATTATTAATGATGAAAAAATTAAATCAAAATTAGATATTAAAAATAAAAATAGAATTATATGTGTCATTAGTAATATTATCGCTGAATAAATATGCCATTTTATATTATTATTATCAGCTTCTTCTATTTCTTTTTTTTCTAAAATAATTTCTTCTTGATGTCTATAAATATTTAAATGTTTTATAAAGTAACTATCTCTTATTGCATTAAAAAAATGAAAAATTAATAAAAAAATTAGTATAGATAAATAAATTTCTAGCATTTTAGTAATTCCTTTCTATTGTTAATTACATAGAACCACTCACTAATAGTCCATTTTGGAAAACAAATGTTTTGTTATTCCCCGAACCATTCTAATTGTGATTGTGTAGTAACTATCTGTTGTGATGTTAAAACGTTGCATTTTGACCTCCTCTTATTGTGCTAATATTATTTCTTTTATTGTATTACCGTCAGCATTTTTTAGTCTTGCAATTAATTGTTTGTTATTATTGGTGTATAACTCCCATTTATATTTACCTATCGCATTGTTTTCCCATCGGTATAAATCATTTATTATTTCTATACTATTAGCGGTAATTTTGTTATTAGAATTACTTATTTCAAACCTCTTGTCTCCAACACCAATACTGCAATAATTATCAGACAAAAATATATGATTATAAAATACTTCAACAGCTGCTAAAACAATTCCATAATCCCCCACTTCTGCAATAAATCCTCCTACACCTTTCTCCCCAATATAGCCTTCTATTATAATATTGGTGTATGTGTTATATATCTTAACATTAATTACTTCTTCTAATGGGTTATTCATCGTGGATAAATATAGCAAATTATTATCCCCATATATTTTTATTGTCATTGGTGGTCTATTGGAGCCTGTTGCAAAAAATCTAAATGTAAAAGATAAAAATCCTCCTTTATATAAGCTCACATTTGTAGTTTTTTTTGCAGCTCTTGCCAAATTATCGGTTTCTTCGTTAACCCTCACTTGTATAAATTTATAATCAGAAATATTAAACAAGCCATTAATATTCCAAGACGGAATTTGCTCCCAATTATCAGTAAATAATAAATTATTTTGATTATAATAGCCATATAAAATTTTATATGTATTTGGTAAACTATTTACATCAAATCGACCAACTCTTACCATTTTATTGGCGTAAAAATCATTTATACTCAACCCCTTAAAACTATTGGTATTCTCTAAATACACATCTCCAGCATTAATAGAATTTGAATTAATATCCCATCCAGCTATCTTGCCACCAGTAGCATTAACGATACCTTCAAAATATGCGTTACCGCCAATATAAAGTCCAACACCATTCAAATTACCAAACACACTGGAACTCACACCATTTAAATAACCTGCCCTGAAAATAGTCTGAGTATCTAATGCATAATCTTCTATTCTTTTCGAAATATCGATATAAGGCTGTCCAACCGCATTTTGTGTGATAATGCCTTGACCATTTTTGCCTAAATTCACAACTACAGCATTTTCTTGAATAGGTTGCGAACCAATTGTAAGCATATATGTATCTTCGAAAATTATCCTTTGCCTTTTATCGTCTAATTTTGTTACTGATTGAACTACCCCCCATCTCCTATCTACATAAAGTCCAGAATTTCTGTTATATGCCTGAACTAATATCATATCCCCTGCTTCTGCTACCAGTAAGTTTGGGTAACCTTCATATGAATAGACATCTATAGCATCATATGTTGCGCCTGCATTCAAATTCTGTGCTAACTTAAACACCCCTTTCGCCAGCACAGT
>Ga0209204_1003004_pt1 | contig 13005 bp, 16 predicted proteins | sample AD_JPNMR2_MetaG_FD_184425 | JGI IMG/M metagenome (GOLD analysis project Ga0209204, IMG submission 184425) | Active sludge microbial communities of municipal wastewater-treating anaerobic digesters from Japan - AD_JPNMR2_MetaG (SPAdes) (version 2) | ecosystem: Engineered > Bioreactor > Anaerobic... | reverse complement strand
GCTTAAGCCCTTGGGTTATTTTTTTAAAAAGAGGTGAAATAAATTGAAAAAACCTTATATTTACAAGGGAAGCCATATTGAAAAAATAGGACGTATATACGTTGATGATATTTTAATTAATGATGATAATTCGCCTGGGGACTTAACTTCACTTAAAGGTAAAGTTAATTCAATTCAACACGCAAAAACAGCGAGGTTTGTCATAGGCACATCTACAGCAGGTTGGACAAAAAAAGATTGCGATTATCTTTGCGACGGAGAAGGCGACCAAGAAGAAATTATGCAAGCACTATATGCTTTGCCTGGAACTGGCGGGGAAGTAGTCATCCTTGATGGAACTTATTATATTACGGAGAGTATCAATATTCCAAAGGATAACGTGTCTTTAAGGGGCAACGGCAACGCTACAATCTTAAAGCGAATGTATAATTCCATTGATAAGGATATTGGACCTACTGCGAGGGGCTTAATAACCTTAAATGGAAAAAGCGGTTGTAAAATACAAGGTTTGCAGATTGACGGGTACAAGGCAATATATGATTCAAGTTATAACTACGGCATCTACCTAGATTCATCTAGTAACAACACGATAACAGGTAACACTTGCAACAACAACAGCAACAGCGGCATTTACCTAAGATTATCTAGTAACGACAACACGGTAACAGACAACACTTGCAACAATAACAGCAACGGCATTTACCTATATTCATCTAGTAACAACACGATAACAGGTAACACTTGCAAAAACAACAGCAACAGCGGCATCTGGCTATCTTCATCTAGTAACAACAACACGGTAACAGGCGACACTTGCAACAACAACTACAACGGCATCTACCTATCTTCATCTAGTAACAACAACACGGTAACAGGCAACACTTGCAACAACAACAGTAGCGGCATCTGTCTATCTTCATCTAGTAAAAACAACACGGTAACAGGCAACACTTGCAACAACAACTACTGCGGCATCTACCTAACTTCATCTAGTAACAACACGATAACAGGCAACACTTGTATTCGTGGAACAGGGCAACCCTCTGATTACGACTCAAATCAATATACTATACGATTATATAGCACCGACAACAACTACAACCTTATATCCTTAAATAACTGTATGGGTAAGGCGGTAGTTGATGGTGGTACTGGTAATAGTGTTTGGGGTAACAAATACGATAGTGGCAATAATTTACCATATGTTTAGAATGTTAGGGAAAAAGACGTGCCTGAAAAGTATCGAAAAGAAGAATACATCGATACCAATACTCAAGCTGTGCAGAAGCTAACTGAGTCTCAAGCCAAACAAGACCAGATCTTAGAACTGTTGCAGAAACAGCAATCACAGATCCTTGCCGTGCTCACCGAACGCGCAACGAAGAATTCTGAAAACGCAGAAAACGCTCAAGAGCCGAAAAGAAATTTTACGAGTACAAGTGGTTCACGGGATGACCCCCGGGTGGTGGGATGAAAACGGTGTAAAATTTAGTGCAACAATAGAGATTTCGCAGAATATAAATTACCAATCTGGTACATTTGCAAATACTAAAGTTAACAATTATGGCAATGACGCGTTTTCTGTTGCAGAATACACATTGCGTAATCAACTTTTAAGGTATTGCCAGTGGGTACTAGAAAGACTTTAATTCGCATAAGGAAAATAACTCGACAAGAGGCTACTTAACAAGGTAGCTTCTTTTTATTTTGCTCGAAAGTAGGTGATGATTATGGGCTTAAAATTAATTAACCCAATAGCAACCGAACCTATAACATTAGCAGAGGTCAAGCAACATTTAAGACTTGATCCAAAAGACACCAGTGAGGACACCCAACTTAATAGCTGGATAACGTCAGCAAGGGAACATGGAGAGAGCTACACACGAAGGGCTTTTGGTACTCAAACATGGGAATTGACCTTAGATAATTTTCCGTGTAAGGATTATATAGAGATACCAAAACCGCCGTTACAGTCAATAACCTCCATAACCTACAAAGATTCAGCAGGAACAGAACACACATTTACTGATTACATAGTTGACATTGACAATGAGCCAGGGAAAGTAGTGTTAGCCTATGGAAAGCATTGGTCTATATTCACACCTTACCCAATTAATGCGGTCCGTATTCGCTTTGTATGTGGATATAACGGGAGTGTCGTTATTCCTACATGCTTTAAAAACGCGATGCTGTTCCATGTAGGGCTTTTTTACAAGTATAGAGACGAGGCAATCCCGAAAGACCATATTGACACAGTAAACCGGATTTATTATCCGAATAGGGTATTTACCTTTTAGGAGGTATCAAAATGCAATATATCATGTTAGAAGAGATTCTAACCCCAACTAGGACTTATATGATAAATGAAATCGTTAGTCCTGGTATTTTTATAACTGCTGCAACTCTTAAGGAATGGGAGCGACAGGGTAAATGTAAAGAGGTGTTGGAAGATGCCAATATCAGCAGGGAAACTGAACAAGCAAATAACGATACAACAGAACCAGCCAGTCGAACAACTGGATGGAAGCGAAAAAGAAAACTGGACAGCATTAAAAACGGTGTGGAGTGATATTCTATCACAAGGTGCAAGGGAATTTTATCAAGCCCAAAAAAAATATGCAGAAGTCACAAAAGTATTTAAGATTAGATACTTTTCAGGACTTGAAACTAAGCACCGCATATTGTACGGCACCAGGATATTTGACATATTAGGGATTGACAACGTAGATGAGGCAAATGAGCAATACTTAATATCTGCAAAGGAAGTGATATAAGATGGAGTTTCATGAGGCATTTACACAGTATTTGAAAAGTTATAGTGGTCTAAATAGTTTAATTAGTGGCAGGGTTTATCCTGATTTTATACCACAAAATAAGCCATTGCCGGCTATAGTCTACCATCTTATATCATCCGATGTTTGGTATACACTTGAAGGGGAACAGGAATTACAAATCGTCAATTATCAATTTGACTGTCACGGTAATTCAGATAAGGAAGCTTTTGGAGTTTATAAACAGCTTAGAAAAGCATTTAAAAACTACCAAGGTGATATGAACGGTTTTAATGTTCAAATGATTGAAATCGAGGTCATTTTAGGCAAGGATTACAGCGATCCAATACAGGATCATACTTACAAAATCGAATTTAAATTTTACTATACAGAATAGGAGTTGATATTATTATGAGTAATGCAACTTTAGGGATGGGCACAAGCCTATCAAGAAACGGCAATGTTATTGCAGAACTCACCAAAATAGGCGATATAAGCTTAAAACGCGACATGATTGATGTTACAACATTACAATCACCTGGGCAAAAAGAAGAGGTTATTCCAGGGCTAAAACGTACCGGAAGCATATCTTTTGAAGGTAATTTTTATCCTGGCGACACGCTAGGACAAATGGGCTTGCAGTCAGATTATGACAACGGAGTATTGCAAAATTTTGCAATTACGTTTCCAACCACAACCGGAACTACATTTACATTTAGTGGATATGTTGAGGAATTAACATTTGGTGCTGCAGAACCTAACGGAGTTATACCATTTAAGGGCAGTATAAAAATAAGTGGAGATACATACTTAGGAATAACAATGTCAAACAACATTACTGCTTTGACTTTATCCGGTAGTGCCGTTTGGTATCCTGCTTTTTCCGCAACAAGATATGGCATTGAAAATCCATATGTCGCTACAGTTCTTACAGGTGTAAGTAGCGTTACAATAAAGCCAACTTTTGCAGCTGGTACATGTACAATTACTTCCGGATCGCAGTCAGTGACAGTTGCTTCGGGTGTTGAGTCTAGTGCAATTAATTTGGGTGCTGCTGGATCGGTAACTACTATCGACATTACAGTTAAGGAAACTGGCAAAAGCCCAAAAGTATACAGAATTAATGTAGCTAGGGCATAAGGAGGATTGATTGACAATGGCAGTACCTTACAAAGAAATAGTTTTAGATAAACCAAGGCGGATTAAGTTTAATATTTCAGCCTTAATTACTGCCCAAGCTTTATGCGGAAAACCAATAATGCATATTATTAGCGATGCCGTACAATGTGACGTTGAAGTTATCGCAAAATTACTTTGTGCAGGGTTTAAGCATGAGGATAAAGATATTAACGTCAATAAAGTAGTTGATTTATTAGATGAATATGTTGACGACATATCATCAATTTACAAAATTGTTGTCGAGGCTTTTTGTGCTGCTACTGGTGCAAAAGTAGAAGAGAAAACAGAGGTTACCGAGGGAGAAATTGACCCAAACGCATAGAGACCGATTGGTTAGAAACTCAAATAAATACATTTGAGAAAATAGCCGTCGGTCAATTAGGTATGACTTATGATCAATATCTCGATCTTACTTTTGTTGAATTAGTTATCAAGGTTGAAGCATTTGCCGAAAGGCTTAACAGGGAGAATCGATTACCCATTGTAAATGCTTGGTGGGTGGGTAGGATGGTAGCCGAGGGTGTTGCTTGTGTATTCAGCGAAAAAGCTAAATATCCAACATTAGAGGATTTGCTAGAACCTAAAATGTCAGAACCTATGACACCCGAGGCGATGGAAGCACAAGTGTTAGCACTTGCCAGGGCTTACGGTGCAAAAGAAATAATTATAGATGAGGGGTGAGTATATTGCCCGTAATGAGAGTGCAGGTACAAGGCATAGAAAGCCTTATAAAAGAATTAAGGCAAATGGACGATAGAGGAAAAGCAGTGTTAAATGATGTAGCTTTGGAGGGTGCCCAATATGCGGCCCCTCTTTTAAGTGAAGCTATTCCCCGAAGTCCTGACAATAAGCATATTAGAGATAAGGTTAAGGTTAAGTTAAATAAGCGTAAGACAAAATATAAAAGTATGGCAAGTGTTACTATTGGTAGTGCCGCAAAAGGGTTTAATTATGCTTTTCACTACGAAACTGGTCATAAAATGACACTTGCTGATGGATCAATAAAATACGTTCCTCCTGCAAAGACAGTAAGACGCAAATTTGATCAAATAAAAGGTCACATAGCTGATAAAATGCGAGATACCTTTATTGCAAAGGCAGGTGGTAACTAATGGCTAGTAGTGCAATAAGGACCATAACAACAAGGTTTGTTGCAGATATTTCCCAATGGTCGCGGCAGATGAATCAAGCACAGTCCACAATGTCACGGGTTGGTAAAACAATGACGACTATAGGTGCAAAAATGACAATGGCTATAACATTACCAGTATTGGCGGTTGGTGGTAGCTTTACAAAAATGGCCACGGAAGCCGTAGAGAGCGAAAACCTTTTTACTGAATCTATGGGAAGTATGGCCAATAAAGCCCGGGCATGGTCGGAAGAATTGTCCAAAAGTCTTGGATTAAATGCTTACAACGTGAGAAAGACCGTAGGAACTTATAATGTAATGCTTGCATCAATGGGACTATCTGAGCAAGCGGCCTATGAAATGTCAACAAGCTTAACAAAGTTGAGTTATGACATGGCCAGCTTTTACAATCTTTCCAACGAGGACGCAATGGCAAAATTGCAATCCGGTATATCCGGAGAGGTTGAGCCGCTCAAACGACTTGGAATAGTTGTAAACGATGCTATGGTTAAAACCTACGCACTCAATAAAGGACTTATTAAACAAGGTCAGGAAATGACAGACGCACAAAAAGTCATTGCTCGTTATATGACTATAATGGAGATGACTAAGAAAGCCCAAGGAGATTTGGCAAGAACATTAGACAGCCCATCAAATCAATTGAGAATGTTGAAAGAAAGAATGTCGATGCTAGGTATAGAAATAGGCCAAAAGCTTATTCCCATAATGCAAAGACTTATGTCTTTTGCAAACGGTCTTTTAAATGCTTGGAATAAACTTAACCCAGCTACACAAGATGCAATTTTAGCAGTTATAGGCGTTACAGCTGCAATAGGCCCGTTAATTCTTGTGGTAGGTGCATTAACAACAGCATTAACCTTTTTGGCTGCTAATCCGGTTGTGGCGATAATAGGTGGTATAGCTGCACTTGTTACAGGCATTATAGCAGCTACAAACGGATTCGGACTTTTTGAGCAATCACAACGCAAAACCCAAGATCGCATGATACAAACCACCGCAGAAATGATAAGGCAGAAAGAAGCTGCAGGAGATTTGGGTAACGCAATGCTGCAGGTAAGTTATATTGAGGCAAAGCAAGCCCTAGAAAGATATAGAAATGATTACTATAAGCAAATGCAAACTTATTGGACTTTGTTAAGCCAAAAAGCCGAGTTAGTTAAAAGAAAACAGTCCGGAATATTTCCTCCTGGTACATCGTTGGATCCTGAGATCCAAGCAGCTGATAAAGCTGTAAAAAATCAGATCGAAAAGATTAAAGAGACCCAAAAACAAATGCGAGACGCTGAAAAAATAATGAAGGAATGGGAAAAAATTGAGGCTCCTAAAATAGATATTCCTGATTCCGTGTCTGATTTAACAGCGGAATTTAAAGCACTTGGTACAACTGGTAGTGATGCTTACGACAAACTTACAGATAAGATAAAAGATTTCATTGACGCAATCCGTTCCCAGGCCAAAGAATTCTCAAATTTTGTGGGTATTTTTGAGAAAGCCACATACGATCAACCTATTAACATGGAACGCTGGCTAAACCGTCTAAAAGGTCAATTAAACGCTCTCAAGACCTATCAACAATCACTTGCTACATTGCAGCAAAAAGCCAACCAAGGAATAATTGGTCAGGATGTGTATAATGAGTTGGCAGCATTGGGACCAAGTGCAGCAAAGCAATTACAGGTTGTTGCAAAAGCCTCTAATGCACAATTACAACAGGTTAACAGCTTATTTAGTCAAAAATCCAACATTGCTACATCGCTTGCTTACGATGCGGTTAAAAGAGACATGGCAAGCCAAGCAAATGTTGTACAGGTAATAAATAATTTTAATGGCAATGCGAAAGATGAAGATACAACACGATTGTCCGATAAAATAACAGACCAAATTGTTAAAAGCCTAAAAAGAAAAGGTGTATTGTAATTTACACAATGTAAGTATAAAACATTAGGGAGGTATTATCATATGAAAAAGTTTATAATGGGTTTTATCAGTTGTTTTATACTTATGGTGGGTTTTTCTTACGCGGCTAATAACAATATATTCAGTGTTGCGAAATTTAAAATATTAGTGAATGGCAACGACTACAGGGGTAAGCCGGCAATAGTTGTTGACGGCAGCACATACTTACCATTAAGAGCATTGGGCGAAGTGCTCAATGTAAAGGTTAGCTGGAATGAAACAAAACGCCGGGTTGAAATTGGAGAAATGCCGATTGAAGCAACACCAACGCCAGTAAGCACACCTAACCCAAAAGTGAGTGTTGGCAAGAATGAATTTATCGCCCATGATAACATGCAGGGCTGGGATATCTTCAAGGTATCAGTATTGGGTAAGGTTGAAGAAGGAAGCATCAAAGATACTGACATTAAGTACGAGATATGGAGGTTTAGGTTTGAGAATATCGACATACACGACCAGGACGTGTTGCCAAGTCAGTTAAGATGGAATAGAGGTGCTATAATAAGAACAGTGAAGGCACCTGAGGGATATCAATTAATAACTCAAAAGAAGCTTAAGCCTGGTGAAGTTTGGGAGTGTGTAGCAGTATTAGATATTAATTCAGATGCAGACAAATTATACTTCTTCTATGAAAATGGGAAGGTGCAATATCAGGAATAAAACTTTATAGGAATCAAACACCGTCTAAAATAAGGCGGTGTTTTTATTTTGCTAAGAAAAGGAGTATTGTATGGGATTTCAAGTATTAATTCAAGGCTATGTTGGTAGTAAACTTGCTGAGACAGGCACAAACACAACAACAATTAAAATAACTAATCACGGATTACAAACTGGCGATATGATAGTTAATGAAAGTAGAAGGTTCACAAACAACAACGACCCTTGTAGTAGGATAATAACCGTTGTAGATGCCAATACATTTACAATACCACTTGCGATCACAAACCAAGTTGCAGGAGATGAAATAAGGCTTTATAAATACATAGACAAAACCCAATTAATAAAAGCTGGTAGCCTTGAAGTATCTGACCGCATGGACCGTCGAAACGATTGCCGCTTTAGAATGAAAGTTGCTAATGATGCTCTATTACCCAGATGCGGTCAGAATGTAAAAGTGCTTTATAACAATGAACTTATATTTGGCGGTGCAATAAGGCAAGTAAATAAAAGGCGTATAAATGCAGAAACGGTTAATCTTTTTGCTGACATAATTGCCGAAGGCTACAACACCTTACCTTCTCGCCGTACCGTAATGGCCAACTGGTCCAGCCCAACATACAGCAAAGACATAGTAAAATACATGATTGATAACTATTTGGTCGAGGAGGGTATCACTTACGATTATGCTGAGTTTGGTGATGGTTACTTATGGGACGAATACCCCAAAGATATACCAAGCAATTGTATATCTATAGCCCAAATTCTCAAGGATATGGCAGATGCTTCTGGGTATAAATGCTATATCGATAACACTCGTAAGCTGCATTTTAAGCAGGAGGATACAATCGTAAATGCACCCTACGGTCTTATAACCGGAGATGACTTCTTAACGGATTATCATGTTCGCGATATCGAACTAGAAGAGAACCAAATCAATTACCGCAATAAAGTTTTCTTCCGAGGTGGTCCTGACGATTTTGGCGATGTTATTGTTACTTGGGGTGAATATATGCAAGGTATAAAAGATCGTCAGGATATAGAGGGTGGTTCTGGAGTGTACGGTGGAATTATCGAGGATAGCGAAATTGATAACACAACAGCCAAGACAGCGGAGAGCGGCACTACTACAACCAATATAACTGTTACCAACCACGGCCTTAATACTGGCGACATGATTTGTAACACCACTAGGAATAATGCAAAACGCCTTGTAACCGTAGTAGATGCAAACAATGTAACGGTTGCAGCAATAACAGGTCAAAAGGCAGGAGATCAAATAGTATATTATCCTGACGCCAACAAAATTATATCTAACAACATAAAGCGGTATGGCCTTGTTACCCCCAAAGTAATAACCTTCACTACTCAGTATATGGGATTCAGAGCCGGTCAAAAGTTAACTGTTCAATTAGCTGAGTTCGGCATGAGCGATCCTGAATATTTTCTTATCGAGGAAGTAAGTCTTCAAGATTTGGATGGAGTTAATGCCAAATCAATAGTTAAGGCTACAAGCCGCAGTAACGAGAGTTTTTCTACTCAATATACGGAAAACAGTTATGATGCATACGCAAGCTTTGTTGGTGGAGGTGGAAACTTAATTATTAAAGGTGTTAACCTAACGGTTGGAGAAAACTATCCAAATAACCCGAAACCAAAAGATATACATGTTAACACTAATCCTACAGTAATTACAAAAACCGAAAACGCCACTTTAACAGAAAAAGAAGCTGACAGTATAGTGCAACTATATAATTCTATTACTGTTAATCTTCCACCGCCTAACGCAAGGTTAAAATTTAGAAGTTTTATTTTTAAGTCACGTGATGCAAATGCAAAAACCATAGTTGGAACTATAGATGGCAATACAGATTATATTATTACGACTAATAATGAAGTGTTAAGGGTTTATTGCGATGGTCTAACATGGTTAATATGGTGAGGTGGTAATAATGTTTAAGGTGTCAAGAATGGAGTATTTTGCAGGTGAAATATCATCATATCCAAGCCAATTGCCCGCAATACCAAGTAGTGGCGTTATGCCGTATATGCTTATCGCAGATGTATATATTTCATTTCCAAACCCTAGAAACACTACTGTATTAATAACAGATTCAGAGCCAGTTTATATTGTAAACGGCACAATTTTAACATTTTCTAGACCTTATAAAATTCATGAAATTGTATACGAACAAACTGGACTTGATTGGAAGTTGTTAGTAGATTTTAATACCACTAGGGATAATTGGAGCTTATGGGACTCATCAAGTATTTTATGGAGCAATTACGATATATTTAATGCAGATAATAGTTTGAACCATCATAGCGATATTTATAGGGCTTGGCTTAAGGGTAATGCAGATTATTACGATAGTGATTGGGCGTCAGGTACAACAGAGTGTTATGACGAAGATTGGAAATAAAATTATAGAAATGACTGAGTACAATGCCATCAGGGAATGAAGTATGTAATGAAAAACACAAGAGCAAATGGAATGGTTATCAAAACGGAAAGGATGATTGAGTATGAAGAACACATTATTAACGATTATAGGAGCAATAGGAGCGTTTGTGTCAAGTATTTTCGGCGGATGGGACGCTGGCCTGACTACGCTTGTGATTTTTATGGCAATTGACTACTTGACAGGGCTTATTGTTGCTGGCGTATTCCACAAGTCAGAGAAGACTGAAAACGGGGCATTGAGTAGCAAAGCAGGGTTACAGGGAATCGCAAAAAAAATAATGATGCTGCTTATGGTGCTAGTTGCTGCAAGGCTTGATATCCTGACCGGTACCGACTATATTAGAGACGCCGTGATAATTGCACTATGCGGCAACGAACTAATTAGCATAATCGAGAATGCTGGCTTGATGGGTGTTCCGATTCCTCGAAAACTGAAGGAAGCTATTGAAGTGCTGAGCAGGAAGGAGGAAGAATAATGGATATCCAAAAAGGTAACTTCACTTGGAACGGGAAACTAACACCGGTTCCAAAAGAAAAATTCAACTCAATCGCCCTCCACCACATGGCACATCCTACAGCGGACGAATATGAAGTTGAGAAGTGGCACAAAGGCAATGGATGGGTCGGTATCGGCTACAACTATTGGATTGGGTTGGATGGTCGGATAATTGAAGGCAGAGGGCTTAATCAGGGTGCCGGAGTAGAGAACCACAACAGTCACATCATAAGCATAGGTTTCCAAGGCAACTATGAACCCTTCGACCCTAACGTCAAATACCTAACCGAAATGCCACAGGCACAATTCGAGGCGGGTGTGTGGCTGATTAGGCACCTGAAAGCAATCCTGCCAAACCTCAAGTACATAGATGGGCATTGTCGTTGGAATTCTACAAGTTGTCCGGGAAGATATTTCCCGCTGAAAAAGATGATTGACGCAGCCGAAAAGGATGAACCACAAGAACCATACTACGACATCAAGGGTCACTGGGCAGAATCGCTCATCAGGCAGGCAATAGCTGAAGGCTGGGTGAAAGGATATCCGGACGGGACGTTTCAGCCGGATAAGCCAATAACGAGAGCAGAAGCTGTTGCGTTGATAATAGCAGCAATAAAGCAACTCCCGAGTTAGTCTCGGGAGTTGCTATTCGTAATCAAATTATGCTTTTATTTCATCATCTTCTTGAAGACAATTCAAGAATTTTTTAGCTTCCATATCATCAATTTCATCATCTTCTTGAATTTTCTTCAAGAATTTTTGCAGTGTTTCTATCACTGTAGGATAGAAACAACTAGAATCCTCTTCCCCGATATATACATTATACCGGGGTTGACAGAGGCACAGATCCTCCTTTATTAGAGATATAATAAATTGTAATACGTTACAGAATCATGCCCTGGTAGCGACACCGTACATTTAATCATCTTGAATTTCTCCTTTCAAATATACTGTTCTGTGCTGAAGCCCAAATTCCAGGGCATCATCATGATTTAAAAAGTAAATATCAACAATTTTGTCATCATACTTTTCAGCAACCCAGCTCGCAGGTCTATCCTCAACAACATATTCACCTAAACCTTCAATGTATAAGATAGTTCCGAAGGGTAACCCTGGGGCTGCTACTGAATAACCTTCTTGAAGTTCAATCCCAGCAGCACCATAAACAATTCCATTTTGTCTATTCTTTGCCCATATCCCACAACAGGTTTCACAAGGGCAATAAGCTGTGATGGTGTATTCCCCCAATTTTGTCATTACTGGTTCTTCAATCATTAATTTTTCAACTGGTGCTTCTGTTGGCATTGGGGTTATACTTGGTTCAGTTTCTTGAACTTTTGGAGTATAAAAAATAGCATCCACTTCCGTTGCTTCAGCATCCTTATCTTTTGTGATTAGAATTGTTATGACTGCTGTAATTACTGATGTAACAATTAAGCTAATAATCCAGGTTGTCAAAAGTCTTTTATAATTTACTCTCATAGGCTTTGAATAACTCATCTGTATAATCCTTTCTCATTTTTAAGGTTGACAGAATATCTTCTTCAACACTATTGCTGCACATCATGTAATAATAAAAGCATCTGTTCTTTTGACCTATTCTGTGAACCCGTTTTTTACTTTGTTCAAACAGTTCTGATGATTGTGGAAGGGTAAAGTAAATTACTTTATTAGCCTTCTGTAAATTTAAGCCCATAGCCCCCGCCTGATATTGAACAAAGATTATTGAATTTTCATGTTCTTCATAAGCTGTTAAATCCTTGATGGAACCATTTATTATGGAAATAGGCTTGTCCTGTGCCAAGTCAGTTAATTCTGCCAATTCTTCATTGAAGTTATAAAATACAACCAGTCTATCTTCAGTTGAATCAATTAAATCCTTAAAAGCTTCCAGCTTGTATTTATTGTAGTGACCGCAAAGCATCCTTGCATATAATCTTTTAGTCAAGGCAGTATCACCAATCATTTCTTTATCTTGAATTGTAATAATTCTACTTCTCATGAACTTCCTGTATTCTTTAGTTGTTGGAACCATGATTTTATTTTCAATTTGTTCAGGAAGGTCAACGACTTCTTCTGACTTCATGAATATCGCCCCATGCTGTGCAAGCTTCATTTTTAATCTGTCAACATTCTTATAACCAACTACTTCCTTTCTGAAGAAACCGCCATCTTCTTCAACCCATTCAGTTTCAATGTAGTGCTTCCAATAAAGGTCTTTGCTGATTTCCCATCCAAGCAAGTGCATTTGTGACCACAGGTTTTCATATTTACCTGATGTCGGTGTTCCTGAAAGAAGAATCACATTGTCAGGCTTCATTTTCAGGATGAA
>Ga0209204_1002994_pt1 | contig 13034 bp, 12 predicted proteins | sample AD_JPNMR2_MetaG_FD_184425 | JGI IMG/M metagenome (GOLD analysis project Ga0209204, IMG submission 184425) | Active sludge microbial communities of municipal wastewater-treating anaerobic digesters from Japan - AD_JPNMR2_MetaG (SPAdes) (version 2) | ecosystem: Engineered > Bioreactor > Anaerobic... | reverse complement strand
ATAGTTAAAATCATTTGTGATTTTTGTAGAGACGACCTATATGGGCGTCTCATGGTTTAGTCATAGTTAGAATTATTAATGATTTTTTGTAGAGACGACCTACATGGGCGTCTCATGGTTTAACATCAAATTCAGGAGACGCGCGTATAGCACGTCTCTACAACTAATAATCAACACTAATTATAATGGTTTTATATAATAACAAATTGTGATCAAAATCAAATCCTTAATTTTAAAGTTTTTATGCTTTTTGTAGAGACGACCTACATGGGCGTCTCATGGTTTTGATCATAGTTAAAATCAATGTATAAATTATTTTTATATGGCTTGATTGTTGAAATCTATTTCAAATATTGGAGACGCGCGTATAGCACGTCTCTACAACTAATAATCAACACTAATTATAATGGTTTTATATAATAACAAATTGTGATCAAAATCAAAACAATTAATTTTAAATTATTAATGATTTTTGTAAAGACGACCTACATGGGCGTCTCATGGTTTAGTCATAGTTAGAATTATTAATGATTTTTTGTAGAGACGACCTACATGGGCGTCTCATGGTTTAATATCAAATTCTGGAGACGCGCGTATAGCACGTCTCTACAACTTAAAATAAATTCTTTTAATCACAAACAAATCAGGTAAATTATTAGAGTAGTAAGAAAGTTGCATATAGAAATGTTGTGGATATTTTTAACTAACTTGAAAGATAAAAATTTAATATTGTTTCTAAAAACTTATTTTTATTATATACACACTCAAATAATTCATGCTTTCCTTTATTAAAAGAGATAATATTTATATTTGGATTTTGAATTTTTTCATATTCGCTTATATTGACAACTTTATCGTCAGTTCCATATAGTAATAATGTTTGGACATCAATCTTGTCAATATCTTTTAATGCGAGTTCTGCTTCTGCAAACATTCCAATAGCAGATTCAACTGTAATTTTATCGTGAACAAGTGGATCCCTTTTATATTCTTCGCAGACTTTTCTGTTTGTTGATAAATCAAAGGGATCTATTCTATTAGAAAAAGTTAGTTTTGGAAAAACAGAAAGCATATTAAGAAGCCACTTCATTTGACTGATGTCGCCTAAAGCTGGGGATGAAAGCACAAGTTTTTTTGGTTTGTTTTCTGTTATTTCAACAAACCGTGCAGCTAATAAACCACCTAACGAATGACCAAATAAAAAATAATCTTCTTGAATATAATTTTCTAGGAAATAGTAAATTTCATAAAAATTACCTATATCTCCTTTTTTCCCATACGAATAACCATGACCTGGCAAGTCGAAGATAAATACATCAAAACCCAATTCATTAAAGATTTTGATGAATTTTTCGTACCTGCCAGAATATTCACCTAAACCATGGACTATATACAATTTCGGTTGTTCATTTTTAGAAGGTTTATTTGAGATAAAATATCTGTAAAATATTCTCATAACATTATTATAACATAGTTAAAACACTTTTTGGTTTTCTATAGAAGCCATAATTTCATCATTGGTTTTAAATTTTTTCATTAGGCTTAAAATAAATTCTAAGGCTTCTTTTGGAGACATATCATTAATAAATTTTCGCAAAATAATGACATTTTTGAGTTCATTTTTAGAGTATAATAATTCTTCTTTTCTAGTTCCTGATAGTTTTAAATTAATAGCTGGAAAGATTCTTTCGTTAGCTAGTTCTCTAGCAAGAACAAGCTCCATATTACCTGTTCCTTTAAATTCTTCGAAGATAACTTCATCCATTTTAGAACCGGTTTCTACTAAAGCGGTTGCAATCATGGTTAAGCTTCCGCCTTCCCTTATTTTTCTTGCAGCACCGAAGAATTTTTTAGGAAAGATTATAGCAGCCGGATCTAAACCACCACTCAACAACTTACCACTAGAAGGAACATATAAATTATATTCTCTAGCAAAACGGGTTAAACTGTCAATCAATACTACAACGTCATGACCAAACTCTACCAACCTTTTAAAATGATCAAGTGCCATTTCAGTAATTTTAATTTGATTTTGTGGATCCATATCAAAAGGTGCCGCTATAACATGAGCATCTACAGTATCTCTGATATCTGTTACTTCCTCAGGTCTTTCATCGATTAGAAGAATGTATCTTCGCGTTTCAGGATAATTTGCTGCAATAGAATTAGCAATATCCTTAAGCAAGGTAGTTTTTCCGGCTTTTGGTGGAGCAACGATAAGACCTCTCTGACCAAAACCAACTGGTGAGAATAGATCAATTATTCTAGAACTCAAAGGACTATTTTTATGTTCTAGAACCATTCTTTCGGTAGGATATTCGGGAGTTAGATTTTCAAAAGATATCCTGTCTCTTGCATTTTCAGGAGGCAAAGAGTTTATAGCCTCTATTCTAAGAAGCGCAAAGAATCTTTCTCCTTCTTTTGGCGGTCTTACTTGACCAGCTACTATATCGCCAGTAAATAGGTTAAACTTTTTAATCTGAGACTGTGACACATACACATCATCAGATCCTGGTAGCAGTGAATTGTCAATACTTCTTAAAAAGCCGTAACCGTCTGGAAGAATTTCAAGTATGCCTTCGTAGAAAAAATAACCGATTGACTCCGTTTGTTTTCTTAAGATTGCAAATTTCAACTCATTTTTTGTCATTTTAGAATAATTAGCGATTTCAAATTTTCTGGCTAGATCGTAAAGATCTTTCCTTGACATCTCGTTTAATTTAGCCATATCAATTTCAACGGCTTGTATGTTGTCTTTAGTTTGCTTTTTAGAAACTAAGTTACTATCTGTTTCATCCATTCTAGTAAACCTCCTTAAAAAATCTTTTTTGCTCACTTTAGAAATTCTAAAATTCGTCTTATATGTATGTTTTGGATTTAGTTATTTTAATAGATCCGCAACTTTTTGGTATTTGTAACAAGGGGATGAGGGCTGAGCCCTAGACCCACACAATAAATTCAGTATTTTTGCAATTTTAGAGAAGCACGAATTACGTAACTTATGGTTTTAAATGATTTACATTCAATACTAGCGATCTGCTAATTATCAAAAATCATAAAGAGATAAAAGGCATTATTATATAACACACAGCCTACACGCAAGTAGTAACTACTTGTTCAATAGCAAAAACCTATAGATTTAAATATATCTATCAGATTTTCTTAAACAATCATAATTAATGATTTTATCAGTATAAATTAGGAAAATAAGTCATAAAAGATAAAAATAGCAGAAAACAAGAAGAAATTAATCATATAATATACTAACTATTATGAAAAAATAATTAACCAAAAGATGAAGAACTATTTTGTTAGGGATGTGCCAGGAATAGCTGCAACCGGAGTAATGGTATTGGTAGCTAAATCCAACACTATTTCGCCTTCAAAATTTTCATCTAGGGCATAATTTAAAGACACTAAAGCTATTTTTAATTGTTCATCATCAGGTTCTTTGGTTGTGAGCTTCTGAAGCATTAATCCTGGATAAGCAAGAATCTTACCTATCTTTGTATTAATAATCTTTGCTGTAAATCGTTGAAACTCATAAGCTACTCCAGCAACTACTGGTAACAATACAATCCTTGAAATAATCTTTTCTATCGTAGAGTTCCATCCAAGACCACCAGATATTGCAAACACAACAACTGAAGCGAAAACGGTTATTATTAGAAAGCTTGTACCACACCTAGGATGAAGTGTTGTATACTTTTTAGCATGAGTTACATCTAAAGGTTCACCATTTTCATATGTATAAACGCTTTTATGTTCTGCACCATGATACTCAAATACCCGTTTGATGTCTTTCATAAAAGAAATTACCCAAATATAAGCTAAAACAAGAAAAGCTCTAATAAGCCCCTCTATAAGGGCAAACAAAAACTCCGATTCAATGTGAAAAGGCTTGGTAACAAGAACCGGCAAGACACCAAAACCTAAAGTAGCAACAACTACAGCAATTAATATAGCAAAGACCATATCCTTTGTTGTTAATTCTTCTTCATCTTCACCAGACACCTTTGCAGAATACGATAAGGCACCCATCCCTATAATCATTGAATGAATCAAAACAAAAATTCCTCGTATAAACGGTATTTTTTCCCATATTCCCCATGAATCATCATTTATTTTTTTAACAGCAATTTTTCCATCGCTTCTTTTAACAGCAACAACAGTATTGATACCTTTCATCATAACGCCTTCAATTACTGCTTGTCCACCGACTGTTTTAGGTTTCTCTTTTGACACTATTTATCCTCCTTAAAATCTCTTCTGCAGCATTTTCCTCAGTTATAAAATAATAAAACTTTAATGCCTCCTTGTCTATTCCATTTTCTCTTTTTAGAATTTTGGAAGCACGTTTGCGAAACTCATATCTTTTAGTAGATTCCATCTCAGCAATTTTTTTAACTATTTCCAATAGTTCTTGATTCTTTTGGCAAACATCACTGATTTCTTCAATGAGTTGCTCATAATCCGACATTTTGGTTACAAAATCTCTTTTACATTATTGTTCTTCGTTTACTTTATTTACTTCTGCTTCCTTTTCTTCTACCGCTTCACCTGTTGATTTTGCAACAACTTTAAATTTAATACCCGTCCTTTTTTCTGAACCAACTTCCACTTCCACAAATCCTGGTATAACATAAATTTCTTTGCCTTTTGCTTCAACAAATCTCTTAGCAATGGCAATAGCCTTAACAGCCTGATTTACAGCACCTGCTCCAATAGCTTGTAACTCAACCTCATCAGTCTTTGATAGAACTCCCGCAATTGCTCCAGCAACCTTGTTAGGTGCGGATGAATGACTAACTTTTAATACTTCCATGTCTTAGTTCTCCTCCTTTTTGGTAAGGCTATTAACTATATTTTACCATAAATTTTAAATAAGTCAAAGAAGTAATTATAATTTATGCAAAAAAAGATTATTCTATGATAAAATATTAAAAGAAAACATTAAACAATTCAATAATCACTGTACTTATACAAGGGAAAACGGTGAGAAACCGTTACGGTCGCGCCACCGTGATCGGGGACGAAACTTACAAAAGCCACTGGGTTTAACCTGGGAAGGCGTAAGGAGTAGAATGATCCGTAAGTCGGGAGACCTGTATAAGTATGAAATATATGTTCTATCTCTTCGCGCCAAAGAGATAGAAAAAATCATTTCAATGGCGTAATAATATTTTAGGAGGCCATTATCATGAAAAAAGGTATAAAAAAGTACGTAGTGTTACTATTGTTAACTGTTTTATCAGTTCTAACTTTTGCTCAACTTGCTTTAGTCGACGATCTAGGAAGGTTTGTCAAGTTTGATTCTCAAGTTCAAAGAGTTGTAAGTGCGGCACCTTTAGTATCTGACTATATTAAGTACTTAGGATTAGAAGAGAAAGTTGTTGGAGTAACAGACTGGGACACAAGTATTGAAAGTGAAAAAATAGGTGACATGTTCCCTTTGAATATCGAAAAAATAATTTCATTAAATCCCGACCTAGTGTTCTTAAGTGGAGGTTTTCAGGAACCTGAAATTGAAAGATTACAACGCTATAATATCAAATCATTTGTAATTAATCCAGTTGGTTTTAATGATATATATAAAACAATTACAATAATCGGATCGATATTAGGTGAGCCAGAAAGGGCGGTAGAAATATCTAATAAATTCAGACAGCAATACTTAGGAATAGCCAAAAACGCCTTTTTATGGACTAAAAAACCAACTGTTTTGTACTTAATGGTACAAAATAACGTAGGAGAAATGTGGACAGCCGGTACGGGATCTTACATCAACGAGCTAATAGCCTATGCAGGCGGATTAAATTTAGCAGCGCCTTATTCTGGAAACAACGGCTTTTTCCAGATAGGCCCCGAATTTGTAGTTGCTCAAAATCCGGATATAATCATAGTTGATGCTTATTTTGAAGGTGATGAAACAGCTAAAAACACATTATTAAACGCCCCACAATTAAAAAACGTACAGGCTATAAGAAACGGGAAGATAGTCACAGTAGATGGAAATAAAATGTCTCAAGCTTCACCTTCTATTATAGATGTATTAATTCAATTAAACAAATACTTTGGTGATAATAAATGAAATCAACACGAACGCAGGGGGGACAGCTCCCCCTTGTTTTATTTTTAGTGTTTATCAGTTTTGTTCTAATAATTGTTTTTACTTCTTTTGGGAGTGTAAAAATTGATGCAAAAGATGTTTTCTTGTCTCTAATAGGAAAGCAAGAAAATGAAATCTATAAAAATTTAATTGTAAATATAAGGCTGCCTAGAGTAATCGGTACATTTATAGTAGGAGCAATACTTGCTGTTTCTGGTAATGTACTACAACTTTTGGTTCAAAATCCTTTAGCAGATCCATATATGCTTGGAATTTCTTCAGGAGCTAGCTTTGGTGCTGTATTGTACACGGCATTAAACAGTATATATGGATTTACATTGTTTCTTGGTTTAGAAGGATTTTCTTTTTTGTTTGCGGTACTATCTACTTTTATAGTATTATTGATAGCTCGCCAGGGAAAAAGACTTCCAATACTCTCGTTAATATTAAGTGGTGTAATAGTCAGCTTTTTATTTAATTCTTTCACAACACTTTTCACAGTTATGTATTGGAAAAATCTCATTCACGTTAACTTATGGCTTATGGGAAGTACAGGAAACCTTGCGTGGAATTCAAATTTAAAACTACTAACAATACTACTAGTGCAGTTTTTTATTGCATTATTATTTTCAAAAGAATTAAATGTGTTAGCTATGGGAGAAGAGATGGCAGTCTATTCTGGATTAAATCCGGAAAGTGTAAAAATGTTATTAATATTAACAACGGTTTTAGCAGTATCATTTACTGTTTCACAAGTAGGAATTATAGGATTTGTAGGCCTTATAATCCCACACATAGTTAGGATGATTAAAGGACCGTACTCTTTTATCTCAAACCTCTACTCCGTATTTTTTGGAGGAATATTTTTAATGTTTGCAGATTTTATAGCTAGAACATTATTTGCTCCAACAGAGTTACCCATAGGGGTAGTCACTTCTATTGTGGGTGCACCAATTTTCATCTATGTTATGAGGAGAAAAGAAAGATTATGATAGATATTGACAAACTACAATTTACTTACAATAATGGTTTTAACTTATATATAAAAAAGTTAGACATAAAAAAAGGAGACATAGTCTCAATAATAGGACCTAACGGAGCAGGAAAAAGCACATTAATAAAAATAATTAGCAAAATAATAAAAAATTATACAGGTAAGATAATGATAGAAAACAAAGAACTTAGCAATTATTCGTATAAGGAATTATCAAGAAAAATAGCAATAGTTCCACAAGAATTTAATACAACCTTTGAATATGATGTTGAAAGTGTGATTTCAACAGCACGACTTCCGTATTCCAGAAGATTTAGTTTTTTTGAAACACAAGAAGACAAAAAGATAATCAACGAAGTACTTGAATTAGTAGGACTTGTTAAATACAAAAACAAACCTTTTTCCCAACTATCTGGAGGAGAAAAACAGAAGGTAATGATAGCAAGAGCATTTGCTCAAAAAACCCCAATATTACTACTTGATGAATTCTCTTCACACTTAGACCCTGGCTACACACAAAACTTATTAAAACTTGTAAAATCAATGGCAGAAAAAGAAGGGAAAACAGTGTTAGCAGTGTTTCATGACATAAACAGCGCAGCAATATTTTCGGATAAGATCGTAGTTATGAAAGATGGAGAGATTAAATATCAAGGAACACCAAAAGAAATTTTCAAAGAAACACTAATGAAAGAAATTTTTGATATAGAAGTCTATATTATAGAACATCCAATAAAAAAAATACCCCAAATACTATATAAATAAACTAATATAAACCAGCGTTGATTATTAGTTGTAGAGACGTGCTATACGCGCGTCTCGTTTTATTATATTTAGCGTTGATTATTAGTAGTAGAGACGTGCTACACGTGCGTCTCCTGAATTTGATGTTAAACCATGAGACGCCCATGTAGGTCGTCTCTACAAAAATCACAAATAATTTTAACTATGACTAAACCATGAGACGCCCATATAGGTCGTCTCTACAAAAAATCACAAATAATTCTAACTACGAATAAACCATGAGACGCCCATATAGGTCGTCTCTACAAAAAATCATAAATAATTTTATATTTTAAATATTTCAAATTGATTTTTTAGTTCGGCAGCTAGTTCTGTTAGCTCTTGTATGCTTTTACTTATCTCAGTTGTTTGTTTATCTTGTTCTTCTATATCTTTAGCGATTTTGTTTATTCTTTCTGATATATTTGATACAGAAGTTGATGCTTTATCCATTGCTTGAGCAATTTCGTTGGTTATTTTGGTTTGTTGGTCAAAACTGATTGTTATTTCATTAATACTTTCATTGATCTCTTGAACGTTTTCCAATATGTTGTTGAAATGTTCTAGGATAGAGGATGTTTTATCCGATGTTTCTTTTGCGATTTCATAAGTTTCATCAGTTGAATTGCTTGCTTTTTGAGTGTAATTTCTTATAGTTTCTAGTATTTTCGATATTTCTTCTGTTGAGTTTCTACTTTCTTCTGCTAATTTTCTTATTTCGTCTGCTACTACTGCAAATCCTCTTCCTGCTTCTCCAGCTCTTGCTGCCTCTATTGCAGCGTTTAAGGCTAATAGATTTGTTTGCTCGGTAATAGAGTTTATTGTTTCTACTATATTTCCTACATCTTGCGTATTTTTGGATAATGATTTTACTATTTCAGAGGTCTCTTTAGTTTTATCTACCGACTTTTTTAGGGTATCCCTCATTTCATCTATTTTTTTCCTTCCTTGTTGTGCATCTTTTGCTAGTTTTTGAGAGTTTTGTAGTAAGATGTTTAAATCGCCTAGGACCTTTTCAGAGGTTGCGCTAACTTGTTCAATTCCTGCTGATACTTCTTCTAGTGATACAGCGGTATCTTCTGTTTCTTTGTTGGTTTTTTGTGTTTCAAGGGTTAAGGCTTTTGAATTTTCTTCGAGTACTGTAAAAAAACTTTTTAGTTCATTTGATAGATTTTGTATCTTTTTTGAGAATGTCATTATATTTTCTATGGAATTTTTTAATGATAGTGACATTTCGTTGAGTGCCTTAGACATTTCGCCTATTTCATCATCGCTTTCAATCTCAAAACTTGTTGTTAGATCACCTTTTGCAAAGTTTTGTATTTTATTTGTTATTTGTTTAATGGGTTTTACAGTGGCCCTTGAGAAGGCTATTGAACTAATTATAACTGCAATTGTTATTAATCCGAAGATAAGTATGGTGATTTTGGAGAATGAGTTAATTTGTTCTTTTATGTTTGTATATTTAGTTTCTCCTATCATTGCCCAGTTGATTTCTTTATATTTAAAGGGTTGATAGACTGCTAGAACGGATTCTCCTGTGTAATCTGTGCTTTTTATCCAACCTTCTTCCCCATTTAGCGCTTTTATTACCTGTGCTGTTTCAACTTTTTGGGTTAGTATTGTTGGTGTATCGGAGTATATTGAATTACTTCTCATTAATAGGTCTTCGCCAACTACGTACATTTGTGTAAGTTCATTCATGCCGGTTGTATCTTGCATAATTTTATCAATTTGTTCTATTGATATTTCAAATATGAGATAGCCCATTGGGTAGCCTATTGCATTTAAAATGGCTCTACCTGCAAAGGCTTCTGGTTTTCCAGTAGGGGGATATTCTGCAAAGTCAACAAACTTCACGGTTGTCTCTTGTGATTGTGATAGCAAGTTGAATAAGTGATTTAGATTTGTTTCTGAAAGGTCTTGAATTACGTTACAGCCTATATCGTTATTTTTTGATGTAGTGTATATTATGTCACCGTTTGTAGTAATGAAGAGAATATCGTCGTACTCTTTTTCTTTTAGAAGAATATTTAGTTCGGGGTGTACTTTTTCATGTTGGGCACCGTATTCTCTTACTATTGAGTACGATTCGATGAGTTCAAAATTTTTTATGTCTAGTAACGAGTTTAGTTCATTCCTATTTTCAAAAGGGTTATTTGTGATGTACATGTCTTGAAGATATTGTTTTGCATTATTTGAGTATCTTTTGTTTATATTATTGAATTGGAAAAGAAGTAGGTTTAGATTGTTGCTTAAGTCTGGCCTATTTGAAATTATATTTAGATCTTTTTCAATATTATTAAAGAAATTCTCAAAATATTGTTTCTTTAATTCTGAAGAAATTATCAGTTTTTCTGCGCTGTTGTCGACTATGTAGTTGGTAATGGAATATAGTATGATTATTAAGAATGCTATAAAACCAGCGACAAAGAGAATTACATTTCTAGAGACTAACTTTCCTTGAATTTTCAAAGAGGATACCTCCCTTAGTATTTTGGAATTGTTCGGAGAAATAATCCTATATAAGCATAGAGGCAGATGCTTTGTAATCTTTTTTACAATATTGAGCTTATGAGGGATGAATCTGTTATTTGGGTAAGCTGTAATTTTACTGTTTATTTAAGATATTATAACAAATTTTTGTTTGTTAAGTCTATAGGTATTCTTTTTAATACTTGGTAGTAAGGGGAAGAGAAGGGCTCCGCCCTGGACCCATTTATAAAAGCGCTATTTTTGAAATCTTTATTTTGATAGTTATTCTTTTTAATACTTGCTAGCATGGCGAGGAGAGGGCTCCGCCCTGGACCCATTTATAAAAGCGATATTTTTGAAATCTATATTTTGATATTTATTCTTTTTAATACTTGCTAACTTGGCGAGGAGAAGGGCTCCGCCCTGGACCCATTTATAAACACTACCTAATATTCAATTATTAATAATTTAGTTTGAGAAAAATTAATTTATGTATTGACTTTTTTTCTGTTTTGTGTTATAGTTAACTATAACAATTAGACATGTGAGGTGAGTTAATAAGTGAAAAGAGTTGAGTACTTGTTAAAATTAGTTTTTGCGTTGGTTTTAGGTGTTCTGGCTTTGTTTGCACCTTCAGTTTTTTTAAAAGCTATTTTATCTATTGTTGCTTTAATTCTTTTAGCAACGAATATGAGAAATTACAAGATTTTATTTTTAATTTTATCAATTGTTCTTTTTATAGTCCCTGCTAGTTTCTTTTCTAACTATATTAGCAATAGATCTTTTTGGCGATGGATTAATAGTGATAATTTTTTTCAGAGTTCAAACAATGGTGAAACTTTAAAACCCGATACATATATTGATGCTGCAGATAATTTGATAATATCGGGTCCGGGTTTTAGGATTTTATTTGATGAAACTTCAGATAAGATTTATATTCCTCATGAGATTAAGCAAAGTCGTAGTGGAGATACGTTGAGCTTAAGTTCAAATTCTGTAAATAAAAGTGCTTTTATTGAAGTAGGGACAAAAAGTCCATATAATAGTATAAGAATTGAAGCATCAGGTTTGTCTATTAGTGGGAATCTTACTGTTAAGGATATGAATATACAGACTTTGGGTCTTAGTTCTTATGTTGATCTTCAGGCTACTAATTTTATTGTTAATTGTGCAGGGTTAGATTTAGGTGGCGAGTTATCTGTCGATAATATTGAAATTAATGCAACAGGTGTTAGCTGGAAAGGGACAGTTGATGCCCAGAAAGTTAAGGTTCAAGGTATAGGTATGGATATTAATTTGTTAGTTAAGAGAGCAGAAGATATTGTTATTCAAGCAACTGCATTGAATGGATCTCTTAAATATTTAGATGAGTGGGCAGGTACTAGAAACATGTCAATTTATGTAACTCATGGTAATTTTACTTTAATTGAACCGTCTGATAACGAAGGTTCTTTGGAACTCAATATTAGCGGTATGATAAACGTTGATCGTAAAAAATATTGAGAGGAAGTTGTATATATGTTTTATGAAGTTGACAAACACAGTGGAATTCCGTCTTACATTCAAATAATGAATCAGATTAAGAAGGAGATTATTATAGGTAATCTTAAGAAAGGCGATAGTTTGCCGCCTGTTAGAGAGCTTAGTAAAATTTTCAATGTTAATGTAAATACTATCTTGAGAGCCTTGGAAAGGTTAGAATTTGAAGGTTATTTAGAGGCTCAACACGGAGTTGGATATTTTGTGCGTACAGATATGGATTTGAAGAATAGTGTTTTTAATGAAGTGAGTAGTTTTGTTGAAAAGATGAAAAAAGAAAATATAGATCTTGAGACTATCAAATTACTTTTAGAGGAGGTTTGGAGGAATGAACAATTTTCTGAATAAGTTAGAGGTATTTATTCAAAAAGAGTTTACTGAAAAAAGTGGAAGGATATTTTTGTTCTCGTTAATTTTTTTGTTTGTTATACCTCTTCATATTTCGTTTTTGACCTGGTTTTTTGTGTTTTTATTTTTAACAAATATGCTTGGAAGTGATATTAAAAATAAGAAATTTTCGCTTATAATTTCTCTTCCATATTCGTATGCGGAAGTGTTCTTTTCGTCATATATATTTTCACTTTTGATGATTTTAATTCCAGGAACTATTGGAGTAGCGTTTATTAATTTTAGTGCAGTAACAGCTTTTTTAAATATTCTTCGTGCGCTAATCTTTGCGACAGCTTATTATGGTGTTATTTTAATCTCTGTTACTTTAGGTGGAGATAATTTTGGTATTCCTTTTTTAATATTATTGGCAGATTTGATTTTAGGCAGTTTTGGTTCTGGCTATAATGTCAATCCTTACAGGCTTATCAGCCCATATTATCAAGGAAATATATGGGGTAGCTTGATTTTTTCATTAGTTATTTTGTCGTTATCTTTGTATTTATTTGAGAAGAGAGGTGTGAATAAATGATTATAGAAGTGAATGATTTGGTTAAGAATTTTAATTCAAAGCCTGTATTGAATAAGATTAATTTTAAGGTTGACGTTGGAGAGATATTTTCTTTAATTGGTCCTAATGGTGCAGGCAAAACTACTACGTTAAGATGTTTGTATGGCGAATTAAAGCCAGATAGTGGTAGTATAAGATTATTTTCTAATGAGTTAAACTCGAAAATAAAAACAAAA
>Ga0209204_1002980_pt1 | contig 13088 bp, 7 predicted proteins | sample AD_JPNMR2_MetaG_FD_184425 | JGI IMG/M metagenome (GOLD analysis project Ga0209204, IMG submission 184425) | Active sludge microbial communities of municipal wastewater-treating anaerobic digesters from Japan - AD_JPNMR2_MetaG (SPAdes) (version 2) | ecosystem: Engineered > Bioreactor > Anaerobic >... | reverse complement strand
AAAGTTGGTGCAAAAGGTCGGAATCTACGGTAATCTGGTATTGAGCCATTTCTGATGTCTCCTCTCTAGGATGTTATGGTTGCAACTTCATTCTAACCGAGGGACACAAGAAATGGCTTCTTTTATTTCATGGGGAAACCAATTTTACACAATTATACGGACTCAACTCCGGCATAGGTAGAGTAATTTCTGCCGCCTATTCATTTGTTGAGGATCGAGACCGCAAGAATTCACTAAAATATCGATCCATTCATCAGTGGAAAATTCTTTACGGCGCTCTATAAACTCATCCAAGTTAATGACACTAACCTGAAATGGTGTAAAGCCTGTGACCTTAAAAGGTCTGATCTTCTTATTGTGAATCTCTGTCTCGTCATAGGTCAGATCGATTGTACCCCACATTCCGCCCGATAGCAGCATGGGATATTGACGGACTATACTCTCGGGAATGTTGACGAAATTCTCGTTGATGGCTGAAATCGTACCCCAATATCGATCCTCTGTTTCAACTAAGCGTGCTTCCAGGTTTGCGATGATTGAATGGTGACGATTTTCGCGAATATAGTGCCTGATTTTTTCGGCTTCCGCCCCGTAGACAAAACTCTCCTTTAACCTTCTTACAACCCTCTCCATATCTTCATAAAAGGTTTCTTCAGAGCAGTAATTGTCAATAAGATACTCTAAAACATAGCGAGGGAACTCATCAACACCTGTGTTAATTGTATAGGCCTTATTGACAACTTTTCCTTTGAAAACTTCTTTAAGCTTTTGATTCACCTTCAGCCCTCCAATCAAGAATAAACAAGAGCAAGCCCCAGTAGCACTCCGGTCACATAGGTTGGGTTGACATAGAGAAACCTGGTTTATTACCTCATACCTTTTGGCATCAAGCCTAGTATCTTTCCAAGATGTGCCGGTACACGGCGAATGATTTTTTCAGAATCCAAACGTAAAGAGAAGCGAATAGACCGGGTTTTTCTGACGATTCGCTGCCCCTCTCGGTAACTAACACTGATCGTTAACGTCCGCTCCATAGAGCCAATCCTGCGTTCTTCATTCGAAGCGTCGCTAGCATCCGGAACAAACCGGAAGACAATATCATCCCACGAAGCAGAAACATATTGTACAATTGAAGGAAGTGTCCGTGTTGACTCCCTGTTATGATAGACAGCTTGTACGTCTATGCGAAGTCCCCTATGCCTATAAGAGTCAATAAGCCGAATCGGCATCCTAAATTCAGCTTCTTCGCCTTCAATAAGTTCCGTAGGACCTGCGATCTGGCCAAGCTCCAACAAGCCATCATCCGGCATTTTTACACGCATGACAAGCATGGGAATAAGCATTTCTTGGATGGAAATCCCCCCGTGAGAAAATGCATCTGGATTGAAGTGGGCATGTGGTCGCGACAGAGCAAAACCTGTTTTCGGGAAAATGATCGATTTAAACCTCTTTTTCCGGGTTTGTTTTGTAACTCGATCGTACACTTCTTCTGTATTAGGCATCCTCAAGTCGGTAACCGAAAACTCAATAACATTTTCACGCACTTTTTGAGGCGCTCCCACATCGCAAAGATTCTGTTTAAGCCAAGCATTTAGATAGAAACAATCACCAGGCTCATTCAGCCAAGAAGATTCTAGCCAAAGACGCTCGCGACCGACAGCGCCAAAGCCATGGTCAGCCACCACAAACACCTTGGTATCGGGGGGCAGGTTACGAATAATAGCCATCACTTCAGTATCGATGATATCTTTAATATGCTGCTGATAGATGAAAGCCAACGGGCGGTCTGGAACGCGCCGTCCATCTGGTAGCGTTTTTAACCGAATTTTGTGAAGTTCTTTATCACAGAGTTCAAAGATGAAAAAATCGATATTATCTGCACGATATCGAACAATTTCACCCGTTCCTGCCCCATCAGGAGTTATAACTTCGACATCCCCAGTATATCCAAATTCCCGTTGCATGGCTTCTTTAAGCAGAACATCTTCACCGCGACGAGTATCAAAAGAATCGGGAAAGGTCCCGGCAAAAATAGCTTTTCTGCTGATATGAGTCTCTGAAGGTAAAAGGGACAAGGCAGGGTAATCTTCAATAAATTCCATCCGTTCCTCAAAAACGGGTCTAACCAGTTCTTCCCATATATCGTAGCGCATACCGTCAAATACAAAGACCACTGCCTTTTCCCTTTCGGGATCCCAATTGGGTTTCAGACAGCGCCGCAAAAACTGGCTGGTTAACCACACATTCGATGAGTCGGAATTAGCCCAGGATTTATATTGCTTGGCCACTAATTCCTGGTAACGAGTATTCAAAAGCAAAAGCGCTTCTTGTATTCTGTCATTCAATAAGCTAATGCGTTCCCGGATGCGATTCCGAGCAGCCAAAAACGCCGATGGTAGCTCGTTCTCCGGGCGTGGGAGAAAATCACCACTATGCGCCAGACGTTCCAGAGCAGACAGATAATACTCCAAACGGTTGACCCGATGATCATTCCATAAGATTCGGAACCACTCAAAAGTCAACTCGGTAGTCGGTTTCACTCTCACTATTTTAACAGCATCATCCAAGTTCTTTTGGATCTCAAGTATTGAACTAGTTAATTGATATGCCGTCTTTAAATTCTCCCAGGCTGATGATGGACGTTCCTCGATAAATCGGTCCTTTTTCCCGTCCTCTTCTGTAAAAAGAACCTTTTCAATTTTCTCGTGAGCACCAAGAGTCGGTGTAGGAGAAAGAAGATTATCAAGAGCGACCAAAAGCGCCAGGGAACGGATAAGGACCGAATAATACTCCCGTTCAATTACCTCTGCAAAGCGCCCACCAGAGATAAGCTTCAGTTGGTCGAGAAGAATAAAAGTAAGCGTCTCCTTTGATAACGATTTCTCGACCTCCAGCAGATCGCGGTTAGCTCTATCGCGATCAAGTGATACGAGTTTAGATGAAGCTTCGCTAATAAGCGACGGTTCCATTTCGCTGAAAGCCCTTAGTTCCGGATCTATGTTCGTAAGTAGTAATTTCCAGTGCTCAAAATGCTGCGACAATATCGTTGCTAGATAAAAGGCTCTTACAACCAATTCGGGAGGTGAGTCTGCGAACCAACAGAAGGGTGCCGGAGCACTACGAAGCTGTTCGCGTATGGAATGTGCTATCTCTGGAACAAGTGAATCAAGTTCTTCAAGAACCGGATACCCCATCAGGGCAATCCGCCAATAAGTTTCGGCTTCAGGCCGTTTGAAAGCGGCCTCTGGAACACCCAGTGCCGAGTAGGCAACAATGGTTTTGAAATCATGATCTGTAAACCTGGTCGAATGAACTACACGTAAACCCGCGTGAGCTTGGAGAACAGCTTCGATGGAACCTATTATCACCTTTGCAAAACGTGGATCATCCACTTCTTGAGGCCAGTTTGGGTCTCCAGTTTTTTCGATCAAAAATTGCCTGAGACTGATGACGATTCGTGCCGTCTTCTTCGTTCTTGCCAAAAGATCGGGGTAGAACGGAGGGGGGGCCTTTGTCATGGAAGCATGAGTCCTTCTCCTGACAGGAGCACGATCTATAACAAGCAGTTTATTAGTGTCCTTTGCTGCGGTTGCTTTTTCATAAAGCTCTCTGAAGACAAGGTTTGTAGAGGCAATAATGACAGTAAAACCATTCTCATTGGCGAACCGATGCACAGCACCATCAGTTTCTGGAAGAAGTCGAAGTGGATCCTGAACAAGCAAAATCTGCTCGTCCTTCATTTCCTCCAATCTATCAATGAGCCAACTTGAAAGCACCAACCACCACTCCTATTCCAGCTGAATCATCGGAAGGGTATCGCTATCATCTTCTTCTTGAGTAAATTGGGATTCAAGGAAACGACCGAATTCCTCAGTCACGCTTCTTATCTGTTCCTTTTGGATAGTGGTTATCTTTGGCCGGAAATCGGTAATTTTAACCCGTTTCACAACAATACGTTTAAGATACTTATTTATAAGATCCACAATTCCCGGGTTCTCCTGAACAGTCTTGACCAGATATGTCCGGAGCTCATCGGCAGTTTTACATGCCAAAAATGCGGCAATGACAGGTTCATGCTTACCCTGTTCCAGACGTTGCCTGATCGCGGAATTCAGGAATACTTCCATCTTTTGCCGGAAAGTCTGATCTAATAACCAGCTGGCCTCCTGGACTGCTTTTTCAGCTATTCGCATATGGGTATATGCATTGTCAAACGATAATCCACACTCATGTAAGGGATTTGTACGTAGATATTCTCTAATAGAAGCCGGCGAAGGAGACGGGCACTTGAACAGCTTTTCTCCAAGTTGAATTATCTGTTCTCCCAGTTCATGTGCACTTGCGGGTTGCAATGCTGTGATACCATCAAGAATCTCGAGGGCCGTAAGTTCATCCCCTTCCACTATATCTGTAATTTTCTTGCGACAATCCTCGATCTTGTTCACTACAAACTCGTGCATCGGTAGATATAAAGAGGAATACTCTTGGATCATCGCGGCAATCGTGTCTTTTTCTCCAGGAACAGGCGGGAAGTGACCTACAAGTTCGGTTTTTAACTTGACCTCAGAATCAATGTAGTCTTTTAGAGAGTTAAGTTTGACCCGGACTGCTTCGATCGCCTTACAGACACCAATCAGTTCTTTCTGTTCTCCTAGTGTGATGGTGCAATACGAATGAGCTGTCCTGAGTTCAGTTTCAAATTCAAGGAACACCCGCATATCTCTGTAATTTTTTATTCGATGGGCAAGGTCATCTACTTCTGCAAGAGATGCCATATTCGTATCAAAAGCATTATATCCAAAGGCCTCTTTAAGTGCATGCAAAAGCAAAAGTATGTCGTCTCCACTTTCAATATCAATTGTAAAAAGCTTCACCATCTGGTCCAACTCTTTTTTATAGGGATTAGCTAACTTCAGTGTTTCAAAGAGACTTTGCGCCCGATTCGCTATCCGGGAAGAATCCTCTTTTTCCCGTATGAACAATCGCCGTAATTCCGCCCGGTATTTAGAAATCATGGCGTCATCCAGATTATCTGGAATTTCGATCCCGAGCAACTTCTCCGCATACGGTCTTAAAACCTCCCAATTCTTTGGTTCGCCAATTTTTTGTATTTCACTCAATGAATCCAGTATTTTCGCGGAAAACTCCACATCGGCTATGTTTGTATAATCAATCATAGAAATAGCCAGCCCGGCCTTTGGTCCTACGGTGACACGTATTCGCCCTTTCCGAACGAGACAAAGTAAATATATCTGTACCATGCGACGGGTTAACCCATAATCCTTCGGTCCTCCAATACCCATGAAATTTTTATAAATGGTATCCACCTTCATAGTTTGCCCATCATCGGTCAGTTTTTCATTGATAAAGTTCCACATATCATGCACATAAATGTTATCAGAAATATCTAATACCTTTTCAGCTCCTTTCTTCATGATTTTTAGGCCATAACCGAAGTTCTGTGCAGCACTTATATTCTGATTAGGCTTAGCTCCTTTTGGAATTTGTCCGGTCTTAACAATACCGTTAATGACTTTGACACCCTCTTCTTTCCGGAATTCATAAGGATGATCAAACTTAATGTCCCTCGATACATATGTGGCCGTGAGCACCCGATCTACCAATGGCGTAAGGATGGCTTTCAATTCACCGGCTACGTGAAACTCCATTCGGGTATTATTCAGCGCATCCATCCGGCCACGGGCATAGCTGTTATCAACAATTTTCATGATCCTGGCAAGGTCGAATTGAAGGGCATTAAAAACCCAGTTAATTACTGCCACCGCATCCTCTGTTTCTTTACCCTGCCAATCAAAGATCATTTTACGGTAAGCAGCGAAATCAATTAGCCGGTCGTGTTCTTCTTGGGTTAGTTCCGCTGGAGTCCATAGGATAATACGGGGATCTTTACGTTGCTCGATCAACTTCCAAATTGTGGAGTCAGTAACCGGTCGTATACCAATATAGACTGCAAAATCGTAATCTGTTTGATCACTTTCAATCGGTGGTAAAGGTTGATTTTCAGCGAGCATACGACTAAAGTCACGCATTCCTATGCGGCCAGTGATCTGCCGGCCCTGCCAGACCACACTTATTTCTTGATCCCCAAAATGAATTATTTCTTGCTTCTCCCAAGGCCCGCGAAATGGTGCAATGTCTCGGAAAAGAGATTGCACTCCATTTGATAGATTTATAGTCATTTGACGAGTGCGTACTGGCCATTCGTCTAACGCCAATAAATGCTCCCAGGCCTCCTTCTGCATTGCTTCATTACTCTCCGCCTCGTCTCGAGCCTTTCGAAACTCATCCCTCGGATCAACGCCGGTAAAGACGGGATCAAAACGGTATCTTGCCCGCATTTCCTCATCGAAGGTCTGGACAATCTGCCGCAATTCCTTCTTTAAATTTTCAGCAATTGTCTCATAATGCTGGATGTTTTCATCCGGAGTCGCATCGACATCCCGTTCAATCAGTACCGAGTTGGCAATCTCTTCTGGTGTAATCCCCTGCTGACGCGTGCGGGCAATATGGTAGAGAAAAAGAGTTTGAAGAACCTTAATGCTTTTATCACGATTTGCTTTTAGATAACCTTTAGTTAAACTATCAATCTGGCGCTTGCAAGCTTCGTAAGCCAGATAGTCAGTCTCACGTTTCGTCTTGATCGCCACCAGACCAGCGTGAACACCACTGGGGTCCTCTTCATACCGCACAGTCTCATCAAATAGTTCCCACAGACGAATGAGTTCCCTGCCTTTATTCTTTACTTGGTGTTTCAATGTCTGATGCATAAAATGAATTGCAGAGCGGGTTGTTGTCAACTCATATGTAATTGCTCGTAAAACCTCTAGTGCCGGCTTATGGAAAGGGAAGAAATGCCGGAATTCTGCTTCCCCAATACTGTTCGGCCAGGTAAATCCGCGTTTATAATGCAAATAATAATTGGTTATTGCCGCTGGGTCTTTAATCTCCCTGACTCGTGCCAGAACAATATCGTAATAATCCTTATCTTCTTCGAGCAGCTTTACTAGCTTCAGCCGGTCATCGGCAATAATATTTTTGACCCCCATCTTGCTTTCAATAGCTTGTTGAGCTGCACAGACTGTCCATACAGGTAGATTATGGATTTTTGCTAGACGGTTAGAGAGCACAACCAGGGTTTTCTCATCGTCGGTCCGTTGGTCCTCATCCCGGTTCTTCATAAACAGAGATACTTCATCTAATACTATTAAGACTCCACTATACCCCTCGGCTAAAATCGTTTCTACCATATGTTTGAGGATATCCTCGGTTTCGGCGGCGATTTGTGGCTGAACCTTCAAATATTCTGTATAAAAACGCCAAAGCTTATTACCGCAGCTCTTCTTGTAATCCGGCGTCATGTTCTGTTGGATGTCGCGAATGAAATCGTCAACCTCTTCGAATTCATCTTCATCAAAGAACCTCGGATCGCGGAGAAACTTGGCGAGGTCTTTACGGTATCGTTCCAGATCCTCATTGATAAACCGGTCAGCCAAAAGCTCTGCCGGGTATAAAGAGATATTTTTCCCCAACTCAATTTGGATCTGTTCTTTTGCCGCATCGAGGATGTACTCAACAAGCCGGCGTCCTTTGTCGGCTAAACCTACTGTACCACTACCAGCGCCTACCAACGTTTTGACGATAACAAAGATGCCCTTGGTTTCATTACTGCTTTTAGCCTCGATTCCTTCCTCCCAGAAACGATAGAGCGATTCGCGCTTTCCGCGGCCGGAGGCTTCTTCTTTCCTTTTAACAATGTCCCAAACCTCTTTCCGGCCAAGGGCCAATGCGGCAAGAAAACACAGAAGATGGGATTTGCCGGATCCGAACTCGGCCTGAATCCAGTACCCCTGCCCGATTGGATTGTCTTTTCTTTCCCGCTTCCAGGGCGCAGCCATATTCCGTAGAATGTCTACAAGAAATGGCCGGACCGGATCAATCTGAAACTCCTCTATAGTTTGCAGTTCCGGCCTACGAGCCCTACGACTCTCTTCCGAGTTTGAGTCTGCCCAAACATGCTTTTCTAGAGAATAAACGGAAATTATTCTATCGGGGACCGCACAAATTTCGTCCAAGCTTTTCCTATTCGTAAACAGGTTATCAACCATAACTATCCCTCGCTTTTTTCAAGCTCAATATTTGGGTTTGCTTGTTTTCCGTGCCAACATGCGCACGCAGACTTGATAATCTTCCTCAACGTTTACCTTGACTTCCTCAGGAAGATTGCCGGTGTTAAGCCCTCCCTTCTCAAACAAGAGCTTACCCTGCTCGTAAAGGCCAGCCCTCTTGCAGTGGCGAATCCACTCGGCAAGGGTAGCGTCATTCGGGCGTTCGCTATCAGGAATGGCAGCGCCTTGTTCGAGTTGGACAAGATAGCGTTTCACTCTCCGGCTTAAGCCTTTGACTCGGGCCTCCCGCTTAGCCTCTTCCTCTTCCTCGGAACAAGGAAGACGCCATGTCCCTTGTTCTGTCTTATAAAAATAGTCCGGTAGGATTTCAATCAATTGACGGCGCGGCTTATCTTTTACAGTATAAATATAGTGTTCGAAGAGATCACTATAGTGAACCCCTTCCATACCCGGATTCTCGCTCATGAATTTTTTGATAAATGCACCAATCTGCTGTGCAACCGCCTCTTCTCGGGCGCTTTCGGCCTCATCAAAAATATCCAATTCAGTTTCTTTAAGATACCATCTCGCTATTCCATGAGTACCAAAAAGATCAGGTTCCTTCTTCTCAAACAAATTCTTCATTACTGGAGTCTTTACTTCTTCAGCCACTGTTCTCAGAATACTATCAAAATCATGTACTTCCATCTGGCCACAGCGGACCATACGACTAACCACTTCGTCGTATATACGGTCTTTCGTGCTGCCTGGATTTGCTGCAAGATAATCCTGGATTATTTGGCGGACCTTTTCTGTAAAGGTTGTTTTGTTTTCATCTCCGGTGATAGCAATGGAAGGTATTAACTCGCCAGGTTTGGGTTTGCGGAAGTTGATAACAAGATCACGTTTGTTAACTTTATCGGCTACAAGCTGGTTATAAGATTTTTGTTCTGTATCAATATAAAGCGCAGCCTCAGTCTTTTCGACAATAAAGCCTACTTCGGCCATAATATCCTGAATCAAAGCCCATGTACCCTCCGAGGTGTCGTGATAGCAAAGGGAAATGCAGCGCCCGGGTTTGAGCACCCGGTAGCATTCAGCCATCGCCTGTCGCATCATATTTGCCCAGTCTTCTACGGTCTTGCCACGAATTTCGTTAACAATGATCTCTTCATCATGCCAATGGGTATCAAAACCAAGCCAGGCTTCCCAAATAAAGTTAAGTTCACCATATTGAACTTTATCTGCATAAGGTGGGTCAGTGAAAATGTAATCAATTGTATTTGATTTGATATTGGTCAAGTCGGTTGCCGAATCAGTAGAGATTAATACATCCGGAATAAAAGATCCTATCTCCTGCCAACCTTTAATAGCCACTTTTAATTTGCTTTCGAATGATGAACTAACTTTTACCTCTTTTGATATTTGAGGCAGATAATAGGTTCCAGCTATCGTGGCGGTGTTGCTTTCACGTATCATCTTTGAAACACCAAGAAGGCATGCGCTAAATACAAAGAGAAGTTGTTCCTGAATCTCATGTTCAAATCGCCTTATCGCAGCACTTATCGTAGCAAGTGCCCATAGGTTACGCTTAGTAAAGAGTTCGTCAACTGTACGAAAATTGCTTGTCCCCGCTCGCCACTTCACACCCCAGCATTCTTGTTCTTCCGGCGCATGCATCATCCGATCCTTAGGATACCAATGGGGTATCTCTTTAGTCTCAATCTCCCGAATCTTTCCGAGATCATAAGTTTGGAAATATTCTCGCTTTTTTTCTTCCGGGTCATTATGCCGCCGCTTACCATGGGGAGGCTTACAACCGTTCTCGCACCGGTAACTTACCAGTACCGGAACTGCGCCGAACTTCTCCGCCCGTGTGTTGATCTCCTCCATCTTACCCTTCTTGTAGCAATGGGGGCAGGCGTTGATTTTTTTGGGCTTACCTTGTGCAGTAATACCCTGAGTTTCAATGCAATCGAACAACGGTACCTTCTCAAGACACCGCGGGCACTGGAAAACTTGTGAATACACTGTATAAGTCGTGGTTGCCTTACCACCACAACGGTCGCATTTGGTCTCGTAAAGCCAGTCAATCTCCGGTTTGACCTTGCGCTTAAGTTCCTCAAAAGCTTTTTGGAGTTCATCAATGTCCACCGGCGTACAATAGTTCTTAGTTATAAAAGTTGCAGCAGGGGAACGGTCAATAGCAATAGCCTTGCGTCCTTCCATCAACGCAGCAAGCGCTGTCCCACCTGAGCCGCAGAAAGGATCGAGAACCATATCACCTGGCTTTGTATAGTGACTAATATACTGACGGATAGCATCGTGGGGTTTCTTCGACCAGTATGTATGCATATTGTAGATTGCAGTTGCTTTAGTAGTCTCAATCGGCTTGTCAAAGGCTGGCACATCATAATCGTCCGTTTCCGGATTATATGGTCTTTGTTTAAGATGTTGCTCCACAAAAGCCCGCAGGTTCGGATTGGGTTGATCTCCGGAATAGTACCCATCCGGCATTTTTGGAATACCCTTTTTGAAAAGCTTTCCTGACTGCGGTTCACGTTTCCTAACCATTTTTATTCAGTAACCTCCCATAGATGGTTTTCGGCAATCAGGTTCGTGGGCAACGTATAGTTGCCCTCCTCCATTTCATGGAACATAATGATCCTCCCATGGGACCGCCGGCCGGGTAAAAGCAACAATACCCGGTCCTCGTCCGCCGCCAGGGTTCTTAATAGATTCAGTTCGATATGATAAGCAAAGAGCATCTCTAAATTGGACAAGACAAGGATACCCTTACCGGTTAGATTCGCCCGGAAAAACCGCTCAAAAGCCTTAGCCACATGGGCAGCAGTGGGTTCGGGACGCCTGGCTTCATTTTCCGCAAGGCGTCTAAACTCTTCATCAGGAATGGCGCTGAGGATTCCCCGATTTACATTAGCGGGTTTGGGAAAAGGAACACCGTCAGCAGTCTTTGCCTGGTGCAGCTTTTTTGCAAAACTATCAAGTTGGCTGTACGTACCCAAAACCCCATATAGATGTCGCCCACCAGGAATCGTGAGTTTTTGACGAAGGGCTTCAATGATCTCGGTTGATCTCATGGTTCTTCACTCCCGAGATGATACGTTCGACTACTTCGGCAAGTTTATATTTGGTCGTGAACTGACGGATGTTGTCGATTTCCGAGACTTTACTGATCAGCCCGCGGTTACGTAACTCATAAAGGGCATTAAGCAGCCTTTCCGGATTCCAGAGCATGGCCTGAATTAAGCGGTTCTCTTCAAGCTCTTTAATGTCGTACATGCCAGGTTCGGGAAACTCGCTGTGAAGAACGAAAGCAAAAGAGGCGACCGGAATCTCCCGATAAGCAAAACTGAGCTTAGTCCGGTCAGCCTTAACAATTCCACCGGCAGTAAGAGCGTCAACAATAGCTATACTGCATTCTTTAATGCTTTTATCTGGAAACTTTTCGGAAAGACGCTTCCGGATGTGTTCACGGGGCAACTGTCCCGTACCAAGATTAGGGATGATAAGTTCTTCAATCATCTCAACTATGAGCGGTTCTGTAAAGAGAAAACGATAGAAACAGACCTCCCGAAGCTCCTTGGTGCCAGCAAAGGCTTTAGCAAACATACGTAAGGAAGTATCCGCATAACCCGCAGGGAACATCCGCTGCGTAATATAATTAGAATATCTCTGACGAGTTTGCTCTGCGCTAAAATGAAGTTCAGCACGGAGGAAGGAACGGATTTCATCCAGAGATTCGCTCTCCGGTAGTCTCGGAAGAATCTCGATCGCCTCCTTGAGCATCGCCTTGCTAAAAAGTCCCGTTCCGTATCTTTGGGCAACCATATTGTGGCGGGGCTTAACGACTGGTGAAGAAGTCTGCCCTTCCTTAAGAAAAATAATCTCATCCAGCGTGGTCTGGATTGGGGGCTTAAGCGTATCACTCTCCGGCTGTTTAGAATGATACTTACGAATCCAGTCAACAAGCTTGAGAAGAACTGCGCTGTTTTCCTTAATCCCTTTTGACTGGCAGAGTGTCTCCATTGGGGCTTCCAGTAGAGAAGAAAGACTGCCGTACTCTGATATGAGGTGCTTGGCAAGCGGCTGAACATCTTTTTGTGGGATAGCGTAGGTCAACAAAAGTTCAAGTAAAGCTTCATCCGAACGGGAACCCGCCTCCCCGTTGATAAAGCGCTCTCGCAATCGTTGTCGGTGCCCCTTGTTTTCAGTACCAGACATCTTTATTCCAACCATCCTTTTCGTATTGTTTTATCATATTGTTGACGGTAGAACTGAAAAGATTCACATTGGGGTGCAATACTGAGTTGACCTATTTTTACTTAATTTCGGCTTTCAAAATGTATCAGTACTGTCGTCGCTTGCAATTGCCATATAACCCCGTTATGCAACAAAATCTACATAATTACACCTCTATCGTTGTTTTCGATTTCTTCCATTTGTTTTTTGCTTATTCTTATAAGACTTTCAACCATAGCTATTTTACATATAACGTCTTTAACAATTTTGTCAAGTTCACTGTTTTCTGAATAATCAGCCGAAGCAAGAAAATCTACTCTTTTATGCTTTAGTAGTTCTTCGACATTCTGTCTTTCTCCTTGTTGGTATACAGCAATGGAACAGCCTCCATTAACTTTCACAAGTTTCATACATGGAACATCAGTCATTCCATCCCCTATATATATCATGTTTCTAAATGGTACCCGTCTTTCATCTTCTGGAGTATATTTATTTAAATCAATATCATTAGAGATATCAAGCACACCTTTAAGTTGAGTCCGTATAATTGTGTAAAATTGGTTTCCCCATGAAATAAAAGAAGCCATTTCTTGTGTCCCTCGGTTAGAATGAAGTTGCAACCATAACATCCTAGAGAGGAGACATCAGAAATGGCTCAATACCAGATTACCGTAGATTCCGACCTTTTGCACCAACTTT
>Ga0209204_1002975_pt1 | contig 13110 bp, 16 predicted proteins | sample AD_JPNMR2_MetaG_FD_184425 | JGI IMG/M metagenome (GOLD analysis project Ga0209204, IMG submission 184425) | Active sludge microbial communities of municipal wastewater-treating anaerobic digesters from Japan - AD_JPNMR2_MetaG (SPAdes) (version 2) | ecosystem: Engineered > Bioreactor > Anaerobic... | reverse complement strand
ATTATCCTTAAACTCATACCATTGCCAGAATCAAAGGCAACGATCCTTGCCCTCTTTCAGGAGGTGGAGGATGCTGCAGAGGCAGTGTCTGCAATAATCGCAGCAAAGATTGTCCCATCCACCATGGAGTTTATGGACAAGGCATCCATAAAGTGCAGCGAACAGGCAAACCCTATGGGACTCCCGGAAGGCATAGGGGGGCTTCTCCTCATAGAGGTAGACGGCGATAAAGAGTCCATCAAGGTCCAGGCAGAGAAGATAAAAAAGATAGTCTTTGAAAAAAAGGCTATCCAATGCAATGTCACAGAAGACCTAAAAGAGGCAGACCGATTATGGCAGGCAAGACGGACCCTCTCTCAGGCAACCTATAACCTCAACCCTGTAAAGATTGCCGAAGATGTTGTTGTCCCACGCTCCAATATCCCGGTCCTCATAAGGGCACTTGAGGAGATGGAAAAGAGGTTTGGCATACCCATACTCAGCTTTGGCCATGCTGGGGATGGTAACTTCCATGTAAGCATTATGATCAAGGATACCCCAGAAGACAGGGCAAAGGCAGAGGAGGCAGTTAAGGCAATATTTGAGGAGACAATAAGGCTAGGTGGGACCCTTTCAGGGGAACACGGTATAGGCACCTCAAAGTCGGCATATATAGGTATGGAGCTCTCACCGGAGGTCATAACAACCATGAAAAAGATTAAAAAACTCTTTGACCCCAATAACATCCTAAACCCCGGGAAGATTTTCCCGGAATAAAGCCCTCTGCAAACGCCAAAGGTCTTGAGAATTTGTCTCGATTAATCTTTCTCTCAATCTATCCAAAAATATTCATCTCTCTGTGTTCTCTGTGGAATCGAAAGAGCACCAGCGACTGGGCAACAGGAAATGCTTTAATATCTTTATCTCTCACAGAGCACACAGAGCCCGCAGAGAAAAATAGAGGATATACTATATGACCATAATTCAGAGATAGACGAATTCTGATCACATTTCATGCACTTTCAGGGCAAAAGTAAATTTTACCGCAGGGTATGCGGTTCTGTCCCGTAAAATCAGTATCATTTACCGTAGAAAAGCATCCCCTCTCTGTCCTCTGCATCTCCAGTTAATACCCCAGATGAGAAGATTAGATAGATCTACGACAAATCCGCCTTAGGCGGAAACAGAATTGGTTGTAGTGTATAAAATAAGGTAGAAATTGGATAATAAAGGTTTTAAACCATCCTTTTTTAGCGGGAGGGTCATAATAAATATTGAAATTTTTTCCAATATCTCTATGACGGAGGGTATGAGGAGGATATCCTTTGGGGCAAATTGGGGGTATGACCTTTTAGAAATCCTCCTCATGGTCATGAAGAAAAGCCAATTGGTATGAGGGCTAATTTTAATGCACTATCTATCTACCTTTATGTTTACCTCCTCCAAAGCAACCTGAGGGCTGGCAATCGGTGCTCTGCCAATATCAAAAACCTTATTTTTTGATGTATGCTCTTCAATATAATCCTCAATATCTTCAAAGAACTTCTTTTGAACTGATTTGGGAACAGGCGATGTAATAAGGCTTACCCATATATATAACAGTGTATCAACGAGAAGTGGGATAAATATAGGATGGAATCCCAGAAGTAATGGTTTATAGAAAAAAGAACCTACAATCAAAAGAATCAACCCTGCAATTATACCTGTAATAACACCCTCTTTTGTCCCTCTCTTCCAAAGCACACCACCTATAAGTGCCGGAAGCCATAAGGCAAAACCAGGGGATGCAATATTACTTAAAAGGAGGCCTAATTCAGCCGGTCTTAATATGGCAAGTATAAAACTTACTACTGCAGCACCCACCATCCCTATTCGAGACCACAATATGAGCCCCTTATCACTGACTTTGCTGGAGATGGAAAAGATTATATCGCGGGATACTAGCAGTCCTGTGACCATCAACTGCGTTGCTACTGTTGATATAGCAGCAGCCAGGACAGCGAGAAGAGTTGCCCCGGATGCCCAATCAGGTAGATATTTTGTTATAGCTATCTGCACTATAGCATCTGCTGCCTTTCCCTTGAGCCCAGGGACAAGGACTGGGCATACAAGGTATCCCCAGATGGCAGCTATATTGCAAAATATCAATGAAAAAAGGAGCATCCATATAGCTGTCTTTCTTACAACAACCATGCTCTTTACCTGCATAGTGCCTATCACAACATGTGGCCATGCCATAACAGTAAGACCTGCAAGGGCAAGACCCATAAGATTCTGAGTGGTCCAAGCATTTACCGGTCCTGGAACGCCTAGCAATCCTGGTCTAATCTCTTGCACCCTCTTTGCCAGTTCACTAAGGCTTGTATGATCTGTCTTCAGCAGAATCCAGAAAAGGAAACCCCAAAATGTTGCTGTAAAGATAATGCCAAGGAGGACATTAAGCCATGCAACGCTACGTGTGCCTCCAATAAGACATATAAGTAGCATAATAACCGTCATATAAAGGGCGCCGAACCAGAAAGGCCATCCTACAGCAGCCTTCATACCAGCGCCAATACCAACTGCCTGGAGCCCAAGATATGGAAATAGAAAAAGGACAAGGATACCACCAAGAATCAGCCTTAATGCCTTTGACTGATATCTCTCACCCAAAAACTGCACAGGAGAGAGGTATCCGTATTTGCTACCACCTGCCCAGAGTTTTGGACCTATCATAATATAGAGGAAGGCAAAAGATGTAAATGAAAAAAAAAAGCATGAAACCCGGTCCTGTATTATAGATGGTGCCTGGAAACCCGTAAAATGTCCAGGCACTTGATATGGCAAAATAGACATAAAAAAACATTACAAAGGTGCCTATAGCCCTGCCTGCAAGAAGATAATCTGCAGCTGTTTTCTTATTCAACTTATAACCATAGGCACTAATAAAAACAAGGACAACACCTAATAAAAGAACAATCCAAATCATATTACCCCCCCCTTGGTTTTATTTAACATGGTCTCTATAAAAGGTCTCCTATCTATATGGCCAGTATCTACTTGTATAGAACCAGAATGCTATGAGCCATATTATTGTCTGCAGGTTATAGAATGCAACAGCAACAGGCATCCATCCGAAAAGCAGGTATGATGTATTCTGCAGGACAAAAGGGAGAATGAACACATACCAAACAGCACTTAAAAGAAGTATCCATAGTAAAACCCTACCTGGCCTATGACCTGTAATCTCTCTCATTGCCTAACTCCCCTTTAATTTAAATTCTATTTTTCTGTTTTTATGCCAATGACTATTGTACGTATCTTTCCCTTAATTCCCTCTTTAAAATCTTTCCTGCAGGATTGCGGGGTAGTTCATCCACGATATGGACAACCTTTGGGACCTTATATCCGGCTATCTTTCCCTTGCAGAAATTGGTAATCTCTTCAGGTTTTATTAAACTGCCGTTTTTTAATACCACTACAGCAGTTACCGCCTCTCCCCAGACAGGATGAGGCGTACCGATAACACAGGACTCCTTTATTAAAGGATGCTGATGAAGGACTTTTTCCACCTCTGCTGGATAGACATTTTCACCCCCTGTAATAATCATATCCTTTAACCTGTCTATAACCCTTATATAGCCCATTGCGTCAATGGAACAGACGTCCTCTGTATGGAACCACTCTCCCTTAAATGCCTTGGCAGTCTCCTTCTCTTTTCTCCAGTATCCTAAAGACATGCCAGGCCCCCTCACAGTCATCTCTCCGATGCCACCTGGAGGCACTGGGTTATTATCCTGGTCTACAATAAGGACCTCCATATCGTAGCTTGCCCTGCCGCAGGATTCGAATATTTTGTCATCACCTCTATCTAAGGCCTCTTTTATATCCCTAACAGACAGGTTTGTAGTCACACCTGTTGTCTCTGTTGTTCCGTGATGCTCGCCTAATATATTTCCAAATGTCTCAACAAACTGTTTGTATACCGAAGGTATAATGCCTGCCCCTGCAAACCACAGTGTCCTCCAGCTTGAAAAGTCATACTTGGTCCTGTTTGGGTGGTCAAGTATCATCATAACCATAGGCGTTGCAAACATGCCTGCTGTCAGCCTCTCTTTTTCTGTAACTGCAAAAAACTGCTCCACATCCCATTTGGAGAATATATAAGAGACACAACCAGTATACTGACTGCCAAAAAATGTGTAATGGGCAGTAATATGATACATGGGGCATACGATAAACACATGGTCATCCATGATAAGATTATTGTTCTTTGAGCATACACGCCCGGCGTGATAGAAATTCCCATGGGTCTGCATGACACCCTTTGGGACCCCTGTAGTCCCGCTTGTATACATGAGCATGGCAACATTATCTTCAAAAATCTCTGTAGTCTGCGTTGCAGGTGATGCAGCCCTTATTATTTCTTCATAATCCAACCAGCCTGTGGGTCTTTTCTCCGGTGAGCCAAAATATACAATCTTCTCTATAGATGGAAGGGAGTCACTTATGCCATCCACTATATCAACAAACTGCTCCTGGACAATCAATACAGAGGGTTCTGAATCAGCAAGAACCTTAACTATCTCAGGGGGTGCAAGCCTGAAATTACAGACCACATATATAAGTCCTGCATTAGGGACTGCCAGGGCGCACTCAATGTATTCAAGGCTGTTCTGGCTCAATATCGCCACCCTATCACCCTTTTTTGCCCCGAGACCGTGGAGGGCATTGCCCATACGATTTACCCTGTCCTTGACTTCTGAGAATGTAAACATCCTCTTCTTGCCCTCAACCTCTATAAGAGCAACCTTATCTGGATATAATGATGCATTCCTGTTTATAATGGTTCTTATAGTGGAAAATGTCCTTTGTGTGCTCATAATATCCTCCCTTGAATAAAATTGATTAATTTAAGCAGCAATTTTCATACCACAGGAAAGATATTTAAAACATATTGATATTGTTGAATAATTTTTAGCTATCCTTTTTAAACCCTTGTTCAAATTAATATAATTGTATCTTTGGAATACATATGTGTATCATGGGGCAACAGAACAGGACATAAATACTTTTTCCAGAGACTTGAAAAATATCTATTTAATATCGATGTTTTTTACGCCAGAGGGTCTCCAGGCAGGAGAAATTACCCTCGGTTTCTCCATAGTCCTTATGTATGCTGCCCATACAAGCGCATCCTCTCCGTATCTATCGCAGACATCATCAATGGCCTTTAAGAGCTCCTTTCTCTTCTTTATTTCATTTATGAGTGTCATCTGGCCAGATTCTTTGAGAACACCTGAAAGCCTTACGCCGATGAGCCTTATGCTGTCTTTTAACTTTATGGAATCAAGGATGGATAGGGCATGATAATATATCTCATGGGTATCGTTTGTATAAAAGGATATGGCCTTCTGTTTTGTAAATGTCTCAAAGCTGCGATACCTTATGGTAAGGGCGATTACCCTTCCTGCATAGCCGTATCTCCTTGCCCTTCTTCCCACCATCTCGCTGAGCTGCAAAATGTAGGATGCTATTTCGCTTCTTAAGTAGATGTCTTTTGGAAGGGTCATGCTATGACCTATAGATTTAGGCTCTTCTTCCTGGACAGCCACAGGCCTTGAATATATACCCTGCCCCATTGCCTTTAACGTTACACCTATTATGCCGAAATGCCTCCTTAGAAGTTCCAGAGGTGCCCTGCCCAGCTCCCCGCATGTCTTTATCCCCAGTGATTCAAGCCTTTGTTTTATACCTTTTCCTATGCCCCAGAGCTCATCAACGGGCATGTCCTCAAGAAGATCCCCTACCTCCTCTGGTTTAATCCACCTTAAACCATCGGGTTTTGATATGTCACTGGCAAGCTTTGCAATGAGTATGTTGGGCCCAATGCCTATGGTGCAGTTTATCCCGAACTGCCCCTTTATTATTCTTTTTATTTCATTGCCTATCCTCTCAGGGCCTCCGAAGAGATGATGACTTCCTGTGATGTCCAGAAATGCCTCGTCTATGGAGTATATCTCCACCTGAGGGGTAAATTTCATGTAGATATCCTCGAGCCTCTTGCAGGTATCCGTATATCTTGCATTATCACCCACGACAAATATTATGTGCGGGCAGAGCTTTTTTGCCTCATACACGGTCATACCGGTCTTTACGCCAAAACATCTTGCCTCATAGGATGATGTGGTAATAACAGTCCTTGCACCTGAACCTATCACGGCAATGGGCTTACCTTTAAGTCTTGGATTTGTTGCCTGTTCTACAGATGCAAAAAATGCATCCATGTCCACGCAAAGTATGATCTTTGAGGTTTTCATATGCTTATAAGGGGGGATAATTTCAAATATTACCCATAGGGAAGTCGGAAGAACCTAAATTATCAATAATGACGACATAGCTCAAGGGCATAATAACCCATTTGTAGTCAGCCAGAGCCGGAATTATCGCCGATTGGCTGCATTGACGGGTTATGCCATTATTGAATAGATATTTTTCCCTCGTTGTATTTGTGGATAAGCATGGAGATGAGGGATTGATAGGGAAGACCTTCCTCAATTGCCTTTGCCTGGATTTTCTTCAGGTCTCGCTCGGTTATTCTTATATTGATCCTTTTCTGTTTAGTCAAGCTATTGCGCGCATATCCTTCGTACATCTTCTTTTCTTTTTTGGTAAGATCAGAGACCCACTCGTCGGCCTCAAGAGATTTTGCCAATTCCATTTCTTCTTTATCGATATAACGCACTTTTTTCATTTTTTGCCTCCCAAATACTTCTTTGTTGCCTTGCTATTTGGTATTATCGTTTTCAAAAATATTTTCTCATCATCTTCGACGTATGGCACTGAATATATGTAATCTTCGATCTTCACCAAAAATACCGTCTGATTGGGGTATTTGTCAGGGTTCGGATGCTTCACCAGGTCAATCAGGTCCCCGGAAACAATCGCCAAAACGACTTGCTCAAACGACACTCCGCGTAGTTTTTTGAGCAGTTCATTCTTTTCGTCATTCCAATCATAATACTTCATTAAAGTGTGCCTATTGTATTCTTCCTATAGAGTAGCCGAGTTTGATGATTATGTCAATTGTTTTAAAGGCACAACGAAAAGGCTGAGGCGTGCTGATCAGCATCGCCTCCAGCCGTTTGTTAGGGTGTTTTTTATCAATCAGAACCGCTTTGCGACAAAATCTTGTATGAACCCAATTACGCTGTGTACCTCAGAAGTATCTATTTTATCCCAATCAGCATGCATTGCCCTGTTCCGAATCCCAACGAATGACTGAATTACTTTTGCCTGAGGACCGGGCAGAGCGCCAGCTGCCTTAAGTGCATTAATTACTTCGGAAAGATCCTTTGTTCCCACTTCAAGACCTATCGATTCTGCAAATCTTTTTAGTCCGTCTTCAAGGGCTGCACAAGAAAGCACTGCTGCGACGTCCTTCACGCCATTGTCAATCGCATCTTTTGCAAGGACGATGAAGTCCGCTAGAATTTCACCCCTAGCCTGACTTCTAATCGATTTAAGAAGACCGGCTTCGATCTCGGCTTTCGTGGTGGAAAGGGCGCCTCGCAGTTCCAGGATAAGGGCACTGTTCTTTAGTGTTTCGCTCCAGTTGTATTTCATGATCCTGGAATTTGATTCCAGCACAGCTTCCAACTGAGGACTTTTTGGTCCGTACAGATTCGAAATAATACTCAACGTCCCAACGTAAACTCCCCGTGTTAATTCACTCGATGTGCCTTTCCTCTCGTGCTCCAAGTCGATCCGGCCACCTATAGAAAGCAAGTAATTAATTCGCTCAAGGATAGTTTCTTCTAATTGCGGCATTTTTCATACTCCTTATAGTTTTGGTACACCCTAACGCTCCGCATAACAGGCTGGCAATGGAGCGAAGCGGAAGTGCCAGTCCGCGTTGATGCGGTTGTTAGGCGATTTTAATGTTTCACTCCAAAATCTGAAAATCCAGAATGCGAAACTCGACTTTGGTGATTGGCTCAATGTCGCCATCAAGAGTAGTTAATTTCTGAACACTGCCATCAACCTTGCCAGACACACGTCTCGCAAGCCCTGCAGGAATAAGACTTTTATATTCAATAATGTCCACATCTATTGGTGAATTGTTCAGATCATAGAAGATAACAAAGCAATATATGTTTTTAATAGACTCACGAAGTTGATTTTTTAAGGAGAAGGTATATGCGCCATGATAATAGTAAACCATTCCCAGCGAGATGCTTGTTTTCCAAATAAATTGAGTCCCGATGACACCCTCCGTGCTTCTCCCGCCCAAGTCCGATAGAATCGAACGCTGAGCCTTCGTCGGTTTTTCTTGTGACAATGGCGTTGGAGACCCCGCTTTACCAAGCAACGCCTTCAGATAGTTTGAAGGGATTGCGAAGTTCAGGTTCTGACCACCTCTGAAAGTCGCCACGGAAACGCCGATTACTTCCCCCTTGCCATTCAACACTGGGCCACCACTGCTACCGGGGGAAATAGGGGCGGTAATCTGCAGAAGCTTGTCGTTTCCAACCTTTCGGATGCTGCTAATAATGCCCTGAGAAAATGTGCCTTCCAAACCCTGAGGATTTCCAACGGCATAAACTGTTTCCCCGACCTGAATGGATTCACTATTGCCAAGTGCAACGGCCCTTGCACGAGCACCAGAGATTTTAAGAACCACAAGATCCCGTTCGGGGTCTACGGCGGTAATCCCTTCGATGTCGTATTTTGTTTTCTGACCGATTATTTTTGCGTAGCCCCTTGCGGCTCCCTCGACAACGTGTAAATTGCTGGCAACCTCGCCATCACGAACGAAAAAGCCACTGCCAAGGGAGAGAGGCTGACCGTTGGTGTCTTCCATTACTAGGAGTACAGTTGAGCCGAATGCTTTCCTTGCAATTTCCTGAGCGGTCTGGGCAAAAAGTATGGAGGGGAGGGCGGCCAGAAAGATAGTGCTCAAAACAAATACAAAGGCCTTACGAATTTCGAGTTTTAATATGGTAAATCTAAAATATTTTGCCATTATTAAACCTCCTTGAGGGCGCGAAGCATAAGCTCAGCCCACTTCAAACAAGCGAATACCAAGGGTTTCAAAATGGGCTTAGTACCATGAACATCACCCATATTGGATCGTAGCGTTTGGATTACATAAGCACCCTGATTCAGGGCACCCTCAAAATTCTTACGGAAGCGCTTGATCTCCTCTTCGTTCCAGCCAAGTTTGCACAAGTTTTGCTCCATTTGTGGAATGACCCCTTTTGCCTCCAAGGAACGTTTGCATCGCTCTTGGAACGAGGCTTTTGTGGGATCGCCAAGACCGGCTGAGGAATAAATCGCAGAGGTTGCTGCATCTAATGCGCCACATGCTGAGGAAATGGCGCCGCTTAAGTCCCCATCGCGTAAGCGTTGCGCTGCCTTTGTAAGATCATGCTGAGATTCGGAGGGAAGCTCGGGAAGAATAGAAGTGTCGAAAATCTCAATTGGTATAACAGAATTCCCGCTAAGAGACCAACCCAGACGTAAAAGATTGTCTTCAAGTGATTCTCGTGAATCCGGCCTTCTTTTCAATATCTCTTCGGCAACAACGGCTATGAAACGTTTAAAGGATTCATCGCCAAATTTACTCAGGCCACGGTCAACCCCAGTCATCAGTTGCCCTTTTGACGCTCCTCCACCTGCTTTCTGCTCAAGGTGCGATATAGATGCCAGATCAAAGCCAGCAAGTCCGACAATTTCCTTTATGTCGTAAAAAGTAAAATTGTTTTGCAGAGTTGCTCGAATAGCATTCCATGCTTGGTCTATATTTTTCATTTTGTTCTTTCGATTATAGCACTTAACATTATTTTTTAAATTTATTCAATCAACAAAGGAATTATATGTAAGCAAAAAGAGGGCTGTCAATTAATTTTCGTTTAAAAAAATTGATTTTGGAAAATAATGAGAATTTAATGATTAAAATTATTTTATTATGTAGAGTCAATTTAGATTAAGGGAATGTTATGCCAAATGCTTATAAAATCTTTTTAAAAAAGGGGTAACATAAAATCCCATACATCCCCCTTACTATATTTTTTAAATCAACCTCTTTTCACCAGATTGAAAAGTGATAAGAAAAAAGATTAAGCTCTATTCAGAATTTGCAAAAAATATGTTTAACTACATAAAGGAACATAACCCTAATCTGTAAGGGATAGCAGCATATATGACACGTGCTACTAATAAATAGAATTTTTCTTAATTTTATGCAATCATGTTGAAAAGACATATTTAAGGGGGCAATATGGTTAATACCTTTTATAGAACCGGGCTTTTGAGATTATCCATTTTTATAATCACTGTTTTTCTCTGTGCACAGAACACCGATCTGTGTTTTGCCTCAGATAAAAAACCTAAAATAAATATTGCCAACCCTGCCTCTGTATATTGCATTGAATCAGGAGGAAAACTCGTAATCAAAAAACACAAGGACGGCAGTGAATACGGCGTATGCGTATTCAAAGACAATAAAGAGTGCGAGGAATGGGCCATGTTCAGAGGCGAATGTCCTGTAGGTGGTATAGACACAAAGAACTTTACAACCCATGACCCCTTCAGATACTGTTCTGTTGTAGGCACAATAGATGCACCGGACAAGAGATACATAGGTGACAATGTCCCGGACACCATCATAACGGCCATGATAAAACAGGGGCTTGTATCGGCAGATGCACCGGCCCAGTTTAAAAGCAATATAGCCTGGAGGTGCATGGATTATAGGTTATGGGTATGCCTGTACGGGGCAAACATACCCTGCACGGATAAGGCAGATGCCTCCAAAATACCTTCATCCAAAATGAATGAATATTGCAGGACAAACCCCTCTTCGGATAATATCCCCGCCTATATAACAGGAAGAACAACAATATACGCATGGAGGTGCACCGACGGCAAACCCCGTATAGTGAAACAGATTCATCAGGTAGACCACGAAGGCTATATAAAAACATACTGGTATGAATTAAGAGAAAGATAACCTCAAAGGCTTACTACTCCACTGCCTCGAGGTTTTCCAGTCTCCAGAGAAGGGATTCCGAGTCATATATCAGCTCATAAAGCGCACTACCGTCGGTGAGGGCAAAATGGTATATATCCTTTCTGCCCTCCTTTGAACGCCACGTATATGTTATCTCGCTCACCCTGATGGTTCTTCCTGCCCAGTGAAACTTGACAGGCCTTATCTTATAGGCAGGGGCAAATGTGGCAAGGACCTTGACATACTCACCCACATACATCTCTATATCCTGTTTCTGATGAGCCCTATAACCTTCCCGGCAACCATCACCTCATCCGGCATATACGAGACAGGTTCCATGACTAAATTTTCAGGCTTGAGTATTACCCTCCCCTCCTCGAACAGGACCCTCTTTACTGTAGCCTCATCACCTATTAAAACAACACCTATCTCTCCATGCTCTAAGGTAGGCTGCCTCCTGACGATTACAAAATCGCCGTCAAATATCCCTGCCCCCTTCATGCTGTCACCCGTGACCCTTAATGAGAAGATGTCACCCCCGGGAAAGAGCTCAGGGTCAATAGTGATATGCATGTCCATATCCTCATTGGCTACCAAGGGTTCTCCTGCCCTGATCCTCCCTGCCACAGGTACGAGCGTTGCCTCCTTTGGCCTTAATCCGAGTATCTCAATACCCCTTGATCTTGTTGGATTTATGCGGATAAACCCCTTTTTTTCAAGGGCCTTAAGGTGCATCCTTGCTGCAGGCCATAGGATGTTGAAATGTCCCCCTATCTCCCTTATCGTAGGTGGATAGCCATATCTTCTCACATAATCTCGAAGAAACTCGAATATCCGGCTCTGCATCCCTGTTAAAGCTTTCATATATACATATGTATACTATAATTTAGGGTTTGTCAACAAAATCTTGTATAACCTGAAACCTGTTGTTATAATAATCTATGCCACTTCTTTTTGAATCTATAAGCCATGGAGAGGTCCCCTTCGGCTTCTTCAATATAGAGACGGATATGATCCTCCTCGACAACAACTTCTTCTTTGCCAGCGATGTATCCAACAACATATCTGAAATAGCGCAGATGACCACAGACAATGCCCATTCCCAGGACTGGGAGACCTATATAATCCATCCACAGAGGATAGGCAATCTCATGGGTGCCATAGCAGGGGTTGACCTCCGCGGTTTCATAGGTGAGGTATACAGCCTCTTCCCCTTTCCCCATGAACCGGATAAATTCAGGCAAAACCCTGAAGGATTTAAGACAAGGGCAATAATGGAAGATATAATAAAGAGATACGCCAGCCCTTCACATATAAAGGTCATCATAGATGAAACCACATGGACGATCAGCATAGGGGGGTACAGATTTTCGAGGCTCGGTTTCCATGAGCTTATAAGATACCTGTGGATTGGCGGTTACCCGAGATGGAAGGACAGCTTAAGGCCTGATTATATAATGAGGATGAAAGAAAAAGTAGAAAAGACGAGTTACCCACTCTTTGACGGCATTAATGCCATACTCGAGAGGCCATGACATGGACGATGAATATTTTATGGAGCTGTGTCTTGTGGAGGCCATGTGCGCCTTTGAAGAAGAAGAAGTGCCTGTAGGGGCATTAATACTCGATAAGAAAGGCAAGGTAATATCCATTGCCCATAACCTTACAAGGCAGAAAAATTCCCCCACTGCCCATGCAGAGATACTTGCCATCGAGGGGGCATCAAGGGTATTAAACAACTTCAGGTTGACAGGATGCACCATGTTCTGCTCCAAAGAACCATGTACCATGTGTGCTGGAGCCATAATTGAGGCAAGGATAAAAACAGTTATATTTGGTTGTTATGACAAAAAGGCAGGTGCTTTTGGCTCTAAAATTGATATAAATAATATTGGACTTAATCACAGAGTTGATGTAAAAGGTGGTATTTTAAAAGCTCAAAGCGAGGAAATACTAAAGAGTTTTTTTAAGATGAGGAGAGGTACCGAAGCGGTCATAACGGGGCCGACTCGAAATCGGCTGTCCCGCTAAGCCGGGACCGTGGGTTCGAATCCCACCCTCTCCGAATATCCTAATATTATTTATTACCTCTGAGGTCTTTGCCTCTTTTGCATATTCTTCATGATCTCATCCATTTT
>Ga0209204_1002965_pt1 | contig 13143 bp, 14 predicted proteins | sample AD_JPNMR2_MetaG_FD_184425 | JGI IMG/M metagenome (GOLD analysis project Ga0209204, IMG submission 184425) | Active sludge microbial communities of municipal wastewater-treating anaerobic digesters from Japan - AD_JPNMR2_MetaG (SPAdes) (version 2) | ecosystem: Engineered > Bioreactor > Anaerobic... | reverse complement strand
GTCGGTACTTATTATCTTGCGACAGTAGAAGGCGACCAGCCGAGAGTCCGGCCTTTCGGCACCGTTCTCATTTATGAGGGCAAACTGTATATTCAGACCGGCAGGAAGAAAGCCGTCTCGAAACAGCTTGCGAAAAACCCGAAAGCGGAAATCTGCGCGTTCAAGGACGGCGTATGGCTGCGCGTCGCGGGCGAGCTTGTTGACGACGACCGCTATGAAGTAAAAAAAGCAATGCTGGACGCTTACCCGGAACTTCGGTCCATGTACGACGAAAACGACGGCAACACGCAGGTGCTCTATTTTAAAAACGCGACCGCGACCTTCAGTTCTTTCACCGCCCCGCCGGAAGAGATGCAGTTTTAAGTGAATAGAAAAAATCCTGCCGCATCCCCGGCAGGATTTTGTTTTATGACAAAAGAGCCTTTCTGCAAAGGCTCTTTTGCGTTATTCTAAAAAGATTTTTACGAATTGTATTTTAGCATTCTTTCCTTCTGTTTCTGAGAACAATCATAATAGATACCAAAGCGGCTACGCCTACGATTGCGAATGCGTAAATCAAGTCGTCTTCTCCCGTCTCAGGATTGGAAGCGCTGGATGTTCCCGCGCTGCTTGCTGCGCTGGAAGCGCTGCTGGAAGAAGAACTTGCGGGCTCAGCAGACGCGGAGCTGGAAGGCGCTTCAGAAGAGGGAGCGGAACTTTCCGTAGGCTCAGAGCTTTCAGACGATGACTCTACGCCGAACACCGCTACTTCGCTGGTCCAGCAGAAGGTTCCGTTAATCTTGTATGTAACCCGAACATATCTTGCCGATACGGTTTCACCGAGCGACAGCGTAAACAACCTTAGTTTCCAGCCGCCTTCTCCTTTTTCCTCAGATTTCTGCGCGTCTCCGACCTTGGTAAAGCTGCTGCCGTCCGAGGATACGAAAACGGTTATGGTAGCCAGATCAGGGTCGGGAATTCCCCAATCCGCGAAACCGTACAAATCGGTTGTAACCTGCTTGATCGCGTACGCTTTGCCGAGATCGATGGTAACGCTGGTCTCGTTGCTTTTGTAACAGCCGACTGCTTCGTCGTTTCCGGCTTCTGCGACGACGCCGTCGGTCATCTTGCCCAGCGGTTTGCCGTCGGTACCGGTATCCGTCCATTTACCGTCGTATACGTCGCCGGTCCGCTCATAACTCTTATCGAGCGCGACATTTGAATACGCGACGCCGTCAATGGTAATGGGCGTCTTGGCGTCGAAGCTTCCCGCTGCGGATACTGAAAAACCTGGAGCTGCAATGGAAAAGAGCAACATAAAAATCAATGCGCCGACAATAAGTTTTCTCATAACAACCTCCAATTTTTTATGTTAATTAATATAGTAATATGTTATATGACTTCTAACATTATAGCACATCGCTTTTCGTTTTTCCATACTTTCATCACAATTTTTCAATATTTTTTTAGCGACAAATTCTTTCAGGATAATCAACGTTTCTTGACTTTGAAATACTTATACGCTAATTCTGATATAATATAAAAAATATAAAAAGCGATCATTCGCAAATCGGACGGAAAAGTTTTAGCGGCATGGGTCTCCGAATAAATACCGCAACGCTTGACATACGGCCAATAATCGAATATACTGCCCCTTGACCGATTAAATTTTTGTATTAAGGTTTTAAATGGACTACACGCTTCCTCTGAAATGGCATTATAAACCGAAAAAAGGCTGGTCAAGCGACCCGAACGGACTTGTCTGGTTTAAAGGGTATTACCATGCTTTTTATCAGCACGCGCCCAATCACGAAATCCCCTGGCAGGAACCGTTTTGCTGGGGCCATGCCCGCACGAAGGGTTTTTTAACCTGGGAAGAACTCCCCATCGCGCTGCAGGGCGATCAACCCTACGACCAGGCCGGATGCTGGTCGGGCACGGCCATCGTCAAAGACGACATTTTATATCTGTTTTACGCTTCGGTAAACACGCTTGACGAGGAAAAAATGATGCAGACCGTGAGCGTCGCCTATTCTGCCGACGGCGTTCATTTTGAAAAATACGAACATAATCCTGTCATCGCGCACTATCCGCCCGAAGGCGGACGCGACTTCCGCGATCCTGCGGTTGCCTGCATCGACGGCAGGTACTATTGCGTAATGGCAACCGGCAACCCGGAACTGCGGGCCGCGCGCCTGCTTCTTTACGAAAGCGAGGACCTGTTTGATTGGAAGCTGAGCAGCATTTTGTGCGAATGGAGCGACGCGAAATTCGCGGAGTGCCCTTCGTTTATGCAGGTCGGCGACAAATGCCTGCTCGCGACGTCGGTCTGCAGGCTGGACGGAAGCCACTTTTTCTCGGTCATGTACGGCAGTTTCAAAGACGGCCGCTTCACGCCGGAGATCACCGGAAACGTGGACAAAGGCCCCGACCAATACGCCGGTCAGATTTTTACCGACCACAAAGGACGTAATCTGCTGATCACCTGGATTCCCGGCTGGCAGTACGCCCGCTTTGCCGAAAAGAACGTCGGCTGTCTTTCGGTTCCGCGCGAGATTACGGCGAAAGACGGCAAAATCTACGGCTATCCGGTCGAGGAAGTGCGCCATCTCCTGCGCGACAGCGACCCGGCGGTCAAACGGACGGCGGACGGATTTATCATCGAGCGCAAACTGCGCGATTCCATCGTCCATAAAGGCGAAATCAAAGATTTAAAAATCCTGCGCGACGAGTATATCGTCGAAGTCTTTGTCAACGGCGGAGAAACCGTCTACTCGGCGCTTCTCTGCTGACGGCTTTTAAACGAGCGCAAACAAAGCGGCCGAAAAACGGCTGCTTTTCTTTTTTTTAAAAAAACATGCGGAATTTTGAATTGATTTTCATTCTTTCTTTTGCTATAATAACGCTTTGTGTGATGCAACTTTACGGAAAAATATCCTTTTTAAGGAGTACTGCATGGAAAGACTTACACTTTTTTGTACCGAAAAGGGTCAGGAAGTCGTGGACGGTCTTTACGAGGACCTTTCGCGCAGGTTGACCTTTTCGCCGAAAGGCAACTGTCCGGTCACGCTCTCGAACGCGTTTTTGAAGCTGTGCCTTGCGCAAAGCTGCGGAAAATGCGTTCCCTGCAGAATCGGACTGGACGCGCTTGTTACAATCACCGATAAAATACTTGCGGGCAAGGGCAGCGAAAACGATCTCGCGATTCTTGAAAGAACCGCGTCGGTCATCGCCGACTCCGCCGACTGCGCGATCGGCTTTGAATCGGCAAGGTTTATTCTGGAAGGTTTAAAAGGGTTCAGGGACGATTATCTGTCCCACGTTCAAAACAACCGCTGCACGAAAAACTTCAAATCGGTTCCCTGCGTTTGCGACTGCCCGGCGCATGTGGATATACCCGGTTATATCGCGCTGATTAAAGCGGGCAGGTATGCCGACGCCATCCGCCTGATACGCAAGGACAACCCGTTCCCGAGCGTATGCGCGTTGGTCTGCGAGCATCCCTGCGAGCACCGCTGCCGCCGCGGCATGGTGGACGCGCCCGTCAACATCCGCGGATTAAAACGCTTCGCGGTGGACAACGCCGGCGAGGTTCCGGCTCCGCAGATAAAGGCACCCAAGACCGGCAAGACGGTCGCGGTCATCGGCGGCGGTCCCGCCGGACTTACGGCCGCTTATTATCTGAGCCTGATGGGCCATTCGGTCACCATTTTTGAAAAAAGACAGCGGTTGGGCGGCATGCTCAGATATGGTATTCCATGCTACAGACTGCCCGACGAGTATCTGGACAGAGATATTGACGCCATTCTTTCGCTCGGCGTAAAAGTAAACTTAGGCGTTACGGTCGGAAAGGACATCACCCTTGACGAACTGAGAAAACAGTTCGACGCCGTTTACATATCCATCGGCGCGCACGCCGACAAGAAACTGAAAATCAAGGGCGAGGACAGCCGCGGCGTTTACTCGGCGGTCGAGTTCCTCGGCAACATGGGCGACAACAACAAGCCCGACTTCACGGGCAAGCGCGTCGTGATCGTCGGCGGCGGAAACGTCGCGATGGACGCGACCCGCACCGCGATGCGCCTGAACGCCGCGTCGGTCACCTGCGTTTACAGGCGGCGCATCGAGGACATGACCGCTTTGAAAGAGGAAATCGAGGGCGCGATGGCGGAGGGCTGCGAGATTCTGCCGCTGATGGCGCCGGTCAGCATCGAATCGGACGAAAACGGCAACGTCGCCGGCATTGTGCTCCAGCCGCAGATTATCGGCGACTACGAGAAAGGACGTCCGAAGCCCTATAACGCGAATAAACCGCCGGTGCTTCTTCCCTGCGACATCATTATCGTCGCGATCGGTCAGGCAATTGATTCTGTCCACTTCGGCGAGAGCGGCTGCAAGCTGAAATGGGATATGATCCTGACCCAGAAAGGCGCCGCCGTCGAAGGCATGCGGGGCGTTTTCGCCGGCGGAGACTGCGTTTCCGGCCCGCTGACGGTAATCCGCGCGATTGACGGCGGAAAGGTCGCCGCCGCGAACATCGACAACTACTTGGGATACAACACGAAAATCACCGCCGACGTGGAGATTCCGCCCGCTTCCTTCCGCTTCAAAACCCCCTGCGGCCGCGTGAACCTTACGGAACGTATGGCAAACGAGCGTAAAAACGATTTCTGCCTGATGGAGAACGAGATGACGCTTGAGGAAGCAAATCAGGAGTGTTCCCGCTGCCTGAGATGCGACCACTACGGTTTCGGCGCTTTCAAAGGAGGCAGAGAAGTTCAATGGTAACACTGACAATCGACAACAAACCGATAACGGTAGAAGAGGGCACCACCATTCTGAACGCCGCAAAGAAGCTCGGCATTAAAATCCCTACCCTCTGCTATCTGAAAAATATCAACGAGATCGGCGCCTGCCGCATCTGCGTCGTGGAAATCGAAGGTTCGCCGCGGCTTTCGGCAGCCTGCAATACGGTCGTCGAAGAAGGCATGGTTGTTTATACCAACAGCGCCCGCGTCCGTCAGGCAAGGAAGTACAACATCGAGATGATCCTCTCGCAGCACAACTGCCACTGCCCCACCTGCCTGCGGAGCGGCAACTGCTCTTTGCAGAAGATGGCGAACAACCTCAACATTTACAACCTTGATTACGAAACCAAGGTTGACGAGATGAACTGGGATATGTCCTACCCGCTCATCCGCGACAACTCGAAGTGCATCAAGTGCCTGCGCTGCGTCACCATCTGCGAAAACGTGCAGAGCATCGGCGTATGGGAGGTCAACGGCACCGGCGCGAACATGAAGATTGCCACGCGCGACGGGCTGAACATCAAGAAAACCAGCTGCACCCTGTGCGGTCAGTGCATCACCCACTGCCCGGTCGGCGCGTTAAGAGAGCGGGACGACACCGGCAAGGTGCTGTCGGCCATTTACGACCCGGAAAAAATCACGGTCGTACAGCTTGCGCCCGCGGTCCGAACCGCCTGGGGCGAGAACCTGAACCTGCCGAAGGAAAAAGCGTCGGTCAACCGCCTGGTCGCCTGCCTGCACGCGCTGGGAATCGATTATGTGTTCGATACCGACTTCACGGCTGACCTGACGGTTATGGAGGAAGGCACCGAGTTTATCAACAGCTTTAAGAAGAACAAACCCCTTATGACCAGCTGCTGCCCCGGCTGGGTGCGCTTCCTGATAAAAGAGTACCCCGACATGCTCCCCCACCTTTCGAGCGCGAAGTCGCCGCAGCAAATGTTCGGCGCGGTCGCAAAGACCTATTTCGCGCAAAAATTAGGCGTGGATCCCTCCAAGATATTCTCGATATCCATCATGCCCTGCATCGCGAAAAAATACGAATGCGAAGTGCCCGAGGTTTCCGACTCCGGCGCGGGACAGGATGTCGACGTCGTGCTGACGACCCGGGAGCTGACCCGTCTGTTGCGCGCCTGCCATATTGACCCGGAAGCGCTCGAGGACGAACCGTTTGACTCCCCGATGGGGCTGGGAACCGGCGCCGGCGTGATCTTCGGCACCACCGGCGGCGTTATGGAAGCCGCGCTCCGAAGCGCGTACTATATGCTGACCGGCAAGAACCCCGACCCCGACGCGTTCAAGGACGTGCGCGGCATGGGCGGCTGGCGGGAAGCCACTTTTGACATCAAAGGCGTTCCGATCAAAGTCGCGGTCGCGAGCGGTCTTTCCAACGCGCGGAAACTGGTCGAAGCGATCCGCAGCGGCGAAGTCGACTATGACTTTGTCGAAGTGATGGCCTGCCCCGGCGGCTGCGCAGGCGGCGGCGGACAGCCGATTCAGGACGGCAAGGAGCTTGCCGAGCGCAGAGGCGAAACGCTGTATGAAATCGACGCGAACTCCCGCATGCGCTTCTCGCACGAGAACACCGCGATTCAGCAGATTTACAAGGAGTTCTTCGGCGAACCCTTGTCCGAACTGGCGCACCACCTGCTCCATACGGTGCAAAGCTCCTGGACGCTGGATAAGGAAAAATGCGATCACTAAGTTTTTGAGGACAGTTAAAAAACTGTCCTCTTTTTTGTTGTTTTTTCAATAAATATTGTTTTGACACTTATGCAATAATACTTTATACTGTAGCAACAAGATGTCTTCGAACAATTGGGTGTCAGAATATGCCGTTGTCTCTATGCACCGACAACGAAAGCATAATAGAAACCGTAAAAAACGAGTATGACTTAAACGGTAACAAAATCAAATCTCTCTATATCAAAGATGGTGCGGTCACGAATTCCGAATGGAAATACGATGCCGACGGAAAAATGACAGAAGCCGTATATTTCGACAGCAACGGAAAAATGAAGCAAAAAAGCATCTATTCAATCGACGCAGCCGGAAATAAAACCGAAACATTACAATACGACAGCAACGGAAAAGTGAGCTTTCGAATGATTCATCTTGAATCTGAAGGTCAAACCATATTCGACATTATATACTCAGGCAACGGCGAGATTTTTAGCGGCACAGAAGAAAAACGCGATGCCAACGGCAACATTATCGAACGTATATTCTATAATTCTGGCGAAATCAATCTTCGTGAAGAATGGGAGTACGGCGAAAAGGCTTTTTGGTAGAAAAACGAAAATACTATAAAAACGGCGAACTCGGCTCGCGGCAAGAGCGCAAGTATGACGCAAAGGGCAATCATATCGAAAGCATTTATTATAACTTCGACGGTACGGTAACCGCTCGGTATGTGTATCAATATGCATATTTAGATCTCACACCCAAACAATACGCGGAATATACGAAAGTCATAAAAAAGTATCCTTCCATATTCGAATAAATACAAGGAGGAACCGAACCAGTTCTTTTCCGCAGTGACTTTTTTAAAAAGTAGAAAACCATAAAAACCAAAAACCAAAAAAGCGGGCTGTATGAAGCCCGCTTTGTTTATTCTATCTTATAGATTTTAACTAAACAGGATATAGAAGAAGATTGCCGCCAGCAACAGAATGATTAAGATTATCAATATTGTGATAATGATAACCAGTTGGTTATCCGGGATAATGTTAATATTAATCGGACCGTTTTCGACGTTCGGGTCGTCGATGGTCGTGATGGTTGCCAGATTAATACCGGTAACATTTCCGGATACGTTCGATTCTATAATGTCAATATCATATAAGTCTATGCTTGCCGCGTTCAGGTTCTCCAGGTAAGAACCGCCGGGCGCTTCGTTGGTGATGTTGGAATAAATGATATTGATATTCTCTGTGCTGTCCCCTCTCAAGACGACGGTTGCGACCGTGTTTGAGTTCGAGGTCAGTACGCTGTTGTTGATGGTTACAGAACCGAGATTGCTGATAGCGCCCGCGTTCTGACCGCTGCGGACAGCATATTCTTCTACGTTGAATACACAGCTGTCTACTACCAGGTTGCCCACACCGTAGAAGTTTACGCCGCCGGAAGCGTTGTTAACAATGCAGTTCTGGATAAACGCGTATCCCGAAACCGCTTTCAGCTGCGCCAAGCTGTGCATATCCGTAGCGGTGCAGTTCATAATCGCGATGTTTCTTGAACCGCCCGGAATACTTTGTACCGCTACCGTCGTATCGAAAACGCCTATAAACGTACAGCCGTTGATGGTGACGTTATGCGGATAGCTGAATCCGATATGCGGCGGTATAAGATTAAAATCTATGCAGTTTGCCGGCGCGCCCGGACCTGTGAAATCAAAGATAAACCCTTCGATCAACAGTGTTTCCGGATTGCTCAAATTTCCGTTTCCATCAATTGTAATGGTATTGGTAAATGTGACAGTTGCTCCGAGCTGCGGTTTTATTACTAAATTTTTATTTGGTTGCTGTGTTATATTTAACGCGTCGCTTACCGTTCCCGCGGCAACTTCAATTACGAAGTCGGTGCCAGGTGTCACCGTTACCGCGTTGACCGCCGCTTGAACAGACGGAAAGTTTCCGACAAACACGCCGTCTACTCGCAGCGTTGCTTCCGGCGAAGCCGCGGACACAGTCACTGACATCGCAAAAAAGCATATAATAATTACTAAAACAAAAATTATTTTTTGTTTCATGTTTTACCTCCAATTTTATTTTACGTATACTTCCTCATTATTTTATATGCTCATTGAATATGCAGTGTTCATTGCTATTCGACGCGTATAAAAAATGATAGCGAGTGCAAGCATTCCGACGCCTGCATTCGCTATACATGAACATAACCGGTTTCTCAAAATGTTGAGAAACCGGTTTTTGTTATATGCAATTGATATAAGTGCCTTACACTTTTTAGTAAAAATCATGACGGATATGGGAAGCAATTTTTTGTCGTTTATACGAAACCATTTCATGGGTAAGGTATATATCCCCATTTGCCATCCAGGCAAACAGCCGCCATACCCTCCTTATAGCTGCTAACTTCACTATACTTACATTCTACAACCGTGTTTCCCTCTTTATCAATAAAGCCCCATTTCCCTGTTTCGCTGTCGCCGATGTTTACTGCCGCATAACCTTCGTTAAAATCATATGCAGAAAAGTAATGGAGTGGAGTGATTTCGCGCCCGGTTTTGTCAATAAATCCCCATTCACCAACTTGATCCGAATTCATGCAAACCCTTGCCATACCTTCTATAAAGCTGAAGGCCCATCCGTATTTAGGGTTTATAACAAGTATTCCATTTTTGTTAATAAATCCATATTTACCGTTTACTTTTACTCTTGACATTCCTTCTTTAAAATACCAAATTCCATCGTAATAAATCGGTTGCACAATGATTTTTCCGCTTTTGTCAATCACGCCGTATTTTCCGTGATCCATTTTAAACCATGCTAAGCCTTCGGAAAAACTTGGGATTATTCCCGAAATAGCATACTCATTAACACAAGGAATAACCTCGTTGCCGGACAAATCTAAAAATCCCCATTGTGACCCGACACTGGCTGCTACCAAACCTTCGGATACATCGCCAAACGTTGAATACTTGCCTTCCGGCACAACGTCTTTACCCGTTTTATCTATTATTTTAAAATTTCCTTGCTCTGTAATGACGATCGCAACACCTTCTTGAAATCTAAACTTCTCGACATAAGAATACTGACAGGGAATAACCTCAGTACCCGTTTTGTCAATAAAGCCCCATTTGCTGTTTATGTATTCCACCTCGCCCAATTCGTCTTCGGGTGGTATATATAACTCTCCGCCGTTCGCAACAGCTGCCATTCCTTCGCTGAAAGAACTCACCCGATCGTATTTCGGAGGAACAACTTCTCTGCCGGTTGTATCAATGAACCCCCATTTCGTCCCCAATTTAACCGCAGCCATTCCTTCGGCGAAAATAAAGGCATCATCATATTTGCATGGAACAATCTCTTTACCGGTCTTATCAACAAAGCCGTATTTACCATTTTGACAAACTACTGCTAAGCCGTCCGTAAAGGCGGAAGTCCTTATTCCACGCATAGTGCCCAAGTAGCCAATCCATTCATACTTCAATGGAATAACGATTTCACCGGTTTTGTCAATATACCCCAGCTTGTCATCTATGCAAACTGCGGCTAAACCTTCTGAAAAATCCTCCGCCCGATCGTATTGATGTGCAATAGGGGCTAACTTCGTTTCTTGAACCTGCGAGGACGAATCGACCGTTTCTTGAACCTGCGAGTACGAAGCACCTTCACTTTGCGCGGTTTCATTGCTGTTTTCCGAACAAGAAAATAAAAAAGAAGAGATTAAAAAAATCGAAACAAAAAACGATACTTTGCGCATGAATTTCCCTCTTAAGTTTTCAAATATTTACTTCTCTACAGCAATAGTGGGCAAATCTGCGCAAATAGTTTCAGGAAAATAAAAAAGAACGCAGACTGTTCGTCAATAAAATGTACGCCCCGTTCTCCCTATTGGAAAACGGGGCAAAGAACCCTATTTTGCCTGCGTACGAAAGCAATTTGCTGCCGGAATCGCGCAGTTTACTTTATCTTGCAATCCGTTATTTTATGCTTTCCGCATGGTTTCTTCATAAATTAATTCGAACCACGCCTCAAGCGGCATTTTGCTTGTTTCAAGACACGCTATTCTCCCTTCATGTCGATCGCGTCGCTCATCACATATCGTGAGCAATTGCAATAGTTTTTTAAAATTTTTTCACTATTAGTGAGGCATATTGTATTTCTCATAATGCGTGATAAAATAAACGTGAGGTGTGTATAATGTTTCCAAAAAGATTGAAAGAGTTGCGAGGTGATAAAGGTTTATCACAAAGAGAATTAGCCAAACTTCTCAACATATCATCTAGCACAATAGCAATGTACGAAACCGGCCAAAGAGACCCTGACACTGAGACATTACAGCGACTAGCCGAGTTCTTTGACTGTTCAATAGACTATCTATTAGGAAAGAGTAACATCCGCGAACCTGCCGACGAAATAGCCGAAGCGGTCAAAGATGACCCTGAACTTGCGGACTTCTGGAATGTGTTACGGGAAAGGGAAGATTTGAAGCTGCTGTTCAAGCAGACGAAAAAGCTTGAACCAAGAGAGATTAAGCAGATAATACGGATTATCAAGGCGATTGAGGACGAGGAAGGGAATACATGAGTATTTTTGATAAATTCCTCAAAAAAGATAATGATGTAGATGATAATTTAGAATTTGCCCAAGCCTTATTTGATTGCTTAAAACTGAGCGTAGGTTTTGGAAGTGAAGGCAGTATTCAAAAGAAGGCAAAAGAGTTTGTTAAAAATGCAAAAGATAGGCATGAGGTATTGGGTAAAGTTATTGAGTTGTGCCAGGGCATAGAAAATCCTGAAGCATATTACCTTATAGGCACGGCTTATATATGGAAAGGCGCTAAATTCAGGCAGCAAGCTATTTTTTATTTAGAAAAATTTTTGAGCCTTAGTTATCCAGAAACCAATACTCTTTTTAGAATTTACATAGATTTAGGTAAAGCATATGAAGGAGAATATGATTTTTATAATGCCCTACGATACTATCTGGAAGCGAAAAATGTAAACCCTTCCATATCTCCAAGTTACGCACATATCGCAACTATATATGTAAAAATGAATAAACTAGATGAGGCAATAAAATTCCTAAAAGACGCAAAGAAGCTGCCATATTATAAACCACGCAAAATAGTAAGCCCTATTGATGGAAAAGTAAGCTATGATGACACTTTTAAAATTGTTATAGATAGTTATTTGAAGGACATAGAAGAAAAGAAAGCCAAAGGATATGTATATAGACCTAGAAAAAATAAAGAGTCAATTTAATCTAAGGAGTGAACCACATGAATGACAGGGAATTACTTGAATTTATTGCTACAAAGGTTGCAGACCTGGACGCCAAGGTGGGAAACCTGACAAACGATGTCTCTGGATTAAAAAATGATGTTTCTGGCTTAAAGGATGGCCAAAAACGTATAGAGATTATGCTAGAGCATGATATAAAACCTAAAATTCAAGCCTTATTTGACGGCTATAAGCAGCATACAGACCAACTTGACCGTATAGAGAAAGAAGTATCCAGACACGATGAGTTTATCCTTAGAAGAATAAAATAACTAAAACAGCAATATTTTTGGAGGCTTTAACGATGCCAGTGGATTTATTGGACAAGCCACTTTTGAAAGGCTTGCTGGAGGGTAATATCCCTTTCTATGAATTGATGAACTCATACGGCATAAAAGTAATCATAGCAAATCTATGCACTAAGATATACGGTTTTACATATGTCAGTAATCATAACAATATCTACATAATCCTGAACGGCAATATCTCATACGAAACACAATGCAAGGTACTAATCCACGAATTGAAGCATATTATCAACGACATTCCAAAGCAAAGCTACTATATTGGTCTTGATATGCAGTATGAATACATCGAAAAAGAGGCAGACATGTTGACCGAAAAAATTATTAAAAAAATATAAAATAGTCAGGAGGTTTATCATAATGAAAAAGATTTTTGTATTAATTCTCATTTTGTCGCTTGCATTATCTTTGTTTTCAGCGTGTGGCAGCTCTCAAGATGTAAAACCCGAAAAAGTAGACAGCGAAACATCTCAGCAAAAGGAAACTAAGACAGAAACAGAAACATACGAAATCGGGGATTCCGTCAAAGCCGGAAATTTGATTTTCACAGTGAATTCAACAAGGACGGACGCAGGCGGCGATTTCATCAAGCCAAAGGATGGATATATATATTACATCATCGACGTTACTGTTGAAAATACAGGGGACAAATCTGAATCCGTAAGTTCTCTTATGATGTTTAAACTGTTTGATTCCCAAGGATATAATTACACAATAACTATTGGCCCGGAAACTCAAGGATCTGTTAATGGTGAGATTTCTGCAGGCAGAAAACTCAGAGGCGAACTTGCATTTGAAATTCCAAAAGATGCAACAGGTTTAGAATTACAGATAGATCCTACATTATTTGGTAGCGGTCAAATTATAGTTGAGTTGGATAGGTGATAAAAATATATCAAAAGGAGGTCATATTTATGAAAAAAGCAGGAGGAATTATTGCTCTGATTGCTGGGATTTTTGGTATCATTGCGGCGATAGTAACAATGTTTATTGGCGGAGTTGGAGCGGCTTTTGGCGGAGAAGGTGCAGAAACTATTATCGGTTTAGGTTGGGGAGGTATTTTATTTTCCTTTTTAACTATTAT
>Ga0209204_1002937_pt1 | contig 13241 bp, 13 predicted proteins | sample AD_JPNMR2_MetaG_FD_184425 | JGI IMG/M metagenome (GOLD analysis project Ga0209204, IMG submission 184425) | Active sludge microbial communities of municipal wastewater-treating anaerobic digesters from Japan - AD_JPNMR2_MetaG (SPAdes) (version 2) | ecosystem: Engineered > Bioreactor > Anaerobic... | reverse complement strand
AGGATTGGGAAATTATAGCATAGTATCATCTCTTCCCTTTTTAATTCCTCCATTAATTTATTATATTAATATTAAAAATAATTTGTTTAAAAGGAAGCAATTATTATGGATTTTATTATTGTTTATTATTATATTTTACTCATATAAAGCAGTTTTAGTTGCTCCTTTTTTAATAAGTATAATTGCTTTAATTTTATCTTTAATGGGAAGAGTTCGTGTTGTAGGTAATTTAAGATTTATTATGATAATTCCTATATTGATATTATTTATTCCTCGTATTTGGATTGGGAGTATTTTTTATAGTTTATCAGATAAAACTACAAATATAGAATATAAACAAAAACTTAATGATTTTGGATTATCAATAGCAGAGGGAATTGAAATAAGTCCCGAAGCAGAGAATAGCATTAATACTATTGAATCCCGTGCTGCCCGTATTCCCATAACATTGAGTGCATTTTTTAAATCTCCTTTAATTGGAAATGGGAAAGTTGTAAATAGTCATGTCTACTGGTTTAATTTTTTAGGACAATTTGGGTTAATAGGATTTATACCCTTATTTATGATTTTATATACTTATATTAAAAGAATGCTGGGTAAAATTCATACAGATGCTAAGTTTTTTTGTATTTTAATTATCCTATCTTTTCTTATTTTAGGTTCTATAAAGGCTTTATCTGATTTTCCTATTTTTATTTTAGGGTTATTTTTTGGTCCAGCTATGACTTATTATGCGTTTAATATTGATGAATATAAATATAATTATATTAAATAAATATATAAAATTTAAAAATAATATTATAATAACTTAATAAATTCGGCATAAAATAGCTTTGATTCGGCACAATATTTAAAGATATATGCAATTAATTTAATTATTAAGAAATGCAGGATAAACATTTAATTCTAATAACGAGTGATTTTAAAATTACCTCTGCACAAGGACTAAGATATGCTTTACTTTATAGTAATAAATTTACAGTAGAAAACAACATAAATCTTGTCTATTCTTCCAATAGTGATAAATTAGATGGTTGGGATACTTATACCGTTAGGCAAATAAAATTTCCCCTTACATATACTGTCATAAATAGAATATTGAGGAGAATAATATATCCCGATGTTTACATTTTTAGATTAGAGCAGTATAAAAAGAAGTTAAGATTAATTTTTTCCAATAATGCTTTTGAAAATGTTATAATTGGTTGTACTCCTTTTTCACTTTTACTTCTAGGAAAATGGATAAAAACGAATTATCCTTTTTCACTATTGATTGCAGATATGTCCGATCCATTTTCATTTAATATGGGAAATAGAGGAAGACCTATAAGAGTTAGAATATCAAGATGTATTGAAAGAAGAGCATTTCCTTATTTTGATAAAATTATCGTATTAAACGAGACAATCCAACAGAGATATCAGCAATTATATCCCAAAATTGAAGATAGGTTTCAGGTAATTGAACAGGGCGTAGATGAGGTTTATATTAGAAAAATACAAGAACTTTCTGGTTCAAATACTATTACAGATGGATTTACATTCTTATATGCTGGTGCGTTTTATAAAAGGCAACGTAATCCCGCTAATTTATATAAAGCTTTTGAATCAACTGATATTAATTGTAAATTAGAAATATATGGTAATTTGCGAAAAAGTTTGAAACCTAAAAGATCGAGTAAAATTATTTATCATTCTTCTATTGATAGAAAAGAGTTAGCATATATTACTGCTACTGCTAATGCCTTAATTTTATTTGATAATGATTACGGGTTTCAAGTTCCAGGAAAAACTATAGAAACTCTTGCTTCAGGGAAACCGATTCTTTTTATCTATAAAAATAAAAATTCTCCCACTCTTAAATATGTTAAAAATGCTTCTGGTGTAGTGTGGGTGAAAAATTCAATACCGGAAATAAGAGAAGGAATTTATAAAATTATAAAAGGTGAATATACACAACCATATTTTGATTATTCGCAATATACCTGGGAGCAAATGAGTATCAAGCTTAAAAGCATAATAGATAAAAAGGAGAAATAATGGATATTCTGTTGCAAGTTCCTAAAAATAATGTATTTTCTTTTAAAAATAGAGGATATTGGTAAATTGGAAAGTAAAAATCCTCAAAATGGGGTTCTCTATATAGAAAAATTGAGTCATCTTGATTATAACGAAGAAAATATAAGAATAAGGACTATAGTTTTTATTACGTAAGATATTATTAATTGTAAATTCAATAATGAAAGAGAAAAATAATTTTTTTATTTATAACTTAATTGAATTAAAATGAATAATATTATACAAAAGGTAAGATTCCTTGTTCTTGATTTTTTGAGATATAGTCATCTAATAAGAAGTATTATATTTTATTATACCAGTTTGCAAAATAATATTAGGAACCATCTTAATAAAGATGATAGTATAGATCCTTCCTATATTTCTTTAACTGTTGGGAGACCATATCAACTTCCCATAAATATTAAGACACCTGTTACTTGGCACTCCAATAATCAAAATGTTGATGTTAGTAAAGATGGTGTTTTATTAGCTATAAAAGATTGTTTAGGAAAGGATTCCCAAGCTTTGATTACTGCAATTGACAGCAAGGGGAAAATTGTTCAGGAATTTAAAGTAACCATAGTTAGTTGGATTGCGAATACTTCTAAATTGGAACTTATCAAGCGTATTCCCAATTATCACATTCTAGCATATTATCAGAATACAATATATTTTTGTATAGGGCGTTTATTATTTAAGACACAAGATAGTTTCAAAACCAAAAAACAAATTACAAAATTACCTTTTTTACCCGCTAATAGTTTTCCTATGCTGATTAATGATTATGGGAATTTTTTAATTGGTCAAAAAAAGGTATTTTGGTCTAAAGATCTTATACATTGGCATAAGGTTAGTGAAATGCAGATGCATGGAAATATAAATATGTTTGATTACTATATAGATAGAAATAGTAATAAGTGTTATGTTTATGTAGGTGAATACTCTTGTAATCCAAATCACAGCCATAAAGTATACCGAGGAATCGTGAATATGGATGGAACTCAAGAATGGAAAGAAATACTAAATTTTGCTTCCTTAACGGAGTATAAGAAAGATAATTCAATTCTAACTTCAGCCAGACATATTCATATTGTTACCGTTGATCCCTATACTGGATACTTATGGGTTGGGACAGGGGATGAAGATATTCACTCTAAGATCTTATTTTCTACTGATTATGGAGAATCATTCCAAATACTTGGTATGGGATCTCAAGAATGGAGAACATTATCTATCTGGTTCACAGAGAATTATATATATTGGAATATGGATTCTCACGAACCCCAAAAAATATTTCGTATACCAAGAGCAAAAATTACAAATAACAAAATGATAACTCCCATATTGAATTCTGGTTTTACCAAATCTGGAGTACAATATTTAGTAATTAAACAAAATGAAGTCCAACATTATCCTGTAGGAGTAGGGGAAGTATATACCGAAACAGAAACAAGACGAATTGATAATGATAATCAAGTAATGGCATTGAATGATAAAGAATACGACTATAGAGAAATTGTGGTTGAACTGGTAAATGGTGCTCATTTTAATTACTGTTGGGCTAAAGATCAAAATAATGAAAAGCTTGTAATAATGGCAGCAGCACCAGAAGGTAATCTTAGAGATATGCAAGGAAGAGTTTTCGGGATTAAAGAGAATCCTGATGGTTCTGTTCAAGTTCAAGAACTTATCTCTTTACGCGCAAAGAAAATTAAAGCAGATTATCAAATCAATATGTTCACTCAACTGGTTCCTTTGTTTCAAGATAATAGTGGGGCAATATATTTCAAATCCAGAAATTTAAACTGGACAGGAATATATAAAATGAAACTAGAGTGGAATAACCCAATTTAATAAAAATTAGATAAATAATTAAAATAGGAGAAAGATAATGTTACAACAAATTATTAATATTTTTGCGGAAATTCTGGAAAAAAATCCAGATGAAATAACCCCAAATGATGAATTTAGAATGTATGATGAATGGGATTCATTAGCATATTTGTCTGTAATAGCGGCTATTGATGATAAATTTAATATAGTTATACCTATAGATGATTTCAGAAAATTAAGGACTATAAACTCCCTTGCTGAATATGTTCAGTCAAATATGGAGAAGGGTTAATGAGTTATTTACATTTCAATAATGTTTCAATTACGAGTATATCAGCTGCAATACCAAAAAGGATAATAAATAATAAAGATTATACTCATTTTATGTCTGAAGAAGAAGTTAAAACGGTAATAAAAATGACTGGTATAGAACAAAGGAGATTTGCAGATGATAAAATGTGTTCTTCAGATCTTTGCTACCAAGCTGCCCTAAAGTTATTTAATGAAACTGACATTGACAAAAATGATATTGATGTATTATTATTTGTTTCTCAAACTCCTGATTATAGAACTCCTCCCACATCTATGATGTTAGCTGATAAGCTTGGGTTAAAAGAGGATTTAGGAGCTTTTGATATTAATCTTGGATGTTCCGGGTTTATTTACGGACTTCAAATAGCTTTTTTATATGCTTCCCAACCTACTATAAATAAGGTACTGTTGTTAAATGGAGAAACAAAATCTAAAGTTTATTCAACAAAAGATAAAGCTACATCTTTGCTATTTGGTGATGCCGGTTCAGCTTGTATAATTGAAAAAAGTTCTTTTTTTAATCCTACTACTTTTTCTATGAACAGTAAAGGTTCAGGGTATAAATATATTATTATGCCTGGTGGAGGATATAGAAATCCGAGTTCTATATTAACTCTGCAAGAGAAGGTGTATGAGGATGGTAGTATTAGATCTGATGAGCAAGGATATATGGACGGGGAAGCGGTATTTAATTTTACGATAACTGATGTTCCTAAAGATATTAAAAAAACATTAGAAGAAGCAGGAATGAGTTGGGACGATATCAATTTTTTTGTACCTCATCAAGCAAATAAATTTATTACGAATCATATTGCAAAAAAATTTAGAATTCCTGAGGATAAGGTCTTATATTCAATAGAAAAATATGGAAATACTAGTTCTGTATCTATACCATTGACATTAGTGGATCATTTTCAAAATACAATTATTGATGAAAATGTTATTGTATTGTTATCTGGTTTTGGAGTAGGTCTTTCATGGGGAACAGCTATAACCAATCTATATGGATGTAAAATGTGTGGGCTAGTTGAAGTATAATAATGGAAAATTTTATTGATTTAAGTAATAAAGCCTATATTATAACAGGTGCAAGTTCCGGGATCGGAAGAGCTGTTGCTCAGTTAGCTCATAAATTTGGTGCTAAACTTTTATTATTAGCAAGAAATAAAGATGCTCTTATGGAAACTGCTAAAAATATGGATTCAAATAAATATATCTGTGAATCAATAGATTTAACTAATTTTGACCTTATAGAATCGGTAATAGACAATGCTAAAGAGAAAATAGGAAAGTTCAACGGTTTTTGTCATTGTGCGGGTGTAGAACAAACATTACCTATCAGATCTATGAATCCAAAAAATTATCAAAACTTATTTAATATTAATACAATTGCTGGATTTGAATTAGCTCGGATATGTTCAAAAAAAGCTTTTTTGTCAGATGACGGTTCATCTTTTGTTTTTATAGCTTCAATTATGGGGGTTGTTGGCAGACCTGGATTAACAGGCTATTCTGCAAGTAAGGGAGCATTAATATCCGGTGTGCATTCCATGGCTTTAGAATTAGCTTCAAAACATATTAGAGTTAATTTAGTTTCACCTGGTACTGTAATGACAAAAATGATAGAAAATGCATTTACTAAAATGGAAGAAGAACAAAGAAATAAACGCTTAAATGAATATCCTCTCGGTTTTGGAACAGCAGAAGATATTGCCAATGTGGTAATTTTTCTTTTATCTGATAAAAGTAAATGGATTACTGGCAGTAACATTATAATTGATGGTGGTTATACATCAAAATGAATAAAATTATCATAAAAGAAATTGAAGATAATGATTACGAGGATATAGCTACATTTTACTCAACTTTTTCTGATGATAGTCATACAAAGGAATTTTGGATAAGAAGATTACAGCAATGGTGGGATGAAAATCCTGCTTATAAATATGGACATCCAAGAGGTGTAATAGCTCAAGTGGATGGTAAAATAGTTGGAATCACTTGTAATTTTCCAACCCGGATGATTTGGGAGGGTAAACCTCAAATAGTAATTAATGGTTCATCTTGGAAAGTATTACCCGAATATAGAAAATTTAGTATGGATATATGGGAAAAGCATAGAGAGATAACAAAAAATTACATTATGTTTAATACAACCCCTAACTCATTTGTTAGAAAATTACTTATCACTACAAAACAACAACAACTTATTGTTTCAAAATCATTTTATTATTATTTTGGGCATCCCCAAAGTATATTTAGTTCAACACCAATGGTAATCATAGCATTTTTAAGTAAAATTCTAATAAAATTTTTAGTTAATTTATCAAATATTAAACGATTAGATATTGAATTACAAAACAAATCTCTTGATAATGTTAAAGATAAGATTGATAAATTATGGGTTGACCATAAGGATGATTTCCTATACACAAATATAAGAGATAGTAACTATTTGAGGTGGATTAGTAAAAGTAACGAAGTATTGTATGTTTATAAAGATGGTGAATTACAGGGTTTTTTAATACTTAATATAGACCAGAAAAAAAAGATTGTTATACTCGTAGATTATTGGAGTAAAAATTTAATGGATGATGCAAAATCTATATTAAGGAACTTATTATCATATTTTAAAGATATGAATTTGGTTATTCCTTCTTTTTGTCCTAAACTGGAATATGCAGCTAAATCATTCTTCCTAGTTAGAAGAAAAAATCCTAATATTGGTTTTATTATTTGTTCTAAACCGATTATAATAAATTTTGAAAAAAGTTTTTTTTGTATGCTTCAAGGCGATTATGGGATGTAAAAATAATTTAACAGGTTAAAATGAAAGTTTTTCCAAATACGATAATTAATTTTCATAAAATATATGATAAGGAGTGGATGGAAAGTGTTCTACTCTTTCTTAGCAATAACTATCATATTGTCTCCTTACAAGATATAGAATCATATTATTATAATCAGAAACCTTTGCATAATTGCTGTCATATTACATTTGATGATGGAGATAGAAGCTTTTATACTATTGTTTACCCTTTGATTCAAAAATTTCAGTTACCTATTTCTATTTATGTTTCTCCCAAAGTTATAAAAACAGGAGAAAATTTCTGGTTTCAGGAAATTCGTAATTATAATCAGGAAGTTCTCAGAACCATAATCAATAATAATTATCCTTATTTAAAACCTATAAATTCTAAGGTCCCCTTAAATGCTATACTTAAGTGCTTAAAATTAGAACAAATATTTGAAATTATTAGTGAATATAGGTCAATTATGAAGATAGTTGATAAAGAGATAATGAATATGTCTGAAGAGGAATTAAAAGAAGTTTATAATTCCGGTTTAGTAGCAATTGGAGCTCATACTCAAAATCACCCTATATTAGCTAACGAGACAGAAATAACTGCCCAAAATGAAATACAATCATCAATAATAGAACTAAGTGAAATTCTTGGTATTCCTGTTAGGTATTTTGCTTATCCTAATGGTATACCACAAATTGATTTTGGGGAAAGAGAAATGAATTTTTTAAAAGGAATGAATATCAAATTAGCTTTTTCCACTGAAAACAAGTCATTTTCTATCAAAGATAATCCTTTAAGTATTCCTCGCAATGGTATAAGCAAGGGTAACAAATGGTTTCTATTTATGAAGCTTATATTGGGTAATAAATGGGATAAAGTTAAGAGAATATTTATGGGCAAACAAGAAGATGACTACAGAAAAGAAATCAGAAACATTATTATACAAAATAAAGGACAAGAGTTGACGAATGTTTAAAGATAAAACTATTATAATTACAGGTGGTACAGGTTCCTTCGGGAATGCGGTTTTAAATAGATTTCTTAATACTGAAATAAAAGAAATAAGGATATTTAGCCGGGATGAGAAAAAACAGGATGATATGCGGAAATACTATAATAATCCTAAGATAAAATTTTATATTGGTGATGTTAGAGATTATAATAGTGTAGTTAATGCTATGGGAGGAGTGGATTATGTTTTTCATGCTGCCGCCTTAAAACAAGTTCCTTCCTGTGAATTTTTTCCTATTCAGGCCGTTAAAACCAATATTCTGGGTGCAGAAAATGTAATTAAGGGTGCTATTGCTAACAGTGTAAAAAAGTTAATAGTACTTTCAACAGATAAAGCTGTTTATCCTATAAATGCAATGGGGATGTCTAAGGCACTGATGGAAAAAGTTATGATTGCCTATTCCCGGCAGCAACCTGAAAATGGAACTGTTCTTTGTGGAACTCGGTATGGTAATGTGATGGCATCAAGAGGTTCGGTAATTCCTTTATTTATTGAACAGATTAAAACTCATAAACCTATTACTATTACTGATCCGGAAATGACTCGTTATTTAATGTCTCTTGAAGAAGCTGTTGAACTGGTTATATATGCTTATCAAAATGGGTCCCAGGGTGATGTTTTTGTCCAAAAATCTCCTGCTTGTACTATTCAAGATCTTGCTCAAGCATTGATTGAACTTTTTGAAGCAAAAACAGAGATAAAGATTATTGGGACAAGACATGGGGAGAAAAAGCACGAAACATTGGTCAATAGAGAAGAAATGGCAAGAGCTATAGATTTACCAGGTTATTATAGAATCCCTGCTGATGTTCGTGATTTAAATTATGGGATTTATTTTGAAAAAGGAGAGCCTAAAGTAAATATTTTAAAAGAATATACTTCCGAAAATACTCAAAGATTGACCATCCCCGAAATAAAAGAGAAATTGCTTACTGTGGATTATGTAAGGGCAGAATTAGGATTAGGAGATAAACATCCTTTTTATGACTAATATATTTTTATTGTTCAAAAGATAATTAAATATGATTAAAATTGGGATTACCGGACAATCTGGTTTTATTGGTACTCATTTATATAATACTCTTAGTTTATTTCCTGATAAATATACTCTTATTCCATTTGAAGATAATTACTTCAATCAAAGTAAGTTACTTGAATCTTTTGTACAGGAATGTGATATCATTATCCATCTTGCTGCAATGAATAGGAATTCGGATCCAGAATTAATCTATAAAACTAATATAGAATTGGTTAAAAAATTGATATTAGCTCTAGAAAAAACTTCATCAAAACCTTATATTATAATGAGTTCCTCTCTTCAAGAATTTCTTGATAATCCTTATGGGAAATCCAAAAGAGAAGGAAGAGAACTCTTTAACCAGTGGGCTGATAAAAATAACACAATGTTTACCGGATTGATAATACCTAATGTTTTTGGTCCTTTTGGTGTACCCTTCTACAATTCTGTAATTTCCACCTTTTCTTACCAACTTGTAAATAATCTTGAGCCCAAGATTGAAATAGATAATAAATTGAATTTAATTTATGTAGGAGATTTAATTAATTTCATAATAGGATTAATTGATAAATATGGACACATAATACAAAGAATAAATATACATAAATCTTTGGGCACCAATAATGAGTATCCTCCAAGAAAACTCCAGGTAGAGTCTCAAACAAGTTATAAGGTTTCAGAAATTTTAGAAAAGCTCCAATATTTTAAAGAGATTTATTACCGCAAAAATATATTTCCAGATTTAAGCGATTACTTTGATTTATGTCTTTTTAATACTTTCAGGTCTTACATATATTTAGATTATTTCCCACATTTATATAAACTTAATCCCGATGATAGAGGAGTTTATGTAGAATGGGCAAAATCATTATCCAGGGGACAAAGTTCTTATTCCACGACTAAACCTCAAATTACCAGAGGAAATCATTTTCATTTAAGAAAAGTTGAACGCTTTGCCGTTATTAAGGGTATTGCCTCAATTAAGTTACGGAAATATGGTACAAATGAAATAAAAGAATTTATCCTTGATGGAAATAATCCTGCATTTGTGGATATACCTATCTGGTTTGTTCATAATATAACTAATATCGGGGATTCAAATTTAATTACTTTATTCTGGACTAATGAATTTTTTGATCCCTCAGATGCAGACACCTATTTTGAACGAATCTGACATTTTGTAGTTCTACTATTAAAATTAATATGCTAAAAGTAATAACAGTCCTGGGAACAAGACCTGAACTTATTAGACTTTCAAGAGTTATTCCTCTTTTAGATAAATACACAAAACATATTCTGGTACATACAGGTCAGAATTATGATTATGAACTGAATCAGATTTTTTTTGAGGACTTAGAGCTTCGGCAACCAGATTATTATCTTGATGTAAATACTTCCAGCTTGGGATATGTCTTGGGGGAAACTCTCATAAAAATTGAAGAGGTGATTGATAAAGAACAACCCGAGGCAATGTTAATCCTTGGCGATACAAATGCAAGCATTGCTGCAATTATGGCAAAAAGAAAACATATTCCTATTTACCATATGGAAGCTGGAAATAGAAGTTTTGATGAGAATGTACCTGAAGAAACTAATAGAAGGATGATTGATCATATCGCTGATTTTAATCTGGTCTACACTGAAAATTCAAGAAGACATCTTTTATCTGAAGGATTACCTCATAGAAGAATTTATGTTACTGGTTCCCCTATGTTTGAAGTATTACGGTATTATTTAATGAAAATTAAACAATCAAATATATTGGAGACTTTGGACCTAAAACCCCAAAAATATTTTCTGATCTCTATACATAGAGAAGAAAATGTGGATTATCCGGATAATTTAAAAAAAATTAGTGTTGTTCTAAATACACTTGCTGAACAATATCATTATCCTGTAATAGTTAGTACACATCCGAGGACGCGCAAAAGGTTAGAAAATACAAATGGCTTATTGTTCAATCCTTTAATCCAATTTCTGAAACCGTTTAGTTATACGGACTACAACTTTCTACAAATGAATTCTGCTTGTGTAATATCTGATAGCGGAACTATCAGTGAAGAAAGTGCAATCCTTAAATTTCCTGCTATTACCTTAAGAAATTCTATGGAAAGACCAGAAGCAATAGATGCTGGAACGATTATTCTTACCGGTTTTGATCCAGATATAGTGCTTGATTCAATCAAAGTTGTTATTGCGGAAGGTGCTAAATTTACAAAAATATGTCCTGAGTATGAGATAGATAATTGTTCAATGCGTGTGCTGAAATTGATTTTGGGAACAGCTAAATTGCACAAGCAGTGGAATGGGTTATATTAAATGCATTTCTGATGATCTGAGAGTATTTATACTTAAGTAAAGGATAATATAAAATGAAAATTAGATGCTTTGCTATTGGAAATGTAAAAGAAAATTGGGTTATTTGAATATATTTATTATGGGTAAAAGTATAATTATATGAAGTTAGAAAAGAATTTCAATTTTTATATTTTTAAACAAGTACCTTAAAAAATTATTATATAAATTGTAATAGAAATCGTGATAAGGTATTATAACAAATCAATCATAGATGATATTTATTTCTACAATATCGCTTGCCATATTGTTGAAACATAAGAGTAAGTTTTATTTGATGAAAATACTATTTGTATTTAGTGGTAATTCTGCAGAGAAGATATCCCCATATATAGAAGAACAAATTAATTCCTTACTTGAAACCGGAATAGAGGTTGATAAATTTGCAATTATTGGTAAAGGTTTTACTGGTTATTTATCAAATTTGAAGAAAGGGATTTTAATACTAATGAATCATATTATTTGGGTTTAGAAACTGCTTTAAAATTATATGGAGAGGGGAAAACTCTAATTAAAATTCTATTTGTTTGTAGTGGAAATAAAGGTATTTCTTCAATAGTGAAATCTCAAGCTGATTCATTAATAAGCAAAGGAATAGAATTAAAGATATCTCCCATTATAGGTAAGGGTGTTTGGGGTTATTTAAATAATATTCCATCCTTAAAAAAGCAAATTGAAGCTATGAAACCAGATATTATCCACTCTCATTATTCCTATTGTGGAATTATTTCTTCTATGGCATCTAAAAAAGTACCGATTATAGCATCTTTAATGGGAAGTGATACTCATCAATCAAAATTTATGAAATTTATTATTAAATTTTTTTCAGATTATAGATGGACAAAGACTATTGTAAAATCAGAAGATATGAAATTAAGATTAAATTTTAAAAATGCTATAGTGTTGCCCAATGGAGTTAATCTAGATTTATTCAAACCATTAGATAAAAAAGAATGTAGAATCAATTTAGGATGGGAATTAGACCATAAATATATATTATTTGCCGCTAATCCAGATAGAAAAGAAAAGAATTTTGCTTTAGCACAATCTGCAATGAATAATATAAAAATGAATCATGCTGAATTAAAGATTGTATATAATAGAAATCATTCCCAAATGCCTGTTTATTTAAATGCTGCCGATATTTTATTATTAACTTCAAAATGGGAAGGTTCACCTAATATAGTAAAAGAAGCTATGGCTTGTAATTTACCTGTTGTAGCAACAAAGGTCGGTGATATTGGGTATCTTTTTGGAAATATAGAGGGATATTATTATACGGATCCTGATGCAGATAAATTAGCTGAAAAGATTAATTATGTCTTAAATAATGACATTAAACCAAATGGTCGTCAGAGAATAATTGATTTGAAATTGGATTCGGAATCTGTTGCCAATAAACTTATTCAACTTTATCAAGAGGTTTTGTCTAAATAGAAGAGCGAATACAAAATTATTGACAGTTAGATTAGGAATTTCTATTATGTATAACGACAAAATTAATAAAGGATTGAACGGCTAATGGAGGCTATAAAATCTTGTCAGCAAAGCAGCGAGCAGTTTACGGTATCAGTTATTTTTTGTATTTACCCTCTTCATACTCCTTCAGAGTGCTGCAAGTACTATTTTTCCCCATAATCTTCCATTTATACCGTCTTTTTATTTAATTTTGGTTTGAATAATTAGCTAAAACTATATCTAACAAGCTTTTCTCACTATGTACAGCATAAGTGAGGAGGCGAAGCTGTAGACGGACTATATATTCACAAAATAAAGGAGGAAGGAATAATGAATACTAAATACATTTCAGGAAACACTGTTTTAAAAACTCATTCCTGGATAATACTAA
>Ga0209204_1002935_pt1 | contig 13244 bp, 16 predicted proteins | sample AD_JPNMR2_MetaG_FD_184425 | JGI IMG/M metagenome (GOLD analysis project Ga0209204, IMG submission 184425) | Active sludge microbial communities of municipal wastewater-treating anaerobic digesters from Japan - AD_JPNMR2_MetaG (SPAdes) (version 2) | ecosystem: Engineered > Bioreactor > Anaerobic... | reverse complement strand
CCGTTAAGCCTAATTCTTTTAATCCTTGTTTAAGTATGTTGATTGCTGCGTTTCTATCCCTTTGATGAACTACACCACAACTCTCGCATACCCATTCTCTTACATTTAGATTTTTTACTTCTTCATTCTTATACCCACAATTACTACATATTTGACTTGAAGCGTAGAATCTGTTTATCTTATGATATACTCTTCCATACCAATTGGCTTTATATTCTAACATCCTACAAAAGTTACTCCATGAAACATCACTTATTGACTTTGCTAAATGTTTGTTTTGAACCATACCTTTTACATTTAAGTCTTCACTTATAATCAGTTGGTTTTCCTTGATTATTCGTGAAGATAGCTTATGCAAAAAGTCGGTTCTTGTGTTTCTTATTTTTTCATGGAGTTTTGCTATCTTTAATGCTTGTTTTTTATACCTATTACTACCTTTTTGTTTTTTAGCTAGTTGTCTTTGAAGTTTGACTAGTTTTCTTTCATATTTATTTAATGTTCTAGGGTTCTCTACTATTTCACCATCAGATGTAATTAAGAAATTCTCTAACCCTAAATCAAAACCTACAGCATTATTATTTTTTGGCAACTCTTCTATTTCTTCTTCGACTAATACCGATACAAAATATTTATTTGTTTTAGTTTTAGATATAGTACAATTTTTAATTTTACCATCAAAGCTTCTACTATTAGCGAATCTAATTAATCCTAGCTTAGGAAGTTTAATTTTATTACCATCAATACTTATATTATTATTTACATTTTGAGTTCTATAGCTTTGTTTAGGATTTTTCTTTGACTTAAACTTTGGGAAACCTACTTGTTTATCTCCATTTTCTACTCTTCTAAAAAAGTTTTGATAAGCTACATCTAAATCTTTTAAGCTTTGTTGGAGCGATATACTATCAACCTCTTTGAGCCATTCCTTTTCTTTTTTAAGATATTTTAAATCATTAGCACAAGCATTATAACTCATAGATTTTTGCTCTACCTTATATAATTCAATTTTCTTGTTAAGATAGTAGTTATATACAAATCTGCAACATCCAATCGTTTTATTAATTAGCTCTTGTTGTTTCTTGTTAGGGTATAATCTATATTTATAGGCTCTTAATATGGTTTTCAAGTATATCACCCCTTTCTTTTATAATATATTCTAGCAATTCATCTCCCACCTAAAGAGGTGGGAGTCTTCTTGCTTATTTACGATAAATAATATGATCTAATACTAATTTAAATAATTATACTCTAGTATATATCCCATTGGGAATTGGATATTTAATCCCCATTGGGTATATACTAGAGTATAATTTATTTTTTAAATGTTATCAACCTCCACTCCATCGTTATCATCTAAGGGAAAGGTTATAAACTGCGGTACAAACCTTCCCGTTCCTTTTTCTTTCCTCAATCCATTTACTCTCAAGAAATTATACCAGCCTTTGTTAATTTGATTGAGAGCCTCTTTTGGCAAGGCCCCCTCAACATCACCAAAGGCTTGTTTTAATTGGAGAGCAATGAGGCATGCCTCTTGCCTCCAATCATCAATTAAGTTGTGGCCAACTATTATTGGCCACAACTGATGATAATATTTCTCCCACATTTTTATCACTAAACCAGCATATTGCACAGGCAAATGCCTCATATCAATCCCTCCTTGTTAAATTGTTTAAAATATATATGGCCATGAGCTTGAAAGCTCATGGCCCTCTCTTTTATTTTATAATATTTGACAACGATCAAGTGTATCCTGATATTCTAACCATTTCCAAATTAATATTCCTCAAACATTAAATGGAACTGTAGTTACTAATAATTTTAAATATTTTTGGTTATTCCCATCAATAATACAAAACACTTTAGCTAGTAGTTCTGCTTTACTAGCAACTTTTTCATATTTTTTGCTAGTAAATAGCATAAAGTGTTTTGCTACAGCTGAAGAGGAACGTGGATTCTCAAGGCAGAAATACTCCCTCTCTTTCTCCTTTCCATCCACGTACACCAACTCTTTCATTTTCCTCACATCCCAAATATATCTACAGATATCATCTGTAGATAGCTTGGGTGTATGAAATCGATATCGCCCAACACAGATGGCATTAGTAGTATCATTATTTAAACTAATACCATCCATGACATAAATGTATCCATTTTTTGTTTCTTTCCATACCCTCAATGGAAAATTATGGAAAGAAACGTCATTCCATATCTTCAATAATTCTCTCCTAGCCATTATTTTACCTCCCTAAAATATAATAATTTATTAAGGATACAATAAATAATGTACCAGAAACACAACAAGCCAGATACTTACACTATGTGAGAGATATCTTCAAAATATATCCCACATAGTGTAAGTATCTGGCTTATTAATTAATAAATCACATGCGTTTATTCAGCATCAGCATGTGCATGTAAGTGCATACACTAACGCGTTTAATTCATTAAACGCGTTTCTTCTTGCTTCCAACTGGAGTTCTAACAGGAACTCAAGTTGGTCGATGACTTTCTCCCAATTCAGCCTATAGACTACATCTAAAACCTCATCTATAGGGCTGGAGAGAACATACGTACAAGAATAAATAGGATTTTTTATATATGCTCCCTTTGCGTCGACACCTACTTCAAAGTCGTCGACGCTTAGCTTTAAAGTAGCAATGTTTTCCACTAAAAAAGAATTAAGATCAATAAGCGAGGATCTGATCTCATCCTCTAGGTCTTTGATCTCTTTCTGAAGATTTTTTACTTTCCTAACATCAACATTCATTTGTTACTCCTCCTTTAAGGTAATGTTATTATATTTAAAGATGAAGATGGAACCCAATTTCCATCTTCATCTTTAATCCAAAATAATTGGTGCCTAGCATCTGAAGATCTTATTAGATCAACAGACACTAGGCACCAATTGCCACTACTATCTTTGTACCACATTTCACAACCCCCCAATTTTTTTATTGAGAGATTATGAAAGTGGTACAACAATACTTATTCTTCTATTATAATAATATATATAAGAATTTACACATTATATTTACTTTTTATCATATTTACCCAATATATTATCTCATTTATAGTAGGCATTGATTTAATTCCACATGCTTTTTTAATATTGGTATCATATATTAATTGTAATATTTGTATTGGAGTATATTTAACAATATCTTTCTCATTTTTAATACCAGCAAGTTGCAAAATATGCCAATATGGTTCTCTTATTATTGTTTTTGGTTGAGCAGATTGTTTTGCATCTTTTTTACTAGCAGTAGTTTTAATTTCTTTTACAGGTTCTTCCTTTTTTTCCATTAATTGTTCTGGTTCTTCTTTTAGTTTTTTATCAGTAGTATTGGAAAGTAGTAAATTGGCTCTATTGATCCATTTTTGTATTGTAGGGATACTAATCCCAGTTTTAGTGCTCAGTTCTTCAATGTGAGCTTTACTATCACAAACAGCTAGTAAATCTTCAACTGTAAGAATATTATATTTGCGTAATATTTCTCTTTTCCTATCACCAATACCTTTAATTTCAGATATATCTATAGACATTAATAATAACCTCCTCTTATCTATTATAAATGTGTCTCATTACTAGCACTGGCTGAATTTAAATATATATTGTTAGCAGCTTGTATATAAATATCCCCAGATGCTGCAAATCTTATATAACTTCCTGATGCATGTTTTATCTTTATCTCTTTATTTGCTGAATCTAATAAGATAAATTGTCCAGATTGGTCTTTCATTATAACATATTCTTGACCTGCCTTCTCCCATATTTCAATGTAAGCTGAGTCAGATGGTAATCTGGGGTCATTTGTTTTATTACGTTTACCTCTCTTTTTATATTTACCACGTATTATTATACCTTCATCATCAGGATCATCAGATATAAGAATCTGTCTACCTTTAGGTGTCTTTATAATCGTCCACTTATTCCAGTATTCAGATCCATATGTATTTTCCACTGGAATAGATGCTGGATTATCTACCAAATTAAGTCCTGCAATATATTTGGGTCTATTAAAATCACCTTCATCAAATCTAATTAATACATAACTCCCCTTAGGTGGTATTAAACATGATCCACAATCATCTATACCTGTCTCCTGTGATTCTGAATTGCCTGTAAAGAAATTGTTTTCAGGCATAGCCCATATACCTTGTGATTCATCTACTGAATCCATCATTAATGCAGGTATCCATACTTTAATTCTACCTTGCTTCTTTGGATCTTTTACACTTACTACTTTAGCAGAATATAAATTAGTTGCTTTAATTTCTTTTTTAAAGTCTTGAGCATTACTTGCTGCTATTTTGTCAAAATATTCTCTAGTTGGCAATGTTGATCATCCCCAATTATCTTATACTATACTATTCCTGAAAATATATCATCTATAGTAGCCTGATTATAATTAACATATTGATTATTATTGTAATTCTCTACTATCATATCTTCATATACCTTATCCTTATTAGATTTCATTATTTCTAGAAGCCACATATTGATATCATTAATATCTTTAGGTATATCTAATTGAAAAACACCTTTAGAGAAGAAGTTATTACCATCAAAACGTTCTGCTATTTTACCAGCAAGGACTGACTGGGAATACATATTTATTTTTATTTTACCATCTTGGGAATAATCCCACAATGCTATTAAGATTACTTCTGTCTCATATTTGGTCAATATCTTGTCTACAATCATATCATTGACATTATAATGTGATCTACATATAACAATTCCATCATCATATGTTAGAAAATTATTACAATATTGTTCTACTATTAACTCTTTCTCTTTTATACTACGTGATACAAGATGTTGTTCATGTTTATTTAATGTCAAGTCTGGATTGATTATAAATCTATAAATGAACTGATCATTGCCTAAAACATTATATAGCTCTTTAATATCTTGACTTGTTTCATTATATATAAATCCACAATTATCAGCCATATTACAAATTGGAAGTACTACTTTTCTAATGTTATCATCTATTTTGTTTGTTTTAGATAGATATTCGTATAACAATCTAGTATTAGATTTATCACCATAAATGAAATTACTAAACCCATCGAAGAATTCTTTACTTGTTTTAGTATTATTAATAATAACTACATTATCTGGAATTGGAACACTTATATGAGAATATCCTATTAGTATATCTGGCTCAGCTGATACAAGGAATATATTTATATTTCTTGGAGAAACTGTATAGAAATCCATCTTACTTGTAATATGATAGTATATAACCTGAGAGAAAGCACAATCAACACCATAATTAGTTATCAACATTTGGATTTATCTCTCCTTTTAATAATATGATGATATATGATTATTTAATAAGTTCTAGATCACTAACTGCAGTCCAAGGTACCATAGCCCAAACAAGAGTACTTGGACCATCTTTTATTTCTTTTGTAGTATAATGACCATTATCAATGGCATCTATTATATCCTTTATCTTAGCTACTGCTATATGAGAAATCCTTTCATTGATTTTAAAGCGTTCCATATTCTTCTTAAGATGACGTTCTATATCTTCTACTTTCCAATCTTTTGCAAGATACCATTCAATCAAACGTCTCAAATCTTCATGTACAATAGATTGAATAAAATAGGTTGGTATAATGAGAAACTCTTTTTGAAATTGCTTTGAATTCTCTATATATCTTTTCCATTTTTCATATTCTGCTTCATATGTATTACGATGTAATTTAATCTGAAAATAATACTTTGGAGTACTAGTATAAAAACATATTCTATTGGATGTTGCAAATGTAGTTAATTTAGCACGTTCATTCTTTGCAAAGTGAAAATGATCAATACCATAAATAATATCAAATTTAGAAAATATATTATCTTGAGTATCCATATCTTCTAAGCTAAAGACAGCTGTTTGAAAATGATTGGAAACGTAATCACGTATAATCACTTTATCAATAATTCTACTAACATTCTTTCTACGTGTTCTATTCTGTATATAGAGACTGGAAACCATTACTGCAATTACCTCCACAGATAATTATAATTTTTAAATATTAAAGAATAGTTTATTAAGCTAATATGTAATATATATCATTCTGATTATATCATTATGAGTTTCCAATGTCAATTCTCAAAGAATACTCCTTTGTCATACTGCTTCTTTATGATATCTTTGAAAAAGGAAAACTTATCTTCAGGTTGCATCTCATTTTCTATCCATTTCTGGAAATTCAAATCTGCTTTAGCCATCTTTGGAGCAGCAGATTCTGATGGGGCATATTCCAAATTTATAGGAACATTATCTCTCTTAATAAGTGCATTAACTTTTTTGCATATAAAATCACCTATTTTGGTAGCAGCAACAATACCATCTTCAGAAAGTAATCCTTTTGGATATCCCATATTCATAAGAGATTCATGTCCACCACAAATAGATATAACATTAAAATAAGAATCTAGAGATTGGTTATAAAAGAAAAAGTAAGGATATAGTTCTTTATGTGCTTCTATAAAACATCTCTTAGCCTGTGCTAATTCTTCAGCTTTCTCCATAAGATCATCTAAAATAGTGAAATATATATCCCAATCACCTTGAGCTATATATCCAATTCTATTTAGATTAATATTAAATACACCAACACCACCCACACCAGAACCACTTCTAAATATACCACTATTTATCTTTAATATATCCTCTAAAGAGACTTGAAATCTACAACAAAATGATTTCTGCATCTCCATATTTCTAGCTTTAATATATTTATTTAATTGTTTATATTTGCTATCTTCAAGAAATGGTTTGGTTCTATAATTTTCAAAATATACTCCACCCCATTTGTCCATTTCTTCAAGTAGCATATTAAATATTTCATTATCAAAATCAAAATTATCAGTTATATTGACTGTAATCAAAGGAAAACTGAATGGTTTTCCACTATTATCCCCTTTTGCAAAAGTCTCTATAAACGCTTTATTCACTTCATCATAATATTTTGCAGGTACATCTGAATACTTATAATCTCTATCAAGTTTAATCTCTGTATTTCCTGAATGTATAACAGTATTTTTAATTAAATGGTTTCCACCAAATACAATAAATTCATCCTTTAAAGCAGCATCTGGTCCTCCAAATGCCATTGTGATATTAGAAAAGGAACTATTACCAGCTCTAAAAGGAACATTAATTTCAAATATAAAATGCTGCCATGCATTAATTAGATCTTGATAATCAACATTTCTGTTTAGTAACTCTCTTTCAACAAACAGGTAAGCTGCTACTACTGTTGTAATATCATTTATAGCACAAGCACCATGTATTTCTTGAGAAATTAATGCAATAAAGTTGCTACACTGACCTAAAAGACTATGTACATGCTTGGGAGGTGCTGTCTTTAATCCATTTACAGCTGTGGAATTAAGTCCTTTCATAGCTATATCTTCAGCAGAATATCCTGAACAATATGGACCTAATATGCTCAAATTATGTATATATAGCCATCCTTCTTCATGCAATTTATTAGCATATGGTGGGTATACCTTTTCAAACCAATATTCTTTACTTGCTTCACCATATAATGTTGAATTAAGCGCAGGTAAAGAATAAACCAAATTACTATTATGCCTGGAAATGTCATCCCTATTAAGATATTTGTCAACTATTTCAGTATACTTTGACATGATAATTATATCCTCCTTAAATAATTTTTATTATTGTACATTGTTAAATGTATAATATGTATTCACAAAATGTGGTGACGTAAAATTATCCTTCATATATGTAGTTATACAAGATAAAAGATCATTTGACAATATGGGATATCTAACTGTCCTAAATAAACTAAAAGGCATACCATCAACCATCTTCATAGTCTTAAGTATAGCACTCTTATCAATATCTTTTGTACCAGTTATCTTTTGCAAAATATTATCATGATCTTCTAACCAATAAGGAAACTTGACATCTACAGCAAATCCATCTACTAATCCCTCTTCTTTTACCTGTTTCACTAATTCAGGAGAAGTACCATTGGTATCTAATCTAATTGGTTTCTCTATATTCTGCCTAAGATATCTCAGAGCATCTATAAATTCATCACCTTGAATAAGTGGTTCTCCACCAGTAATAATTAATAATTCAACAAGTGGGTTCTTAGCAGCTTTAATTATATCTTCCATTGTATATGATACCAGATCTTTGCCTTTTAACAAATACTTCATATTATGGCAACCCCAGCAATTCCAATTACAGAATCTGGTATAAACAACAGCAGAAATTGTCTCAGGATGATCAACTAAAGAACATTGTAAATTAAAAAACATTGGTTCACGCATGTAACATTACCTCCCAATAAAAGTTATTCTACTATTACAGAATTAGTCTTTAAGACTTAGGGTAGTCAACTAAGGCTTTTCCAAGCCTCCGCTTCTATAAGCGGTGGGTAGTTGACGAATGTTATTAACTTTTTTTACTAAGTTTTCTATATCATGATCTTCTGGAAACATCTTATAAATAATTAAAACTAAATTACTAAGATTATTATCAACATCAATCCAAATTGATAATGACTTTAGTTCATCTTTAATGCTAGTATGTATTAATTCACGTGATGATGTATTACTTTGTATATACTTAGATAACTTAATTATGTGTTTACTAATAAAATATAGTAATTGTTTATCTGGTACATCAATAAATTCTGCTTTTTTAAGTATATTTACTAATGAATAAAGAATGGGTGTAGAGGTCTTTGCTGATGCCATTATGCGTAATAGTATATCTGGATATATTTCATCTTCAATTAGTATAGATATAGCTTTAATCAGATACAAATTGCATTCACCCATTCTTTCTTTTCATACGCTCCTTTATTATAACTTATTTCTGTCTACCCAATCAACACGTCTAGCATCTTGCCAATAGTTTTCATCACCATTTATCATATTATTCTCTATGCGTATATGTCCTGATATGATTGGTCTTACATATCCAATTATCCTAGCATATATCATCATATGATCAGCGTCTTTGCAATTAGGACATACATAATGTTCTCCTACAAACTTAGAATGACAATTATTACATACGCTCAATACTGGTGACAATGTAATATAATTAATTGGCATATCGAATAACTTATCAATTATATCCTTTTTTAATTTTTCAGACACTTTAGCTCCAAGAAAGACATGTTCTATAGAGTTTCCACACCAAACAGGGATACCACATTCTCTTTTAACATACAAAACATGATTAGGAACTTCAACACAATATACTTTTCCTTTATATGGTACTCGTTCTATACTCTGTACTTTTAAAGACGCATGCTCTGTTTCTGCAGTTGGAATAAATATATGTTCCCCTTTTTGAAACATTTCTTCTACCATTGATGCTTGTACAATTCTATATTTTCCATTTTTATCTATTATTACCATATTATGATCTTTTGTAACCATTATATCCAATACAGTACTTTTAAAATGAATTAATTCTTCATCAATATCGAAATCAAATTTCTTTATAGCATGTTGTAACTGAATCCTATTACTCTCAATATTAAAAGTGTAAAAACGATCTTCATCAATATCTACATCTTTGAAATACTTCCATCCATTATCTGTTCTGACTTTTGTTTTGTCATCATAACAACCACCACTACTGAAAGGTTGTGTATATGCTGATATCTCACTTCTATATATCAAATCAGCATCAGTTGGTGGTTGTAAACCAGAAGTCATATATACATTATTACTCTCAATATCACCCTGTACAAAACATTTTTTTACTTTCTTCTGTCCATCCATTTTATATAATACCTCCTCGTGCATACTCTATAAACTTATCTATATTATCCAGATCAGCATTAACATATTTAAATCCAAATTGTTTATAATAGCGAAGCCTATATTCTCTCATCTTCTTCAATGGTTCATACTCACTATTAACTATATCTATTACAAATGCCTTTTTATCTGCAGATGTATATCTACTGATTCTCCCTATGCTTTGCATTAAACTGTTCTTATTAGTTATAGGAGTTATATAAATTAGAGTGTTCAAGCGTGGAACATCCATTCCTTCTTTAAACATTCCATATGTAGCTAGTATACATTGTTTAGAATAATCTTTTTCCTCTACAGAAGAATGTACTATAGATATCTTATGTTTATATTGACATTTATCATATATCATATACAAAAGATCTATCATTGCACTCAATCCTAAAATTTGCAAATCCAATTTTATTAAATCATCTATTGTCTTAGCTATCTGTCGTATATAAACATCCTGTTTCTTAAGAAACTTACAATAGCGTGTTATTATGCTGTTGTCATTAGACCACTCAATATACTTCTTATATCCTTGAGATATATACAATGGTATGTCTACTAGTCCAACATATACAGGAACGTTTAACTTACTATCATCAAATATAATTGGACCTATAAACCAACTCAATAATTGTCCAAGACCATCTGATCTATATGGTGTAGCAGACAATCCATATAACCTTTTAGAGAATATAGTCTTAACACTTGTTGAAAATGTTGGAGCTGCTGCTGTTATATGACATTCATCATAAAAGGTAACACCAAAATTAGCTTCATACATACTTTTAATAAAGGCTTTATCATTGTTTTTAACTCTTCTAAATAGAGTTTGAACAGTAGCAATACAAATAGGTTTATTAAATTCTTGCTTTCTGCCAGATATGATACCAATATCATCAGCAGTGAGAGATGTAAATTGGACTATTCTCTCAACCCACTGATCTATAAGTGCTGTTTTATTGACTACAATTAATGCCTTCTTTTTGATTCTAGATATAGCATCTATAGCAACATATGTTTTTCCAAAACCAACCTTAGCTGCTACTAAACCATGATCATTATTAACTATGGCTTCTATTGCTAATCTTTGAGCTTCACTTTGAGGAGCATAATTTGGTTTAATTTTTAAATCTATATCTTCACCATGTGTAGTTAGATCTGTAGCCTGTCTATCAGTAAAATAATAGCGTGGAACTCTATACATTATAGTACCATTAAATTCTACTTGTTCATAAAACCATAATACATCAGCATCATTAAATAGTACTAACTTTTGAGCATCCACGCTATCTAATTCTGGAGTATAAAACATATCCAAAATAAAATTATCATTTTTGATCATAATTGGATTAACCCCCATTACTTATTTAAATAATTATTTTGTATCTAGTAAACTTGCATTCAATTCATTGATAAATTCTTCTTCTTGTTTAGTAATAACTTTCAAGTGATAATATGTATCAGGTGGTATATATTTATTATTACGTAAATATAAAGGAAATTTGAGTTTATTGACAAGTACTTCAATACTAATATGAACATCTTTATCTTGCATTTGTTTCCACTTTCTTAAAGCACTTAATATAAGGATAAAATCATCAACATCTGTTATGTACTTTCTAGTTATGAACATAGGCTCTCTTAATTCTTCAGTTTCAATGTTGCCTGTTTTCTCACCAGCAGCTGAAGAATGAAATATTGGATTGGTAAATATTTTACTACCAATTCTACTGGGAAGCTCATCATCCATGAATGTTACAAAAGCTTCCCATATATTATTTAGTGTTTCCTGAGAAATATCTTTGTCTTTAAAGATTATTGCTATTTTAGCTTTTGTCTGATTAATACTTAACATGACAATATCCCCCACATATATAATTATTGTTTAATTATTGTCATTTTGTAATAATGCATTTAAATCAGAAACACCATCTTCTTCATCTGCTTCTTCAGAATCATCAAGATCAACAACTGTACTATCTAGAACTGTAGATTTCAAAAGTTCTTCTTTATAGGTATAATACAATTCATCAAATTTCTGCCTAAATGTCTCATTTGTATTATACATATTAAGGATATCACTTTTTCTAAACTTAACATCTGGATAATTCTCTAAATACTGCCATGCTGTACCTTTTATACCTTTACATTGTCTTATTAGATACTCTCTAGTCCAAAAATCATTATATCCACGTATATAATCTAAAACTATATTAATTTTAATATTTGGTCTAAACAACTTATTCTTTATCAATTTAACTTCTGATATAACACCTGAGAATCCATAAGCATCTATATCTACATCTTCTTTTGGTCTCATATAAATGATCTGAAATGGATGGAAACGCATCACATTTCCACCAGTTATTCTTTTATCACCCAATCCTTTCAAATCTGGAGAATTAGATGCAAATGGATTCATACTTATCTTATCCCTTAATTGAGATATAACTATAAATGTCATTTTATACTTATTAGCAACATTTACCAGTTTAGGGATAACTAACGATAACATGTTTGACTTTTGTCCAAGTACTTTAGATGGATCATCGTTTGCTGCTAACTGTTTATTTGTCATGGTAGCAGATTCACTATCCCACACTACAAAGAAAGGATCATTAATATCTTTATATTTTTTATTTTCTCTATATGCAGTTGCTTTAGATATTATCTTGCTAACTTTTTCTACTGTAAGATCTTGGGAAATAAGAATAGTCCTATCAGTATCAACGTCAAATTCTTCCAATCTCTTCTTTCCCATAGACTGCTCAGCATCAAGATATAAAGCAAGGGCATTTTTATATCTCTTTTGCAAAGATGATATCATACTTATTGCTAAGCTTGTCTTTCCACCACCAGGAGCACCTGTTATAAGCACCAACTTACCAACAGGTATTCCACCACCAAGTATAGTATCAAATAGATCTATACCAGTTGGTACGGTTTCAATATCTTCATTAAAACTAATATCTTCAACAGTCTCTTTCAAATCCTCTTCAATCTCTTTTACCAGTTCATAAATATCACCCATAATCATACACCCTCCTAAATAATAATTATTTAATTATCTATTTCATCTTTATACAAAAACTTATCTATTAATGATTCTATTTCCAGTTGGCTTTCATCTTCCATTTTTTTAAGTCTAGTATAATAATCTGGCAACTCATCTAAATGATCTTTAGCAATACTTTTTGCTAGTTCTTCTTGATCAGTATGTTCTTTCTCTATTTCAATTCCAGCTTTTAGTTCTTCTGGATCATACATATCATCAGGTCTATTGTCCTGCCCTATAATTTTAATTGTATAACCATCTATTTTATCCATGATTATCACTCCCTTAATAATTGTCTGCCAGATTGCTTTGGTTTAAATGATATATGCTCTTGAGATGACATGTAAATTATTCTTGATTTAGGTATACATA
>Ga0209204_1002928_pt1 | contig 13267 bp, 10 predicted proteins | sample AD_JPNMR2_MetaG_FD_184425 | JGI IMG/M metagenome (GOLD analysis project Ga0209204, IMG submission 184425) | Active sludge microbial communities of municipal wastewater-treating anaerobic digesters from Japan - AD_JPNMR2_MetaG (SPAdes) (version 2) | ecosystem: Engineered > Bioreactor > Anaerobic... | reverse complement strand
GAGGCGTTCGCTCCCGACGAGCGGCAGATCGACACCGCCAGCGCCATCCTGCTGGCCGCGCAGCAGGCCGACTGGGCGCCCATCAGCCACCAGGGCGTCCTGCACGATCGCGCCAGTTACCGCCACTTCTGGCAGGTACTGGAGCGCGCCCATGCCACCGGTCGGCCGCTGCCGGCCGAGGTGGCGCACTGGTTCTGACGTTTCACCGTGTCATGATTGAAGGTTGATGAATTTTCTCGAAAGCGAGTCCCACATGAAACCTTTTGCCATCACCTGCCTGGCTGTCGTATTGGGCCTGTCCATGGGTGCGACGCAGGCGGCATCGTCGACCGACAAGGCGGCACCGGCCAAGCAGGCCACGTCGCCGGTCAAGAAGGCGCCGGTCAAGAAGGCGCCGGTCAAGCAGGCCGCGACCAGCAAGGGCGTTCCGGCCAAGACCGCCAAGGCGGTGGAGGCGAACACCCCCGTGCAGACGCTGTCCGAGCGCCTGACCGACGCCGAGCTGGAGATCTCCAAGACCATCCAGACCGGCCGCATTCAGTGCGAGCTGGGCGCTGACGTGACGGTGTCCGCCGACGAGAAAAACCCGGGCTTCTTCCATGTCGTGGCCGGCAAGCAACGCTATTACATGCACCCGGTGGAAAGCCGCACCGGCGCCGTCCGCATGGAAGACAACCGTGCCGGCGCGATGTGGCTGCAACTGGGCAACAAATCCATGCTGATGAATCAGCGCCTGGGCCAACGCATCGCCGACGAATGCGTGACACCGGCGCAGCGCGACTTCGCGCTACAGATGAAGACCAGCAATCAACCCGGACTGCTGGACGGACCAAGCAAGTAAGTCGCCTGGCGACGGGCACCGACGCGGTCTCGTGCAGCGCATGGGCTGGGTGTCGCACGCGCCAGCGGGACGAACTGAATACTGAAATCACCTTGTCAGGAGAAAGCAAAATGTTGAAAGCCTACCGAGCCCATGCCGCCGAGCGCGCCGCCCTGGGCATCCCGCCCCTGGCGCTGGATGCCAAACAGGTGGCCGACTTGATCGAGTTGATCAAGAACCCGCCCGCCGGTGAAGAGGCCTTCCTGATGGATCTGCTGACCCACCGCGTGCCCCCGGGCGTGGACGACGCGGCCAAGGTCAAGGCCAGCTTCCTGGCCGCCGTGGCGCATGGCGACATCCAGGTGGGCCTGATCTCCAAGACCCGCGCCACCGAGCTGCTGGGCACCATGGTGGGCGGCTACAACGTGCACCCGCTGATCGAACTGCTGGACGACGCCGAGGTCGCCGGCGTGGCCGCCGAGGCGCTCAAGAAGACGCTGTTGATGTTCGACTACTTCAACGACGTCGCCACCAAGGCCAAGGGCGGCAATGCCAAGGCCAAGGAGGTCATGCAAAGCTGGGCCGACGCCGAGTGGTTCACCAGCCGTCCCAAGGTGGCAGAGAAGATCACCGTCACCGTCTTCAAGGTGCCTGGCGAGACCAACACCGACGACCTGTCGCCCGCGCCCGACGCCACCACGCGTCCTGACATCCCCATGCACTACCTGGCGATGCTCAAGAACACCCGCCCCGACGCCGCCTTCAAGCCCGAGAAGGACGGCGTGCGCGGCCCCATGCAGTTCATTGAAGACTTGAAGAAAAAGGGCCATGTCGTGGCCTACGTCGGTGACGTCGTGGGCACGGGTTCGTCGCGCAAGTCGGCCACCAACAGCGTGATCTGGGCCACGGGCGAGGACATCCCCTTCGTGCCCAACAAGCGCTTTGGCGGCGTCACGCTGGGCGGCAAGATCGCCCCCATCTTCTTCAACACGCAGGAAGACTCCGGCTCGCTGCCCATCGAGGTGGACGTCTCCAAGATGGAGATGGGCGACGTCATCGACATCTTCCCCTACGCGGGCAAGATCGAGAAGGCCGGCGCCAAGATTGCAGACTTTGCTCTCAAGTCTGATGTGCTGCTGGACGAAGTGCAGGCCGGCGGCCGCATCAACCTGATCATTGGCCGTGCGCTGACGGGCAAGGCGCGCGAGTTCCTGGGCCTTCCCGCCTCGACCGCCTTCCGCCTGCCCCAGGCGCCCGCCGAATCCAAGGCCGGCTTCACCCTGGCGCAGAAGATGGTCGGCCGCGCCTGCGGCCTGCCCGAAGGCCAGGGCATCCGCCCCGGCACCTACTGCGAGCCCAAGATGACCACCGTGGGCAGCCAGGACACGACCGGCCCCATGACGCGCGACGAGCTCAAGGACCTGGCCTGCCTGGGCTTCTCGGCCGACATGGTCATGCAGTCCTTCTGCCACACCGCCGCCTACCCCAAGCCCGTGGACGTCAAGACCCACCGCGAGCTGCCGGCCTTCATCAGCAACCGCGGTGGCGTGGCCCTGCGCCCGGGCGACGGCGTGATCCACAGCTGGCTCAACCGCCTGCTGCTGCCCGACACCGTGGGCACGGGCGGCGACTCGCACACGCGCTTCCCCATCGGCATCAGCTTCCCCGCGGGCTCGGGCCTGGTGGCCTTCGGCGCCGCCACCGGCGTGATGCCCCTCGATATGCCTGAATCTGTGCTGGTGCGTTTCAAGGGCCAGCTGCAACCGGGCGTCACGCTGCGCGACTTGGTGCACGCCATCCCGCTGTACGCCATCAAGGCCGGCCTGCTGACCGTGGCCAAGGCAGGCAAGAAGAACATTTTCTCGGGCAAGATCCTGGAGATCGAAGGCCTGCCGGATCTGAAGGTGGAACAGGCGTTTGAACTGTCCGACGCCTCGGCCGAGCGCAGCGCCGCCGGCTGCACCATCAAGCTCAACCCCGAGCCGATCAAGGAATACCTCACCAGCAACATCGTGCTGATGAAGAACATGATCGCCGACGGCTACCAGGACGCCAAGACGCTGCAGCGCCGCATCGAGAAGGTCGAAGCCTGGCTGGCCAAGCCCGAGCTGCTCGAAGCCGACAAGGACGCCGAGTACGCCGCCGTGATCGAGATCGACATGAGCGACATCAAGGAGCCCATCGTCTGCTGCCCGAACGACCCGGACGACGCCAAGTTCCTGTCCGAAGTGGCCGGCACCCACATCGACGAGGCCTTCATCGGCTCGTGCATGACCAACATCGGCCATTTCCGTGCGGCCGCCAAGCTGCTCGGCGGCCAGCGCGACATCCCCGTCAAGCTGTGGGTGGCGCCGCCCACCAAGATGGACGAGAGCGAGCTGATCAAGGAAGGCCACTACGCCGCCTTCGGCACCGCCGGTGCGCGCACCGAAATGCCCGGCTGCAGCCTGTGCATGGGCAACCAGGCCCAGGTGCGCGAGGGCGCGACGGTCATCAGCACCAGCACGCGCAACTTCCCCAACCGCCTGGGCAAGAACACCAACGTGTTCCTGGGCTCGGCCGAGCTCACCGCCATCGCCTCGCGCTTGGGGTACCTGCCCACGAAGGAGGAATATCTCAAGGAAATGGGCGTGGTCGATGCGAACAAGGACAGCGTCTACCGATACATGAACTTCGACCAGATCGAGGAATACGCCGAAGTCGCCAAGGGCGTGGCAACCGCCTGATCGCGGCTTGACCACCGGGCCGCCGCGTGCTGGCCCGGCATGCCACCCCCGCAGGCACTGGCTTGGCGGGGGTTTTTTCTTGCCGGATGTCTGGAATGGCCGTGCGGAGCGTTCGATCGCCACGTGTTGCCGCAACAATGGGATCCGGCCGATGTGCGAGGGCGCTAGCGGATCGACGGCATGCCGGCTGGATCTCGATAATGCGCTGAGGGGGCATCATGCTGACGCGGGATACCTGCGCACACCCATGAGAAAGGAAGCGACCATGAGCATTCCGGTGGAGCTCAACAGCCTGGCCGAGGTGATGATGCAGTACCCCTTTGCCTACCTGCTGACGACGCGCGCAGGCGCTGCGCCGCACGCGGTGGCGGTGACTGCGGTGATGGACGGAGGCGAGCTGGTGGTGGCCGCGACCGGGCAGCGCACCCGTGCCAACGCACTCCAGGCGCCGGCCGTCAGCCTGGTGTGGCCGCCGTCATCGCCGCAAGCATATTCGTTGATCATCGATGGCCTGGCCAGTGTGACGGGTGAGTCGATTCGGATTGCGCCGTCGCGCGCCGTGCTGCACCGACCGGCGCCGTCCCCCTCGGCCCACTCCTGCCGGCGGTTGCGTGTCGGACTGCCTGCCGTTGACCCTGGACGTCGGGGTGGCCAAGTCATGACCCGTCCAACCACAGGGGTTGTGCCCATCCTGACGGTGGATAACCGGCACCGAAGCCATGATCCTGGACTTCCGTGCGCCCGCTATCGGGTCGGGTGAGGATGATTCACGCCTTTCCTGTCGGCATATCGGCATTGCGCCGTTACCAGATAAGCGCGGGAAGCTATCAAATCGATAGTATCTGAGCAGTCACAGCACCTCGCTGGCAAAGTCGGCCAGCCGCGAGCGCTCGCCACGCGCCAGGGTGACATGCCCGCCGTGCGGCCAGCCCTTGAAGCGGTCGACGGCGTAGGTCAGGCCGCTGGAGCCCTCGGTCAGGTAAGGCGTGTCGATCTGCGCCAGGTTGCCCATGCAGATGATCTTGGTGCCGGGGCCGGCGCGGGTGATCAGGGTCTTCATCTGCTTGGGCGTCAGGTTCTGCGCCTCGTCGATGATGATCCATTTGTTCATGAAGGTGCGCCCGCGCATGAAGTTCATGCTCTTGATCTTCACGCGGCTGCGGATCAGCTCGTTGGTGGCGGCGCGTCCCCACTCGCCGGCGCCGCTGCCGTCACCCTTGGCCAGGAACTCCAGGTTGTCGTCCAGAGCGCCCATCCAGGGGCCCATTTTTTCTTCCTCGGTGCCGGGCAGAAAGCCGATGTCCTCGCCCACGCTGACGGTGGCGCGGGTCATGATGATCTCGGTGTAGCGACGGTCGTCCAGCACCTGGGTCAGGCCCGAAGCCAGCGCCAACAGGGTCTTGCCGGTGCCGGCGGTGCCGGCCAGGGTGACGAAGTCGATCTCCGGGTCCATCAGCAGGTTGAGGGCGAAGTTCTGCTCGCGGTTGCGCGCCGTCACGCCCCAGACGGCGTTCTTCAGGTGCGTGTAGTCCTTCAGCGTGCGCAGCACCGCGACCTTGCCCTGGATCTCGGTCACGCGCGCGTACAGGCTGGGCTCGCCCGGCGCCTCGAAATACACGAACTGGTTGATCTGCAGGCTGGGCACCACCGGGCCGCTGATGCGGTAGTAGGTGGCGCTGCCCGCCTGCCAGCTTTCGACGGCCTTGCTCTGGCGCGTCCAGAAATCGGGCGGCAGTTGCAGCACGCCGGCGTACAGCAGGTCGCCGTCGTCCAGGGTCTTGTCGTTTTCGTAGTCCTCGGCGTGCAGGCCCAGCGCGCGGGCCTTGACGCGCATGTTGATGTCCTTGGACACCAGCGCCACCTCGCGCGGGGCGTGTTGCTTTTCGAGCGCGGCGACCACGCCGAGGATCTGGTTGTCGGCCTTGCCCGGTGGCAGGGCGGTGGGCATGGTGGCGTCCAGCGGCGTGGTCTGGAAGAACAGGTGCCCGCTGGCTTCGACATGGCCGGTGGAGTCGAGCTTGAGGCCCTGGGCCATGTCGGCGCCCCTGACGCCGGCCAGCGCGTCCAGCAGGCGACTGGTCTGGCGCCCGTTGCGCGCCACCTCCGACATGCCCTTCTTGTGACCGTCCAGCTCTTCCAGCACGATCATCGGCAGGAAGATGTCGTGCTCCTTGAAGCGAAACAACGCCATCGGATCGTGCAGCAGCACGTTGGTGTCGAGCACGAACAGGCGCGCCGGCCCATTCGCCTTCGGCTTGCGCGCGCGCGGCGTTGGCATGGGGGGAAGCCGCTCGGGTGGGGACTTGCGCGCCGGGGCAGCGGGTGCGTGCACGGGCGCCTGCAGCAGCGCCGCCGGCGCGGGGGCGCCGGGCGCTTGCGCTGCGCGGGCCTTCACTTGGGTCGCCGCTTGGGCTTGATCGGCCGGCGGGGTGGTCGCGCTGACCTTGGCGCGGCGGGTCGCCAGGTCGATCACGTCGGGCGTCAGTCGGGCGCCGCGCTTGGCAGGGGGGGGAGGCAGGGGCATGCTTGTCGGGTCAGCGAGGAAGGGCGATGCCGGCCGGCGTTCGGAAAGCCGCGGGCCGTGATGCCAAAGAAAAAGCCGCCTGGGCTGCCCCGGCGGCTTTCAGCGAGAGGATCGGTCGGTGTGCGAACAACCACATTGCGGCCCATTATGCATGAGCCAGCGGTGCTGCCACCGGCCGCGTCAGGCGGCCTTCTTGAGGACTTTGACCGCCTTGAGGACTTCTTCCACGTGGCCCGGCACCTTCAGGCCGCGCCATTCCTGGACCACCACGCCGTCGGCGTTGATCAGGAAGGTGCTGCGCTCGATACCCTTGACCTTCTTGCCGTACATGATCTTGTTCTTGACCACGCCGAACATGTGGCACATCTTCTCTTCGGTGTCGGCGATCAGCTCGAAGGGCAATTCCAGCTTGGCCTTGAAGCTGTCGTGCGAAGCCATGTTGTCGCGGCTGACGCCGAAGACGACGGCGCCGGCCTTGACGAAGTCCTTGTACTTGTCGCGAAACTGCATCGCCTCGGTGGTGCAGCCGGGCGTGTTGTCCTTGGGGTAGAAGTACAGGACCAGGGCCTGGCCGATGTGGGACGTGTTCGTGACTTTGACGCCGCCGGTTGCAATCGCTTCAAATTCGGGCAGGGGTTTGTTGACAACGATCGCCATGTGAACTTCAATCTCCGGACGGTGTTATGGGTGACGCGGGCCGACCTGAAGCCATGCACATGCATTTGCTGCAACCGCCATGACCGGATGGCTTGGGCCGCAGGCAGATCAGGCGCAGGGCAACAGTGGCAAGCCCGTCATTCTAACCGATCGGTCTCAAGTTTGCCGGGCTCCACCAGCAACGCCGCCACCACGCGCCGGCCTTCCCCGGCCAGGATGTTGTAAGTCCGGCAGGCCGCGCCGGTGTCCATGGTTTCCACGCCGATGCCGGCTTCGATCAGCCGCCGCACCCAGGCCGGGCGCGGGAAGCGCAACGCGGCGCCGCTGCCGAACAGCACCAGTTCCGGTCGCAGTTCGGCCAGCGGCGTGAAATGCGCGTCGGTCAGCTCGTCAAAGCCGGCGCAGGCCCAGAGCGCGTGTTCGCCCGTGCTGTGCAGCACCACGCTGTGCTCCAGCCGCTGGCCGCCAATGGCGATCCAGCCCGGGCCGTAGCTGGTGATGGCGGAGCCGAACTGGTCGGGCTGGAATTTCATGACGGGCAGCGCGGTCGTGGGGGCGAATGTGTTCCAATTCTAGGTTTCCCCGGGGATGCCTGCCGAGCGAGAGGTTTTCATGAAGACGATCCACAAGTCCACCAAGCTGGCCAACGTGCTGTACGACGTGCGCGGGCCGATCGTGGACGCCGCCCGCCAGATGGAGGACGAGGGGCAGAAGATCATCAAGCTGAACATCGGCAACCTGGCGCCGTTCGGCTTCGAGCCGCCCGAGGAGATCGTGCAGGACATGATCCGCAACCTGCCGGATTCGGCCGGCTATTCCGACAGCAAGGGCATCTTCTCGGCGCGCAAGGCGGTGATGCACTACACGCAGGAGCAGGACATCGAGGGCGTCACCATCGACGACATCTACCTGGGCAACGGCGCCAGCGACCTGATCGGCATGGCCACCAACGCGCTGCTGTCCGAGGGCGACGAGATGCTGGTGCCGGCGCCCGACTACCCGCTGTGGACGGCGGTGGCCAGCCTGTCGGGCGGCAAGCCGGTGCATTACCTGTGCGACGAGGACAACGGCTGGATGCCCCGCCTGGAGGACATCCGCGCCAAGATCACGCCGCGCACCAAGGCTCTCGTGGTCATCAACCCCAACAACCCGACCGGGGCGCTGTACTCGGACGAACTGCTGCGGGGCCTCGTGCAGATCGCGCGCGAGCACGGCCTGGTCATCATGGCCGACGAGGTGTACGACAAAGTGCTGTACGACGGCGTGCGCCACACCGCGCTGGCCAGCCTGTCCACCGACGTGCTGACGCTGACCTTCAACTCGCTGTCCAAGGCCTATCGTTCGTGCGGCTTTCGCGCCGGCTGGATGGTGGTGTCGGGCGCCAAGGACGCCGCGCGCGACTACATCGAGGGCATCAACATGCTGGCCAACATCAAGCTGGGCAGCAACGTGCCAGGGCAGTACGCCATCCAGACCGCGCTGGGTGGCTACCAGAGCATCAAGGACCTGGTCAAGGAAGGCGGGCGCCTGCGCCGCCAGCGCGACCTGGCCCACGAGCTGATCACCGCCATCCCCGGCGTCAGCTGCGTGCGGCCCCAGGCGGCGCTGTACATGTTCCCGCGGCTGGACCCGCGCATGTACCCGATCCAGGACGACCGCCAGTTCTTCATGGAAGTGCTGCGCGCCACGCGCGTGATGCTGGTGCAGGGCTCGGGCTTCAACTTCCCGGACAACCAGCACTTCCGCATCGTGTTCCTGCCGCACGAGGACGACCTGCGCGAGGCCATCGGGCGGCTGGCGAAGTTCCTGGAGCAGTACCGCGCGCGCCACGCCAGGGTCGCGCCGGTGGTTGAAATTGCTACAAAAAAAGAAGCTGCTCGCGCTTGATTGGCGGGCGTTGACCTTGTTTTTTATCCTGAATAATCAGACATGAAACCCATCCAGGTAGGCCTTCTGGGCATCGGCACGGTGGGCAGCGGCACGTACAAGGTGCTGGTGCGCAACCAGGAGGAGATCCGGCGTCGCGCCGGGCGCGGCATCGAGATCACCATGGTGGCCGATCTGGATCCCGAGCGCGCGCGGCAGATCGTCGGCCCCGACGTCAAGGTGGTCAGCGACGCGCGCGAAGTGCTGGCCAACCCCGACATCGAGATCGTCATCGAGCTGATCGGCGGCTACGGCATCGCCCGCACGCTGATGATGGAAGCCATTGCCGCCGGCAAGCACGTGGTCACCGCCAACAAGGCGCTGCTGGCGGTGCACGGCAGCGAGATCTTCCAGGCCGCGCACGACAAGGGCGTGATGGTGGCCTTCGAGGCGGCGGTGGCCGGCGGCATCCCGATCATCAAGGCACTGCGCGAGGGCCTGACGGCCAACCGCATCCAGTGGGTGGCCGGCATCATCAACGGCACCACCAACTTCATCCTGTCGGAGATGCGCGACAAGGGGCTGGACTTCGACGTCGTGCTCAAGCAGGCACAGGCGCTGGGCTACGCCGAGGCCGACCCGACCTTCGACATCGAAGGCGTGGACGCGGCCCACAAGGCCACCATCATGAGCGCCATCGCATTCGGCATCCCGGTGCAGTTCGACAAGGCCCACGTAGAGGGCATTACCCGGCTCGCGGCCACCGACATCCGTTATGCCGAGCAGCTGGGCTACCGCATCAAGCTGCTGGGCATCACCAAGCGGCGCGAAGGCGAGGGCGTGGAGCTGCGCGTGCACCCCACGCTGGTGCCGGCCAAGCGGCTGATCGCCAACGTCGAGGGCGCGATGAACGCCGTGGTCGTCAATGGCGATGCGGTGGGCACCACCCTGTACTACGGCAAGGGCGCGGGCAGCGAGCCCACCGCCAGCGCCGTGATCGCCGACCTGGTCGACGTCACCCGTCTGGCCACCAGCGACCCGCAGCACCGCGTGCCGCACCTGGCCTTTCAGCCCGGCGCGCTGCGCGACGTCAGCGTGCTGCCGATGGAACAGGTGGTCACCGGCTACTACCTGCGCCTGCGCGTGGCCGACGAGGCCGGCGTGCTGGCGCGCGTGGCCACCATCCTGGCCGAGGGGGGTATCAGCATCGATGCGCTGCTGCAGCGCGAGGCCGACGAGGTGGGCGGCGAGGGCAGCACCCAGACTGACCTGATCATCCTGACGCACGACGCCCGCGAAGGCGCCATGAACGCCGCGCTGACCCAGCTGCAAGCGCTGCCCAGCGTGCTGGCGCCGATCGTGCGCATCCGCAAGGAAGAACTGAACTGAGGCTGAGAGTCTTTTCCCATGCCCGCCTCGCACGCCAAAACACGGCCGCTCGTCGTTGCAAATGCTCGCCATGGCCCGAGCCATGGCGGTGCTTGTGCAGCCCAGGATCAGCGGCGTCTTGATGCGTCTTTCGGCCATGAACAAAAAACCCCTCAGCCTCTGAACGCCTGGCCGGCGCGGCCTGCCTGAACCGATGAACTACCTGTCCACCCGCGGCGACGCCACGCCGCGCAAGTTCTGCGACATCCTGCTGGAAGGCCTGGCGCCCGACGGCGGCCTGTACCTGCCCGAGCACTACCCGCGGATCGACGCCGCCCGCCTGGCGGCGCTGCGCCGCATCCACCGCGAGCAGGGCTACGCGGCGCTGGCGTTCGAGATCCTGTCGCTCTACATCGACGACATCCCCGCCGCCGACCTGCGGGCGATCTGCGAGCGCACCTACACCGCCGAGGTGTTCGGCACCCCCGAGATCGTGCCTTTGACGCAGCTGCAAGAGGGCTTCTACCTGGAGGCGCTGTCCAACGGCCCCACGCTGGCCTTCAAGGACATGGCCATGCAGCTGCTGGGTCAACTGTTCGAATACGAGCTGGGCCGGCGCGGGACGCGGCTCAACATCCTGGGCGCCACCAGCGGCGACACCGGCAGCGCGGCCGAATACGCCATGCGCGGCAAGCGCGGCGTCCGCGTGTTCATGCTCAGTCCCCACGGCCGCATGAGCACCTTCCAGCAGGCGCAGATGTTCAGCCTGCAGGACGAAAACATCCACAACATCGCCATCGAAGGCGTGTTCGACGACTGCCAGGACATCGTCAAGGCGGTCAGCAACGACCTGGCCTTCAAGCGCCGCTACCAGATCGGCACCGTCAACTCCATCAACTGGGCGCGGCTGCTGGCGCAGGTAGTCTATTACTTTGCCGGCTACTTCCAGGCCACGACGGCGGATGACGAACGTGTCAGCTTCACCGTGCCCAGCGGCAACTTCGGCAACGTCTGCGCCGGCCATGTGGCGCGCATGATGGGCCTGCCGATTGCCCAGCTGGTGGTGGCCACGAACGAAAACGACGTGCTCGACGAGTTCTTCCGCACCGGCGTGTACCGCGTGCGCGGCAGCGCCGACACGCACGAGACCAGCAGCCCCAGCATGGACATCAGCAAGGCCAGCAACTTCGAGCGCTTCGTGTTCGACCTGCTGGGGCGCGACGCCGCCGCCTGCCGCGCGCTGTTCGACGACGCGCTGCGCACCCAGGGCCGGTTCGACCTGAGTGGCGACGCGCGCTTTGCGCAGGCCGCGGCGCGCTACGGTTTCGTCAGCGGCACCAGCACCCACGCCGACCGCCTGGCCACCATCCGCGACGTGCATGCCCGCCATGGCGTGACCATCGACACCCACACCGCCGACGGTGTGAAGGTGGCGCGCGAGCACCTGCAGCCCGGCGTGCCGATGATCGTGCTGGAGACGGCGTTGCCGATCAAGTTCGCCGCCACCATCGAAGAGGCGCTGGGCCACCCGCCCGAGCGGCCGGTGAAGTTCGACGGCATCGAAGCGCTGCCGCGCCGCGTGCGCGTGCTGCCGGCCGACGCGGCGCGGGTGAAGGCGCTGATCGCCGAGGAATGTGACTGAAAATCGCCTGTGGCGCTTGCCAGTCGAGCGTCAGCAGCTATCTATTTCATAGTATTCAGGAGCCGTTGCAATGAAGGTGGTCGGCTTTGCCGGTTATTCCGGCTCGGGCAAGACCACGCTGGTCGAGCAGCTCATCCCGCGGCTGCGGGCGCGCGGCCTGCGGGTGTCGGTGGTCAAGCACGCGCACCACCGGTTCGACATCGACCACCCGGGCAAGGACACCTTCCGCCACCGCGAGGCCGGGGCGTTCGAGGTCGTGATCGCCTCCGGCCGGCGGCTGGCGCTGATGCGCGAATTCGAGCAGGCGGCCGAGCTGTCGGTGCACCATCTGCTCGCCGAACTGTGGGACGGCGTGGACTGGGTGCTGGTCGAAGGCTTTCGCGGCAGCGACCTGCCCAAGATCGAGGTCTGGCGCCCCGCCACCGACCAGCCAGCGCGCTACCCCGAGGACGACTTCATCGCCGCCATCGCCACCGACGACGCCGCGGCGCTGCCCGTGCCGACCCTGCGCCCCGTGCTGGATCTGAACGATGCCGAAGCCATTGCCCAGTGGCTGATCGACAATGGCCAGCGTTTCGATTACGACCCCGAACGGTATCCGCTCCATGTCTGAGACTCCGCGCCGACCGCCCCTGATGCCGCTGGACGACGCGCTGGCCCGCCTGCTGGCGGCGGCCGCGCCGCTGGGGCGCACCGAAATCGTCGACACCTTCGACGCCGACGGCCGCGTGCTGGCGCAAGACCTGGTGTCGGCGCTGCACGTGCCGCCGCAGGACAACAGCTCGATGGACGGCTACGCGGTGCGCGCCGCCGACGTGCGCGCGGCCGGGGTCGAGCTGCCGGTGACCCAGCGCATCGCCGCCGGCCACGCGGGCGGGCCGCTGGCACCGGGCAGCGCGGCGCGCATCTTCACCGGCGCGCCCATGCCGGCCGGCGCCGACGCGGTGGTGATGCAGGAAGACACCCAAGCCCTGGACGACGGCGCGCGCGTGCGCTTGAACGTCGTGCCCACGCCCGGCCAGTGGGTGCGCGCGGCCGGCGAAGATGTCACGCGCGGCGCCGCCGTACTTCAAAAAGGAGAGCGACTGGCGCCCGCCAGCATTGGCCTGGCGGCCGGAATCGGCATGGCCTCGCTGCCCGTGGCGGCACGCCCGCGGGTGGCGCTGTTCTCGACCGGCGACGAACTGGTGATGCCCGGGGCGGTGCCGCCCGAGGCCATGCAGCCGGGCGCCATCTACAACAGCAACCGCTTCTTCCTGCGTGCGCTGCTGCATCGCCTGGGCTGCGCCGTGAGCGATCTGGGCATCGTTCCCGACGACCGCGACGCCACCTTGCAGGCGCTGCGCCAGGCCGCCGACGGGCATGACCTGATCCTGACCAGCGGCGGCGTCAGCGTGGGCGAGGAAGATCACATCAAGCCCGCCGTCGAGCAGCTCGGCGCGCTGGATCTGTGGCAGATCGCCATGAAGCCCGGTAAGCCCTTTGCGTACGGCTCGATCGCTGCGCCATCGAGCCGACGCGATGCGCCGAACGTGGACGCTCCCCCTTCCACCGTCTGTCATTTCATGGGCCTGCCGGGCAACCCGGTGTCCAGCTACGTCACCTTCCTGCTGCTGGTGCGTCCGTTCCTGCTGCGGCTGCAAGGCGCGCGCGACGTCGCGCTG
>Ga0209204_1002920_pt1 | contig 13275 bp, 11 predicted proteins | sample AD_JPNMR2_MetaG_FD_184425 | JGI IMG/M metagenome (GOLD analysis project Ga0209204, IMG submission 184425) | Active sludge microbial communities of municipal wastewater-treating anaerobic digesters from Japan - AD_JPNMR2_MetaG (SPAdes) (version 2) | ecosystem: Engineered > Bioreactor > Anaerobic... | reverse complement strand
CTAGCCCCCTTTTTTAATATTCTATTTCTTCTCATAAAAAATCCTCCTTAATTTTAAAAAAGTATTTCTATATATTAATCACAAAATTTCTTAGAAAATCCTTTACAAGTTTTGAAAAAAAATTCGTTTTTTTTTTGAAAAAAATTAAAGTGAGGGACAGACTTATAAACTATAAATCTTTTTAAATAGGGGCAGACTTATAAATTTTTTATGATCAAAAGAGGGACAGACTTAACCTTCTTAAATATATATATACTATTAGGCACTAATAAATATTTTTTTTAAAAATCTCTCTCTATCTTTTTATAAAAAATTTTCTCTTAATTTTTGCTCATTTTTAATTGATAGAAAGTTGTCAATATGCCAAAAAGAAGAGTCATACAGACAATTATAATTTTTATTTTTAATTGTAAATTTGTGTTTATATCGAGTAATTCTTTTATATTTTGAGGGGTGGATATCCCCAGCATCATTATTATTGATATAACAATAAAATATGCCCCAATAAATGCTGAAGATATAGCAATAATGCCTTTCTGTAAATAGAAGGCAAAAATTCCACCACTTATCATAAATACAAGATAAAAAATAATCAATAACATGCCATCCATTTTAGGCAAAATATTGTATGCTATAAAAAAGCCAAAAATAAATCCAGCAATAATTATACTGAAGAAATAGAGAAATAGTATAAGTAAAGCAATTATTATACCAACAATTAATCCAGTAATAATACCAGCGATTTCTGTCTGAAAGATCATATATCCTATTTTATAGGATATAATAAATCCCATTAAAAAACCTAATAGAGCAATTGCGATTTTAAATATTTTATAACCGAAAAATGATAATAAAATGCCAAATAATAAAAATGATAAATATACAAAGAAAAATTTTGTTAGCATAGATCTTTTAAAATACTCTTTGCCATTTTTATCTGTTCTTTAACTGAATTAATTCCAGTTCCACCTTTAATCTCTCTTTTCTGTAAAATCTTTTCTATCGAATGCCAGTTGTCATCAAGATCTTTAAATTTTTCACAATAAGAAATTAAATCCTCTTTTTTCAGATCAGTCAATCTCTTTTTACTCTCAATACAATCAGAAACTATTTTACCAGTAATATGATGTGCCTCTCTAAATGGTACTCCTTTTAATGCAAGAAAGTCGGCAAGTTCTGTCGCAAATGAAAAAGAATCTATTGATTTTAACATATTTTCTTTATTTATTTTTAAATTTTTAAGTAAAATTATATTTACATTAAGTAAATCTTTAATTGTATCTATAGCATCAAATAAAGGCTCTTTATCCTCCTGAAGATCCTTATTATAAGTTGAAGGCAGACTCTTTGTTACAGTAAGAAGACTCATAAGAGATCCGACAATTCTCCCACTTTTACCTCTTGTTAATTCAAGAGAATCTGGATTTTTCTTGTTTGGCATAATAGAAGATCCAGTAGTTACCTTATCGCTTAATTCAAAAAAATTAAAATGTTCAGAAGAATAGAGAATAAAATCTTCCGCATATCTTGATAAATTAATACAAAGTAGAGAAATGATAGATAAAAATTCCAATATAAAATCTCTGCTACTTACCGCATCCATTGAATTTTGTGAAATATCAAGAAAACCAAGATCTTTTCTCAAATTTTCTCTATCAAGAGGAAAGGCACTACCAGCAAGGGCAGCACTACCAAGAGGCATAATTGACACCCTCTTAACAGAATCAGATAACCTCTGATAATCCCTTAAAAAAGGCCACACAAATGACATTAAATAGTGCGAAAAAAGAACAGGTTGAGCCTGTCTTAAATGTGTATATCCAGGCATTGGGACAACAATATTATTTTCTGCAATATCGATAAAGCAAGAAATAAAATCTTTTAGAATTGCTTTTATATTATTAATCTCTTTTAATAAATAAAGTCTCACATCTGTTGCTACCTGATCATTTCTACTTTTACCAGTATGCATCTTTTTGGCTATATCGCCAATCCTTTTGGATAAGAGATCCTCTATACCCATATGAATATCTTCAATATCACTTGTAAATAGAGATATCCCCTTTTCTTCTATCTCTTTTTCTATCTTATCAAGACCATTTATTATTAATTCTAACTCTTCTTCTGAAATTATGCCTATTCTTTTAAGTTCTTTTGAGTATACTTTATTTAATAAAATATCTTCTTTAAAAAGCCTTATATCAAAATCCAATGATCTATTCATCTTTTCAAATAGAGGATCATTCTTTTCTTTAAATCTTCCTTCCCATGCTTTTTTAGACATATTTTCCCCTTAAAATAAAGTTAAGATATAAGATTAAACAGAAATTTTTGCCATTGTTACTATAAAATTCTCCATACGAAAATAAAAGGAGTAGTCATTTATAAAATTTATATTTTCTATTTTTTTATTAAACTCTTTATAAAAGATAATTGTAGAATTAGTGGCATACATTGTAAGATAATATATGTTATCAAGAGAACTTAATATCAAAATATTACCCTGTTTATCAAATTTAACCTCATTTAACTCCCCTTTAAATTTATAACCCCCAAATTTTTTCTTATTAATATCATAATATGATAAAATTTCCTTTGATTCATAATAAAGTTTATTATTATTAAATTCAAGAAAAGTTCTTCTATTAAAATTATTCGTTGTCTGAAAAAGTTTTATTCTTGTCTGGCTATTTATATTATAAATTTCAATTATTTCTGGTTCAATTCCAGAACATATTGCAAGATAATCACCATTTTCATTAATAACATTTCTCTTTACAAAATTAATCTTTGAATCAGAACTATCTGTTTGAAATAAAAGTTTACCCTGTATGGAATAGAGATATGTCCTTGCATCAATAGTTGAGACCAGAGTATTTAAAAATCTATCAGTCGATATTGAGGTAATCATTGAATTGTAGTTTATTTCATTTACTATTTTATCCCCATTTATAGAATATAAATCAAATCCACTACCATTAGTTTTTATGCAATAAAAGAGTGGATATTCGCCAGAAAAATATGGATAAGAAAAAGAACCAATATCTTTTATTTTCACCCCATCAGGAGTATATAAAGAAAAGTAATTCCCATATTTTTTATAGACAATAAAAGCAAGTTTATTTGCCTCAATAAATTCGTCTTCTCCTACTCTATAATAAGAGACCATACCGTTAAGAGAAGAAAAATAGCCACACTCTTTTTCATTAAAAAAGTATCCATCTATTTCTGCTTTTTGAAAATCAGAATTTATATTAAAATGTTTTTTATAAAAAAAAGTCTCTCTTTTATATAACCTTACGGGCACAAGTAAAGTATAAAACAGAACAAATATTATAAAAAATATAATAAGTAAGATTATTTTTTTCATGTCTTAATTATATAGAAAATTTTATATTTTGTCAAAACAATATTAAAAAATTTTATCTTTTAAAGATATCCCACCCTTGCACTGAATAGAGATTTCTCCTTGAAAAAGTAAGAGATACAGATACGCCACTTATATCTTATTGTATAAAAATAAGTGTTATATTATCAGGATATCCCCTCTCTCTACGACATATCTCTTATATCTTCTTATAAAAATAATTGTTATATTATAAAGATATCATACTAACACTACGACATATGTCCTACTTATTTTATTATAAAAAATAAACGTTATTTTACTATGATATACACTCTGACTACTATATATTCTCTTTCCTCTTCTAATAAGAATTAAAATTATTTTTACTTATTTTGTAAAAATAACTATATCGTTAACATCAACATCTTTAAAATATTCATTCTGCTCACTAATTTTTATTTCTGCTATATTTTCATCAAGCTTTACAATTATACCTTTTCCCTTTATATCGTCAGAAGTATATATATAACTTCCTCGTTTAAATTCGATTGGATAATTTTTATTTTTCAATATAATAAATGAATCTTTTAATTTTAGTCCGGATCTTTTCCCTGCATTTATGATTGCTCTATCTTTTGAGATCTTTATTATTTCAGCCTTAAATGGAATATCATTGTCTACTTTTTTCAAAATATTTATTGCTGTCATAACTATTCTATTATTACCAGCCTGATAGTTGTTATATTCTTTTAATAATTCAAAGTTATGTGCATTATAAAGCTTTAAATTAACATTTACAAAATTATTACCTTCTAATAATGTTAGATCAAGATAAAATGGAGAATTATTTTCTTTTGCTATTTTTAATTTTTCTGATACAGAATAATCCTTTTCATCAAAAAGAATTACTTCGTATTTCTGTTTTTCATAACTAATAAGAGTTAAAACCATTCCATAAATTCTTTCAAAATTATAATGAGGGTTTTCGATATTTTTATTTATGAATAAAGGAATTGAATAAAAGGGACTTCTTATATCATACTGATTGATCCCCCAATCATCGCCTAATTTATATATTATCGAATTTTTTTCTATTTTTATTCGATCATGAAGTTTTATATCATCCGTATATTTTGAAGCAACTTCAAGTTCATTTATATATCTTTCATATAACTTTAAGGATTTATAATAATCAGCAAGTTCAAGTCTAGGAGTTATTATTTTTGGGAAAAGCCTTATCGCTTGTTTTAAAAAATTTATATAAAGATCAAAAAGTGACTCATTCTTGGCAAGAGATGCCTTTTCAAAAAAGAGATTTGCAATTTTTTCTCGTTCCTTATTGTCTGTGCTGAATTTATTCACAAGTATTGTTGAAAGAAAATATAAAGAGATCTCATCATCATCTCTTAATCCCAATGCTTTTTTTAATGAATTTATGGCTTTTTCATAATCATTTAAAATATAATATGCAATTGCAAGATGATAATAATTTAAATAATTTATCTCCCCCTCTTTTGATAAAATTTCTTTATATAAAGAGAGTGCTTCATCTCCTCTATTTAAGAATAGTAAATATTTTGCATATAATTTTTTATATTTTACCTTATCAGAAATTTTTAAAGCCATTTCTATATTATCAACTGCTCCAAGAATATCGTTATTGTTAAACTTATATATAGAATATTGACTGTAAGACTCTGGATTCAAAGAATTTCTCTCAATATTCATAATATAATAAGTTTCAGCCTTTTTTTTATCATATAACTCATAATATTTTGCCATCATAGATATTGCAAGCCAATTATTCTGATCTGTTTTTAGAATCTCATCCAGTGATTTTTTAGCAAGCGAATTTCTTCCAGTTAAAAGATAGAGGTTTGCAAGACCGTTATAGGCTTTTAGATTTAATGGATCTTTTGCTAAAATATCTTTATACTTTTTTTCAGCAATGTCATATCGCCCAAGTTTTAATTCAATATCAGCTGCAAATATAGTAAGTTCATCTTTTTTGGTAGAAAGTTTTAAAGCTTGATTTATATAGTCGTATGCATAGTCATAATTTTCAAGTTCATAAAAAATCTTTGCAAGTTCTATTAGAGGCTCAACAAAATTTTTATTTATCTCCAGCGATTTTTTAAAATAAAATATTGCTTCATTATAATTTTCGTTAAATGACGCTTCTTTGCCTTTATTATAGTAGTAGAATACATCTTGAGAAAAAAGATTTAGGACCTGAAAAGATAAAATAAAAATAAAAATTTTTTTTATCATTTTTTTATTACCCCTCCCATATTTTTTAATTTGTTAAACCAAACACTTAAAAAGAATGCTTTATATTCTTATACAATGCACACTAATTTTTCAAAAAATATATTTATAATAATATATTTTATTATAAATTTACGCATTACACACTCTTGTTTATCTTTTATCACTTTGTTTAGCAATTATAAATTTATTTGATTATATAAAAAATGTTAAAATATTTCAAGAAAAAAAGTTATTTTTTAATATGTAAGGTGTGTGATTTTCTTTTTTATCTAGATTTTTTTAATTTTTTTTTAAAAAGTTGTAAAGGATTTTCTTAAAAATTTTGTGATTAATATATAGAAATATTTTTTTTAAGAGGAGGATTAAATATGAAGGAATTTGATTTTGTATTGAATAAATCTCTATTCGATAAAATTAAAAATTTAAAAGATAATAAAAATAAAGATCTTTCAGTTATTGTTAGGGAAATAATTTTATTGATGATTCCGATTTTAAGGGAAAAACACCTTTATGAAAAAAGGCGGGATAAGGATTATAAATTTATAAATGCCTCTGAAAAAATAAGGGTGTTTTTGCCAGATGAGGTGTATAATGAATTGAAACTTGTGCATGACCAGTTGAATTCATTTAGCATAGCAACTCTTATAAGGGAGTTGCTTGAGATATATTTTATAGGTATTGAAACTTATGGGGAAGAGAAATTTATGAAGATGATACAAGAACTAAAAAATGAGATAGAGGGGTTAAAGAGAGAAAAGGCTTGTTTGGTGAAGGAGAGAAAAGGTCAAGATATCCCATGCTCAACTGACTCTAACGACTACTTTTTACTCAAATTTAACTCAAATTTCTGCCTGAAAGAAATAAAATTCTTATAAAATTAATGAAATGCCTAAAATTTGTAATTCTATCTTTCTTACTCAAAATTTACCTTAGGATAATTCTATCTTTTTATCTGCCTAAAAATAAAATTATGCCCAATTTATTTTTATTATAAATATTTTTTTTGACAAAATAAAAAAAATTAATTATTTTAATATAAAAAGGAGTTTTTATGGAATCCTATGACCCAAGAGATTTAGAAAAAATTTATAAAATAAGAGAGCAATTACTTATTACTTATAAAGCTTCTACAAATGAAGAACAGAAAAAAAGAATTAGTTCATATTTAAAACAGATAGAGATTCTTATTAAAGACATTGAAGAGGGTAAATGGGTTAATCCAGTAAAACTCAAAATTCTTTCAGAACAGATTGAGGTTAATAAAGAAGATAATGTTATAGAACAAAATGATGAGACTAATAGTTATAAAAATAAAGTGGAGATAAAAAAAATTTCTGATATAAACAAAGATGAAGAGATCGATGAAATATATTCATATTTTTTATATTTTGATAACAATTTTAGTTCCCCTTTGAGTCTTTCAAATCTTAAACTGGATTACAGTCTTTCTAAGATGAGAGATGATTTTTTTGTAAAATATGATAATGTTCTCCATTTAATTGAAGAATTTAAGACAGATGTTGAATTATTAAGCAAAATCAAAAATAAAGAACAAATAGAAAGTTATAAGGAGAGGCTGAAACAACAGAAAAGGCATATTCTATTTAAAACAAGTGAAATTCTTAATGAATTAAAAGTTTTTTTAGAGAAGGTCATAGCTGATATAAATGAAGGAAGAAAGAGTCTATTTAATGCAACAGAAAAGTATTTAATTAAATTTGATTCTTCGAAAAAATCTATTCTAGAAGGTAAAACTTACAAAGAGATAATCTTTGAAACTTATAATTTTGTAAATGATTTTATTGATATTTTAAGAATGCCATATTTTAGAAATAAGTAGGTAAATTATGAGGGTTGATAAGGTAGTTATAACTTTAGGATCCCCATTTGGAATTGGCTATGAAATTTTTATAAGGACTTTTTTTGAGACTACTCTATTTAAGAATAAAAAACCAGTATGCATAGGATCAAGTATTATTCTTGATTTTTATTTAAAGATGTTAAATTTAAAAATAGATTATTATGTTATAAATAATGAAAATGATTTAAAATTTGTTTTGAAAAATAGTAATTCCATTAATACTAGTTTTTTTATAATAAATATAGACGATATTAATACTAAAACAGAAAAATTAGAGGATATTTCACCATATATTGATGGATTAATAGCGTATAAGTCAATTAAATATGCAGCTCAACTTGTTAAGGAGAAAATATTCAAAGGAGTTGTAACTTTACCAGTAAATAAGAAAAATATAAATCTCATTGATAATAATTTTACTGGGCATACTGAATTCTTTAGAGATTTCTGGGAACAAAAAGATGTATTTATGTGTTTTATATCTAAAAAAATAAATATTCTTCTAATAACTACACATATCCCCCTTGTTAAAGTCTCAGAAAATTTAAATGAAAAAAATGTTGAGAATGCTATTCTTAATGCAATATCTTTAAAAGAGAGGCTTAATCTTAAAAAAGAAATTTGTTTTTTAGGGCTGAATCCCCATGCAGGTGAACAGGGGCTTTTAGGTTATGAAGAGATATGGATAAAAAAGATAATAGATAAAATCAATGAGAAATTCAAAAAAGTAATTATAATAGGACCTATTCCAGCAGATACTGCTTTTACTAAAAGAAATATAAATAAGTATTCAATATTTATTGCCTTATATCATGATCAGGGATTAATTCCTTTTAAGATGCTTGCGTTTGAGGATGGAGTTAATTTAAGCTTTGGAATGGATTATATTAGAACAAGTGTGGATCATGGGACAGGAGTTGATCTTATAGGCAAGAAAATTGCATCTTTAAAAAGTTTTATAAATGCATATAGACTTGTTTTAAAATTAATTTAAAAAAATAAAAAAAAAGTTTTTATTTTAATAAGAAATAGTATATAATATATATGAGTCTTGTATAAAAAATAAATTTTTAGACTTATTGGATTAAGTAGGAAAAGTATTTTTAAAATAGTGATATTATATAAAGATTATTTAGACTTGAAAATTTTTAGTATAAAAAAAGATTATTTATACCGATAAATTAAAAAATAGAGAGTGAATATGTCAAATATACCATTACAGTTACAGGTTGTTAATTTTATAAAGAATGCTTATATAACAATCGAAGGTAAGGCAACTAATAACTGTTTCTATATTATTCGTTCCGGGAATGTTTTGATATCGAAAGAATCTGAAAAAAATAAGACAGAAACATTAAATCCAGGGGATTTTTTTGGTGTAATTTCTGCAATGTCAAATCATAATCATATTGAGACAGCAATGGCTTTAACTGATGTATCTTTAATTATGGTTCACAAGGAGCAATTCCCACTTTTAATTCAAAAGAATAACCCAGTAGCAATGAAGATAGTTTTATCTTTCTCAAGAAAGTTAAGAGAACTGGATACTGCAATAGCAGAATTAACGCTAAAGTCTATTTCTACAGAGGATGTTGTAAATCTTTTTAATATTGGAGAATACTATCTTAAACAGAATCAGTTTAATCATGCTTATTATGCTTTTTATAGATTTTTGCAATATTGTAAAGATAATGAGAATGCCCCTAAAGCAAAAATGCTGTTAGAGCAGATAAAACCTCATGCAAAGGCTGTTTATCTTGAGCCAACAAAAGATCAATTTAAAAGATTGTATCCGGACAATACAATGGTATTCTGTGAGCATGAGCCAGGTAATGAGCTTTATATAATTCAGTCTGGCAAAATAAAAATTACAAAAATGATAGATAACAAAGAGGTACTTCTTGCTGTATTAAAAGAAGGAGATATCTTTGGCGAAATGGCTCTTCTGGAAAACAAACCAAGATCAGCATCAGCAATTGCGTATGGTGATACTCAACTTATGGCTGTAAATAAAGAAAATTTTAAGAATATGATATCTACTCAACCTCAATTGGTTACAAAGTTAATATGTTTACTGGCAGAAAGAACATGGGTAGTTTATAGACAACTTACTAATTTAAAGATAAAGAGTAAGATCGGTAGAACTTATGATACTCTTTTGATTCAACTTGAGAAGAATAAGATACCAATAAGACATGGGATGGCTTACTCTTTTGAATTTGGTCCAAAAGAACTGGCTAATATGGTAGGATTAAACAAAGATGAAGCAAAAGAGATTATGCAGGAAATTTTTGCAAATAAAAAATTCCAGCTTGTTGATAATAAGATCACTGTTACAGACATTGAAGAGATAAAAAAGCAGGTAGATTATTACAAAAAAATGGAAGAGATAGAGAGTAAGAGAAAGCAAAGCCATCAATCTTTGTAAAATGGATAAAATGGAAAATATAAAACCAAAAAGTAATTTTTTGAAAAGAATCTATCTTTCTTTCATTATGTTCTTTTTAGGCCGTGCCTTTAGATCTTCAAATATTGATAAGAATATTAAAAAACAGATCTTACAATTGCCAGAAAATTTTTCATTCTGTTTAAAAATTGAAAGAGCCAATATTGATCTCATAATAGAAAAGAAAAATAATCGATTTATTATTGTAAATAGTAAAAGTAAAAGAGACGAAGATATAGATCTTTTTATAATATTTAAGAATATTGAAAGGGCTTTCTTAGTATTTACTTTTCAAATCAGTGCATTTTTATCTTATGCTCAAAATGGTCTTATTATAAAAGGGGATTTACAGAAAACAATGATAATTATGAAAATTTTGACTTTATTAGAGGTATATCTTTTACCCAAATTTATTGCAAAAAGAGTTATAAAAAGATATCCAAAATGGATTTTTTTTTATAAACTTTTTAATAGATTTTTAATATATTTTAGAATATTTATAGGAATATAGTATGTATTTTGAATTTTACAATCCAGTAAAAATTTGTGCAGGTGATACTGCATTATCAAATCTTTCTAATGAATTGGAATTCTTGAATTGTAAAAAGTGCCTAATCATTACAGATAATGGTATAGAAAAGAGCGGATTGCTAAAATATGTTATCGATTCTTTTTATAATGCTAATGTAAAAATTGGCGATATTTTTACAGATATCCCCCCTGATTCTGATAAAGATGTAGTTAATAAAATAGCAGATATTTATAGAGAAAAAAATTGTGATTCAATTGTCGCAGTTGGTGGTGGATCTGTAATAGATACTGCAAAGGGAGTAAATATACTTGTTTCAGAGAATTCAAGTGATCTTATGAAATTTTGTGGGGCAAATATTTTAAAAAAGCCTTTAAAACCATTCATTGTTATCCCAACTACATCAGGGACTGGATCTGAGGTAACAGTTGTTGCTGTTATTGCAAACAGGGAAACTAATAGTAAAATGTTATTTTTATCCCCATTTTTACTTCCAAATGTAGCAATAATTGATCCAGTAATGACTCTAACTTTGCCCCCCTTTCTTACAGCTGCAACAGCAATGGATGCCTTAACTCATGCTATTGAGGCATATATATGCATTGGCAAAAATATGTTGAGTGATGCATACTCTTTTAGTGCAATAAAACTATTAAGTAAGAATCTTATAAATGTTGTAAAAAAACCAGATGATAGGAATGGAAGATTAAATCTTGCTCTGGCTTCAACAATGGCCGGCATTGCATTTTCAAATTCAATGGTTGGTCTTGTTCATACAATAGGACATTCTGTTGGTGCAATATGCCATATTCATCATGGGGTAGCAATGAATATTCTTCTACCTTATGTTCTGGAATATAATCTTCCAAAAGTTGGCAATTATATTGGAGAATTACTTTTACCACTTGTAGGTGAGGATATATTTGTTGTGACACCTACTAACGAAAGGCCAGCAAAGGTTATAGAGTATATAAGATATTTACAAAAAAATCTTTTTGATCTTGTAAAATTGCCAAGAAAATTATCAGAGACCGGCAAGGTTTTAGAGAGTCAATTTGAAGAGATAGCGAATCTTTCATTAAAAGATGCATCCCTTGCATACAACCCAGAAGATGCCGATATTGAAGATATAATAGAAATTCTAAAAAAGGCCTTTTAGATTGAGTTTAAAATCTTGAAAATAGCATCTTTTGCTACTTTTATCATAAAATTTATCTCTTTTTCATTTATTATATATGGTGGCATAAAATATATAACATCTCCAAGATTTCTTAATAATACCCCATTTCTTTCTGCTTCTCTATAAATTTTATAACCAATTCTTTCTTTCCAATCAAAAGATATCTTATTTTTTTTATCTTTAACCAATTCAATTGCTGTGATCATCCCTTTTGTTCTTATTTCACCAACATATTTATAATCAAGTAGATCCAATACTTTTTCATATATTATCTTACCTTTTTTATTAATCATTTCTAAAATATTATTTTTTTCAAAAATCTCAAATACTGCACACGCTGCACTGCATGCAAGAGGATTGCCAGTATATGAATGAGAATGTAAAAATGCCTTTTGTTCTACATATGTCCCATAAAAAGCAGAATATATCTTTTCTTTTGTCAATACAGCCGAGAGTGGCAAAAATCCACCAGTTAATCCCTTTGAGACAGTAACAAAATCCGGAATAATATTTGCATGATGACTTGCCATCATTTTGCCGGTTCTGCCAAAACCAGAAGCTATTTCATCACATATAAGATGAATATCATTTTTTTCTGTATAATCTCTTATTTTTTTTAAAAATATAGGGGGATATATACTCATTCCATTTGCGCATTGAACAATGGGCTCTATTATTATAGCAGAAAGGTTATCCTTATTTTTATCCATATTTTCTTTAGTTTTTTCAAAACATTCTGCATTACAATTATCCCTTGTCTTGCCATAAGAGCATCTAAAACAATCAGGACCTGGTAAAGGCAGTGTCTTTATTAAGAGTGGCGAGTAACTTTTCTTATATAAAGTAAGATCGCCTACTGAAAGCGCACCAATTGTTTCACCATGATAGGCACCTGTAATATAGCCAAAAAGATTTTTTTCTTTTTTATTATTGTTATACCAATAATGATAGGACATTTTTATTGCAACCTCAATTGCACTCGACCCATTATCAGCATAAAATACTTTCGGCAACTTATCATCAAACAAAGATGATAATCTTTTACCAAGTATTATTGCTGGCGTATGAGTATAATTTGCAAAAATTACATGTTCAAGATTTTCTAATTGTCTTTTAATTTTTTTTGAGATAAATTTATTACAATGACCAAATAGATTAACCCACCAGGACGATATTGCATCAAGTATTTTTCTACCATCACTCGTATGAAGCCATACTCCATTACCTTTTACAATATGGGTTGCTGGATACTCTTCATAATCACTCATCTGTGAGCATGGATGCCAGATATGTCTTTTTTCTAAATCAAAGATATCCTTTTCTTTCATATTTTCTTTATCTTAAATTTTTTTTAATTTGTCAATTGTTTATTTTACTAATCCATTTATCCTTTTTTATGGATGCAATTTTATTTTTAGGCAAAAATTTTTAATTTTTTTTAAAAATTTGTAAAGGATTTTCTTAAAAAATTTGTGATTAATATATAGAAATATTTTTTTATGGAGGGTTGTGTATGAATACAAAATTAAATTACAAAAAAGATCATGAACTACATTTTGTAGTTACTTCTACTATGAAGAAAAAGATTGCAAACATAGCAAAAAAAGAGAATATTTCTCTATCAAAATTGATCTGTTAT
>Ga0209204_1002915_pt1 | contig 13292 bp, 9 predicted proteins | sample AD_JPNMR2_MetaG_FD_184425 | JGI IMG/M metagenome (GOLD analysis project Ga0209204, IMG submission 184425) | Active sludge microbial communities of municipal wastewater-treating anaerobic digesters from Japan - AD_JPNMR2_MetaG (SPAdes) (version 2) | ecosystem: Engineered > Bioreactor > Anaerobic >... | reverse complement strand
AAGGCAATCTATGGTAATGTATAGCCATTGCATGTTGTTCATTATAATGATATAATATTTATAATGTAAGTGTTAGGGGTATTAACGCTTACATTTATTATTGCATTTCCATGTTTAATTAAAAAAGAAAATAACATATCAGATAAAAAGAAATACATTCCAATTGCTGAAAAATTTTTATTGATAAGTTTATGTGTATTTTTTGTATTGAATTTAAATTAAGAAAACATTCTGTCTTAAGTGATTTATTACCTATTTTACAATTAAATTACAGGGGGTAAGATTATTTTCTGCTTTATATTAGAGGAGTAAATAACATTTTTATATGTACAAAATTTATTAAGACAGGAGGAGTTTTTTTGAATAAACAGTTGTCAGAACTGCATGAAAGAAATAAATTAATGGCGATAATTCTATGTATTTGTGTCGTTTTAGGTGCTGCTTCTGCCTATAAATATCCTGTTACAATGATGCTGGTTATAAAATACGCATCACCGGTTGCTCTGTTAATTGGTTTTTTGGTATGGAAAAAGGTAACGATAAAATTTATTATGTACTATATAGCGTTTGCTTTTAACTATATATCTTTTTTTATGATACATAGCACAAACAGTTTTTCCAATTCTCTTATTTTATATTTATCCATGGCGATTATTTCTATCTACCATAATTATCGGCCTTTATTACTTAACGGTATTTTTTCTATAATTATATTAAATTATGAACTTTTTACAAAAGCAGATTATGCTAAGATAGACAAGTTTTCTCCCAATGCATATCTTATATTATGTCTGATTGCTTTAATTGCTCAAAGCCACATTGGTACTCAAATGTTGGCAAAGGTTAAGGAAAGTGCCATGGAAGCCAAAAAATCAAAGGAAAAAACGGATGAACTTTTGGAAAAGGTTTCACATTCGGCAGAAATACTTAGAAAGTCCACTATAAACCTTCAGGAAAACGCAACATCTACAGGGGCAATATCCAAAGAACTGGTAGCGGCTTTTAAAGATATATCTGTTGGGATTGAAACTCAAGCGGCAAGTTTCGCACATGTTTTGCAGGCTATGCAGGATGTAACGATGACCGTTCAACAGACAACAGATTCATCTTCTAAAATGAGCCAAAAGTCTAAGGATACAGCTGAGGTAACCAGAGAAGGACAGGATAAAATGAAAATGATGTCTAAACAAATGTCGGAGATAGATCGGTTTGTTGATAGCACATCTGCAGCAATAGGTGAAGTAAATGAAGAAAGTGTAAAAATTGATAATATTGTTTCTATGATAAAAGAAATTTCCAATCAGACAAAACTGTTATCGTTAAATGCTTCAATAGAGGCTGCAAGGGCTGGCGAGCATGGCAAAGGTTTTTCGGTTGTAGCTTCGGAAATTCGCAAACTTGCAATAGACTCCCATAATGCTTCTCAAGAAGTTAATTTAAGCATAAAACTGATACAGGAGAAAATCCGTCAGGTTAATGAATTGGTGCAAAATGGACTTCAAACAGTAGTTTATGGAAAAGAGTCAGTCGTTATAGCCGAGAAGATGTTTGATCAGATTAAAACTAATTCAGAAGAAGTGCTTAATCAAGCAGAGTCTCTTAGATGTATCAACGAACGGCTTTTACAATCAGCTCACAATGTTGCTGAGGAGATGGGTACTGTAGCTGCCATATCAGATAAATCATCTGCCTCGATTCAAGAAGTTCTTGCCAATGCAGATGTTCAACAAAAGCGAGTTAGCAGTATGGTAGAAAGTATAGAAGAACTAACTGAGTTGATGAAAACTTTGGATCAGAATATAAACCGATAATATTGATAAGTTACATACTGTGGCATAGCCACAAGAATTCAGAGCCCGGAATTAAGAAGTCATATTTTAAGACAATATTTTGACTTCTTAGTTTCGGGTTTTAATTATGAAGTTTATTAATTTTACTACGGTTTATACATCACATTTTTAGTAGACCTATTTATCAGATATATATAATAAAAAATATATATAAAATAAAATGTCGATTTATTTTATATAATTTATGTTATAAATGTGTTAAAATATTTTTAAGTTATAGGATGTTAAAATATTGATTTGCCTTAAAGTGTAATTATTTATTATTTAATTCGTTTTTCATAGGAGGAGGGTAAAATGGGGAACATAGACGAAAAGATTCTGGAAATTTTAAACAGTGAAGAATCAAAATCACAAAACATCAATGACGGTCAAGTTAAAATAGGTAATCGGTATTATGAGTTTGAGGAAAGATCATTTTATGATGATAATGTAAAACTCCTTATACCTAAGGATTTCATAGATATGCCTCAGCACTTGAGGGAGATTAAATATCCTTCCTCCCAGAGACCGGAAATTATTCTAACTGATGAAAGCAGCAGTATAAATATAATGCTCAATCGAATAGACAGCAGCCTTAATGAGGAACAGGTCAAGGAACTTACCGACGGGATGAAAGCAATCTTAAAAAAGGTCAATCCGGCCAATATATTTTTTACAGACGGTATAGAAAAAGTAGATGAAAAAAATATCGGTTATTTTGAATTTAAAAGTCCTGCTATGGATGGTTTTATATATAACTTAATGTTTTTCTTTGAATTTAAAGGCAAAACGGTTATGGGAACATTTTGCTGCAGGTATGATGAATATAAAGACTGGAGAGAGGTTGCTTTTCAGGTAATGAAATCTTTAAGGGTGACCAAAAAGAATATAGAAGGAAGATGATGAGAATGGGTCAATCGATTTTTACAATTGCGGATATAATAGTGGAACCTTATAAATTTAACAAAATACTGGATTTTAAAATTGTCAGGGAATTGAATGAGCATGCAAGACTATATATTGAGGGTATTGTTCCGGAAGAAAAGATGGATCAATATATTGAAAATTCAAGTGAAGATGAAATCATAAAGGTATCGTTAAAATGTAAAGAAAAAAATATTGTCTTATTTTACGGAATTGTTACATCTATGTCCCTGCATGCAAAGATGAATGTCAGGAGTATTCAGATTGAGGCTTTGAGTTTAAGTTTTCTGATGGATATTGAAAAGAAAAAATGTTCTTTCCAGAACGAAAATGCTACTTATAAGGAGATTTTTGATCAGATAACTTGTGGGTATCCTGATTCACAGGCTTTAGATGAGGCTTCAAACGGTAAAACAACAGGAGGACTTCTTGTACAATACCTCGAAACTGACTGGGAATTTGCAAAGCGTCTTGCATCACATTTTAATGCGGCACTTATACCATCATGTAATGTTAATGGGGTTAAGTACTACATAGGAAAAGTTGATGTTCCTCCGGAGCATGATCTTAAGGAGTACAACTATATAATAAAAAAAGATATAAAGGATTATTTAAGAAAATCACAGAACGGCATAGATGGAATACAAGAAAAAAATCTTATAAGTTATGAAATAACCAGCCCGGATATATTGGAGTTGGGTAGGCCTATAAGTTTTAAAAACAGAAAGCTATATATATTAAGTTCTGTGACAGAGGCTCATGATGGCATTATTTTAAATACGTACATATTAAAAGACGGAGAAGGAATAAAGTATAACAGGATATACAATGATCAGCTCGTAGGAGTTTCACTTTTCGGAAAGGTGATAGATGTTGCAAAAGATACTGTAAAGGTACACCTTGAAATAGATGAAAAGCAGCCTGTAGGGGAAGCAATGTGGTTTCCTTATTCAACGGTTTACTCTTCTCCCGATGGTTCAGGATGGTACTGCATGCCTGAAAAAGGTGATAAGGTAAGGTTGTATTTTCCTGATGCAGACGAAAAAAAAGCTTTTGCGGCAAGTTCGGTGAACCTCACATCAGAAGATCCACAGAAGAGAAGCGATCCGGCGGTTAAAAGCATAAGCACCAAATATGGAAAGCATATTGTATTCAAACCGGGTGCAATAGAAATTATGAGTAATGGAAATCAACTGGTGAGATTAACTGATGATGGGGGAATAGAAATTTCAACCGACAAGAAATTAACTATATCTGCAAAAGAGGACATAGAAATAAATTCAGGTACAAAGATACTGGTTCAGGGTGATGAGGGGATAGAATTAATTCAGTCAACTGCTAATCTTACTATTGCAGATGATGTATCAATGAATGGAGCAAAGGTGAATATTGAATGATGGATAAGAATAAGATGCTTGAGGAACTAATATCAAAATGCATCACTAATAATTGGGAACAGGAGCTTCTGAATATTAATCAAAGATATTCTTCCAATAGGGAATGTATTGAAAACCAGCTGATCTCCGCTCTTGAGGACGTATGCAGAAAAGCGGCAGTATTTCAGCATCAGGGAGTGAAGGAGGATATTAAATACATTTGCATCTCGTTTTTACGTACAAGCATAATGGAGGATACATCATTTTACAGAATTGATGCTTATGACAGCAGATGGTTTTTAGATACAGCAGAGTGCTATAGCATTTGGAATGCAGAATTTATATTTTCTTCACTTTTTAAACAAATTAGTCTTTTGAAAGATGAAAAGAAACAATATGGAAGATTTGTTACAGATATGGATATAGAAAATATTAAAATGTCCGAGGCATTGAAATATCACACTTTAGCAGTTGAGTTTACGAGGACTGTTATCCCTAAGTTTTTACAAAGTTCTGCATATATTAAAATGGGAAAAGCACCTGAAATATGTATTATGATGGGGGAATACAGAGATTTTAATGAAGTGCTGTATAGCGATAATGAGGTGAAGACATAGCATGGACTATTTTTTGTTGAAGCAGGATGAGAGGTATAAAGATGTACCTGTTATTATGCAGCTTTCAAGTAAAATTGATATAAAAAATTTAAATTATGAGGACATACATAATGTGCCTGATACGGTTATTTTTTATGTAAAAGCTACTCCTGAAAGCAGTTATTTGGATATTATGGACAGAGATCTTTTTTTGGTATCTGAAAAACTGAAAAAATTACTTGAAAAATACCAACCGGATACTGTGTTTAAAACAATAGTGCTGATAGATTCAGAAAACAAGAGGCAGGAAAAATACTTCCTTCCAGTATTTAAAAAGGTTGATGCATTAAGTCCTAAATGCGAGTTTACGAGGGATAAAAGTGTAATAACAAAGCTTATCTTAAAAAAAGACGGAATTATGGACCATAAGATATTTTCAGTGTCGGATGGTGTTAAACCGACTGTTATTGTAAGGCTTGATGCAGCGGAGAGCATTTTGAGGAGATATTTTAAAGGGGTCTGCCTAAAAAGAATACCAATAGAAGATTAGGGGGGGTTTGATGCCGGAAATAAGCAGATATATAGTGAGGGGGGCGACTATGGTATGCAGCTGTGGAAGTCATGGAAGAAAGATAAACCTTCCTGTGAGCCATGGTTCATATGTAAATAATAAACCTATGATGAATCAATGGGACTGTATGCCTATAGAAAATGTGCCTGAATTTGGAATATGCAGCAGTCCATCAAACCCAAATAGTGCAACTGTATCACTTGTGGGTGAAGATGGTAATACTGTTACAGGAAAGCCATGTGTTCCAGCCATATTGTCATGTTGGATGGATACCAAGGAGGATACTATTGTGGATGGATTTCCTGCTCTTACCACTGATTCCAAACTTATATGCAGCTTGGGAGGAATGATAACATTTAAAACTGACGGTCAGCATGACGGGTAGGACATGGAGGGCTTAAAAATGAGGAGTTTTGATAATATAAAGATAGAACCGGCATATGGAATTAAAATCATCAATGATATTAAGATTGAGAGTAAGCTAAATGAGCATGCAATAATGTATTTATGCGGTATTGTAGATGAGTCGGTAAATTTTGATTCAGCGACTAATGCGTCATTTGATGATGAGATACATATTTACGAAGCAGGTGAAAGCAATAAAACAATTTTTAAAGGCCTTATTACAAGCATAGAGACAAAAAAGGTAAATGGGGTTTACTATGCAGAAATTCAAGCTATGTCAGGTAGTTTCAGGCTGGATATCAAAAAGAAGAGTCGTTCATTTCAGGATATTGACATGACATATCCGGACCTTGTTAAAGGCATTTTGAAAGATTATCCCAGGAATAATTTTATAAATACAATTTGTGACGGTGTGAAAATCGGAGAGCCCATTTTGCAGTATAAAGAGACAGATTGGGAGTTGATTAGGAGGCTTGCAAGCCGTTTTAATTCAATTATAGCTCCGGATATGTTAGACACAGGTACAAGACTATGCTTTGGTTTGCCTAAAGGGTCAAGCGGCAAAATTGAAGACATTATAAGTTATACGGCAAACAAGGACATGTTGGCTTATATGAAAGCAAAGGGAAGCGGAGCCGATGTTAAAGCCAATGACTTTTTCTATTATGTTATAGAAAGCAGAGAGCATTATAAATTAGGGGATGAAATTTCTTTCAGAAATAAAAAAATGTATGTGACAAGCATAGATATATATATGAAAAATGGAATTCTTACTTATAGATACAGTATTTCCATGAAGGAAGGCATATATGTTTCACAGATAAACAACAGTCAAATAAATGGAGTATCCATTGAAGGAAAGGTGCTTGATACAAAAGGAGAACTTGTAAAGCTACATCTTGACATAGATGAAGTCCAGGATAAAGGGAAAGCATATTGGTTTCCATTTGTACCTCCTACAGGGGATATTATGTACTGTATGCCGCAAAAGGGAACACATGCAAGTCTTTATTTTCCGGATGCCACCGGGAACAATGCCAAGGTCATCGGCTGTGTAAGAAAAAATGGAGGCAGTTGTCAGAAGACAAGCGATCCTAATACAAGATTCTTTGGTACAGAGCACGGAAGTGAGCTTGAGATGTCTCCAAAAGCTTTGAACATTGTTGGTGACAGCGAGGAACCCATAAAGATAAGCATGGAGGATGAGAACGGCATTACCATAGAAAGTCATAAAAAGCTTACCATGAATTCGCTTGAGGAAATGTCCATTACCACTCCAAAGCAAATAAAAATTATTGCAGGGGATCTTATTCTTCTCAAAAAGAGCAGTTTGGACAGTGGACTTACACTTGAAAATGAATTTCACTACTTGTCAAATTATGTATTTCTTGAAGGAAGAGCTCGTGAATCATATCCACCCTTTAATGATGCACCGAAAGTTGCACCAAAACCGCCTTTTAACTGGGGCAAGCTTGCACTTAATGTATTGGGAGGGCTGGCAGTAGTTGCTGCAGTTGCAGCAGCAGCGGTTTTTACTGTAGCTACATTTGGAGCAGGTGCGGTGGTTGTTGGTGCAGTTGCTACATGTGCAGTTGTAGGAGGAGCTTCAGCTGTTGTAAGTCAGGCTGTCAGTGATGTGATGAGGGGCGAGGTTAGTGATTTTAGTGCCTATGCGGCAGCGGCGGCAAGAGAAACAGTTGTAGGTGCTATATCGGGTGCTGTATTTGGACCAATAGGACCTGCTGCTTCATTAGGTGGTAAAATGGCTATCGGAGCGGCAAACAATGCCTTTGAAAGCATATTAAGGCAGACTTTGGAAGGCAACGGAATAAATCCATGGAATGTATTGCTGGATGCAGGAATAGGTGCTGCTACTGCAGGGATAGTAGACTCAAAGATAGCTAAGAGAATAGGCAATGCTATAGACAATGCAGCTCCGTGGATTAAAAATGGAGCCAATAAGGTAATGAATTCAATTGACGATAATGCCAACAGGATTGCAAATTTAAGCCGTAAACTTGCGGGACAAAGTGATGAAGCCGCAGAAATGATGTTTCAAAGGTCTATTATGAATTCCAATAAGGCAGCTTGTTGCGGTGACCCGATAAATGTTGCCAATGGAAGCTTTTACCTTGATGTAACAGACCTTGAAATTGAAGATAGGGGAATTGACATTGAAATAAAGAGGAGATATAACTCAATTGGATTAAGAAACGGCATCATGGGAGAAGGTTGGACATTTGAATTTGAGAGTTGTTTAAAAAGGGATGACATTAACTGCATTACGTTGATGTACCCTGACGGGCATGAGGAGAAGTTTATAAAAGAAGAAGGCAAGTGGCATAAGAAAGATACTCAGGATTGTTCGGAAACTCTTTCTGAGGATCCGACTACAGGATATTTTACACTTATTAGGAAAGACTCAAGAAGTTATACATATGACGGCAGCGGGAAATTGATTTTTGTAAGTGACAGGAATAATAATACGATAACTGTAAAATATTCAACGGATGGACTTATTGAAAAAATCGTTTCGCCTGGCGGTAAGGTCCTTACTTTTAAGTATGAACAGGGAAAAATATCGGAGATAGAAGATTATACAGGAAGAAAAATTGTCTATCGCTATAATGGTGACAAATTGATTAGTGCAGTTCTTCCGAATAAAGGTGAATTCATATACGGGTATGAGGGTTCGTTCATTACTTCAATAACCGATGCAAACGGAAGACAGTATGTAACCAATAAATTTGACGAAAAAGGAAGAGTTGTCCGTCAATGTGTAAACGAGCAGGATATAGTTGATATCAAGTATTATACCGATAATAATGAGACTGTTTTCATTTACCGTTCGACAGGAGATATGGAGAGGTATAGATACAATGATCAAGGGCTTTTGATCGAGACCATTCACAGGGATGGCACGAGGGAATACTTTACATATGATGAATACGGCAACAGGAACAGCGAGACTGATCGTAATGGCAAAACAATATTACGTGTGTATGACAACAAAGGTAATTTACTTGAGGAAAAGTACCCTGACGGTCATACAATTTGGAATGATTATGACGATAACGGTTGCCTCATAAGGACAGCAACTTCAGGTGGGGCAGAAACGCTGTATAAGTATGATTTGTGGGGAAATCTTATTGAAGAGAATGTTAAGATAGGTGACGGTGAATACTCAAAAACCAAATTTACATATGACAGTTTCGGGCGGATGTTGTCAAGGACGGATGCAGAAGGTAATACCACCGAGTTTGAATATGACTGCCTCCATATTGATAAACCTACCACGGTAAAAGACCCTGAAGGCAACATCTTCAGGTATAGATACGATATGGCAGGAAGACTTGAAGCAATCACTACTTCCTATGGCACAGTAGAATTCGGTTACAACGAAATAAACAAAAAAACATTTATAAAGGATGCCTTAGGTGGAATAACATTAATGTCTTATGACAGAATGGGTAACCTCATAAAAAAGGTGCTGCCTAATGAGTCAGGTAAAACCAAGGGCGATGACAGGGCCTATGAGTTTGTATATGATGCCATGGACAGGCTGATTCAGACAACCGATCCGTTAAAGAATGTATTTGCATTGAAATACGACTTAAATGGCAATCTTATCAAAGAAATAAACGCGAATTTCTATGACAGTAAAAAAGAAGACGGTATTGGAATTGAATACATATATGACAAGAACAATAGAAGAATCAAAACAATTTTACCTACGGGCTACATATCAAGAACAAAGTATGATGCTGTCGGCAATATCATCAAAACAATTGAACCGGGTAAATACAATCCGGATGAAGACAATGGCCCCGGAATGGAATATACATATGATTCGATGAACAGGCTGACTTCTATTAAGGATGCTGAAGGAAATACTTTGAAAGAATATGTATATAATTCTGACGGGCTGGTGATTAAGGAAACTGATGCAAATAAGCTTGAAACATTGTATAAATACAATGATGCCGGATGGCTGTTGGAAAAAAGAACAGCTGTAGAAGAAAATGCAGGCAAAAAGCTTTACAGTGTAGAAAGTTATTCCTATGACAGAGCAGGAAGGAGAATAGAAGAGAAGCGTTCAATACAGAAGGTGAATGAGAAGGAAACCCCTGCTAAATGGAATACGATACGCTATGAATATGATAAAAACAGCAGGATTGTCAAGATATCCGATTCTACAGGTGCACAGATGGAGTATGGATATGACTGTCTTGGTAATAGGACACTTGAAAGGATACGTATAAATAACAAAACTTACAGGACTATTCGATATAGTTTCGACAGCCTTGGGAGGCTTGACAAGAAGATAGAAGAAATAGATGGGGAAGATCTAACGGCAGGATCAAAGGGAAAGGCACTTGCCCAGACTGTATATCAATATGATAAAAACGGAAATATTACAAAGGTTCTGAGCCCATTGGGCTATGAAACAGAAATGTTTTATGATGCGGCTGATAGGCTTATACAGACAATAAGGCGAGAAAAGGGCGAGACATCACAAACACACTATTATAAATATGACAAGCAGGGTAATCTTATAAGCGAGACTGATACTAACGGAAAAACTATTGAGTATGAATATGACAGCATGAACCGCAGAATCAGAATTATAGGAAAAGAAGGCGAAGTAACAAGACTTTTCTACGATGGAGCCGGAAACATTATTAAACTTGTAAAACCCGAGGAATACGACAGGGAAAAGGATGACGGTAAAGGTACGCTTTACAGCTATGACAGTATGAATAGGCTTGTAGAGGTGCGAGACCCACTTGGATTTATTGTAGAGAAGAATAAATACAACCCTGCAGGAGATCTGATTGAAAAGACAGATGCACTTGGCAAATCAATAGAATATACATATTACTCGACCGGAAGAGTAAAAGAAATATATACTCCGGGAGCGAAGAAAAAAGGAAGACCAAGTCAGGAGTATACTTATGATGCACTTGGCAACATCACGGGCATCAAGGATGGGGAAGGTAATCTTACTGTTAATACACTGGATCTATGGGGCAGGATAACTGAAGTGCTGAAGCCTGACGGCAGCAGTGAAAAATATGAATATGATTATGCAGGCAATGTTACGGCAAGTGTTGACGGAAACGGCAACAGGACGGAATATGAGTACAACAGCATGAATAAGCTGGCAAGGATTGTTGACCCTGCAGGAGGAGAAATACTGTACAAATATGATTTGCAGGGAAGACTTGCAAAGAAGATCGACAGAAACCGGAATACAATCGAATACATGTACAATAAGGATGATAACATCACCCTTATGAAGGATGCCGAAACAGGTAGAAGCCAGGAATTTAGATATTATGCGGACGGAAGTCTTATGTCGGCCTCCGGAATGGGTATGGTTTACAGCTATGCATATACTCCAAACATGAGACTTAGGAGCAAGAGTGTGAACGGCAAACTTGTGCTGGAGTATAGCTATGACAAAAATGGAAATGTTTTGGAGTTGAAGGATTTAACAGGCAGGAGGACAAATTATAAATACGATGCGACAGGCAGGATGGAAGAAGTATGGGACAGCGGAAAGCTGGCGGCAGCGTATACTTACAAGCCTGATAGCCTGATAGCAGGTATAAGGTATGGAAATGGCGTAACGGTGGAATATGATTATGATTCCGATAAGAATGTAGTTGGAATTGTAGCTAAAAACAGTGAAAGTGTTGAGATACTAAAGCATAGCTATGAATATGACAATAACGGAAATCAAATTAAAAAAGAGGAAAACGGAAGGGTAACGCAGTATATATATGACAGCCTTAACAGATTATCAAAAGTGGTGTATCCTGATGTAGAAGAATTGTTTTCATACGACTATGCAGGAAACAGGATATACAGGAAAAAAGGCAGCTTAGAGACAACTTACTCATATGATACAAGAAACAGGCTTATTGAGAAGATTGAAGGCTCCGAGCAAACACGCTACAGCTATGACTCAAACGGAAACCTTATAACGGAATCCGGAAAACAGGGAACAATAAGCTATACATATGACTGTTTCAACAGGACTGAGAGAGTAAGGAAGTCAAATGGTGAATATATCAGGAACTTCTATGATCCTGAAGGGTTAAGGTTCAAGATAGAGGAGAACGGCAAAGGAGCATGGTTTATATATGACGGCAGGGACATTGTGGCAGAGCTTGACGGAGAGAAGCTGAGGGCTGCAAGTATCCGGGGCCATGAGCTGCTGATGCAAAGGGATGGAAGTGGCGGACAGTACTATTATCTCAACAATGCCCATGGCGATGTTGAAGCAATGATAGACCCAAGCGGTGTAGTAGCTAATAGATATAGATACGATGCTTTTGGTAATATATTAGAGGCAAAAGAAAGAGTACATAATAGGTTTAAGTATGCAGGAGAACAATATGATGAAGTAACAGGACAATATTACCTAAGGGCAAGGTTCTATAACCCGGTAGTAGGAAGGTTTACACAAGAGGATGTGTACCGTGGCGATGGGCTGAATCTGTATACGTATGTACAGAATAACCCGATCAAGTATGTTGACCCGAGTGGATATAGTGGTGAGTGCCTGAAGAATGTGTTCGATGGTGATAAACTCAAATTATCTGATAAAGCTAGAGAACTCTACAGACAAGGTAAATACAAAGAAGCATGGATGTTCATTATGAAGACTTGGTTAGAAAAGTTACTGGTGGTAAGAGTATAGAGGTAGAAATTAATGGTGTAATTAGAGAAATTGATTGTGTAACAGATGACCTAGTAATTCAAGTAAAACGTTCATTGTCAGCTATTGATAATCCTAAAGGCTTTTTAGGTAAGAGCACTCGTAATCAAATAAAAGCAACAGTAGAATATGCTAAACAAGTAGGAAAAACTGCTGAATATTGGTTTAAATATGGAGTTAGTAAAGAAGTAAAAGAATATTTGGAGAAAAAAGGTATAAAAGTAGTGATTGGATTGGGAGGTATATAAATGGGACATTATGTTTCTGTTAGAGGATGGATTGAATGTGACAAAAGCAACTTTTCAGCTATAGAAAAAGTTATCGATAAATATAGAATGGATTTTTTAAAATATTCTATATCTCAAGAAATTGCTGAATTATATCAAAAAGGTTGGCAAATTCCAAAGGATGTTATAAATTGGACAGCATATGTTTTTTATGGTGCAGATATCAGGCAATATAACTTAGATTTTATAAAGGATCAAATTATTGAAATTGGGAAAATAGATGAAGATATTAGAGCATACTTTTTTATTGATGATGATGAAAATATAGAAAACTATAACTGGAAGTTGCTTGAAGGTGTTTTATTAGAATTTCAGAGAGAAAATATTGAACAATATTTAAGTGATAAGTGATTAAAAAAATGAGAAAATCTATTAATATTATAGATATAAAAAATATTATTTGACTAAATCTAGTTAAATTGAAACCCATCAAATTAATACCTTGATACAAAATAAGAAAAGCCTTAGGTTGTAGAAAATATACAATCGAGGTTTTTCTGTTTTTGCTACTTTCAAAAATCTTATTGTAAGAATACTGGAGATTAATAGTAACCGACTAATAACTCGGTGTATAGAC
>Ga0209204_1002902_pt1 | contig 13324 bp, 11 predicted proteins | sample AD_JPNMR2_MetaG_FD_184425 | JGI IMG/M metagenome (GOLD analysis project Ga0209204, IMG submission 184425) | Active sludge microbial communities of municipal wastewater-treating anaerobic digesters from Japan - AD_JPNMR2_MetaG (SPAdes) (version 2) | ecosystem: Engineered > Bioreactor > Anaerobic... | reverse complement strand
TTAAAAACCCAATAAAAGAAAATAAAATATCAAAACATCTTTTTGTAAACTCCTCAATTTTTTTATCTGGTTTTAAAATATTATCTAAAACCCAATCATTATCTATAAACTCTATTAATATTTTTTGCGCTAAAATTTCATAAAAATCAACAAAACTTAAAAGATTTAATTTAAAAGAAAAATTTAAAACAAATTCATTAATAAAATTTTTATCTTTATAAAAAGAATTGCTGAAAATTATTGTTTTTGCTTTTTCTTTTTCCGCTAATTTTTTAATTTCTGAAACATTAAAAGAATTATTATCAAAAATTTTAATAATCTCGTATCCTCTTTTATTTTTTATTTCCGGCAATAAATAATTTAATTCCTCGGAAGACAAAACAAGTATTATTTTTTCTTTAAAATTTTTAAGCTTTAAAATTTGATTTAAAAGATACCTCCAAAGAAAAAACAAAATCGCAAAGAAAAAAACAGATAAAAATAAAATTGTTTTTGGGCTAACAAGTGTTTTGGGGACAAGATAAAAATAAGCCGTACCCAAAACACTTGCTAAAAAAATAAAAATAAATAAATTATAAAAAAATTGAGAAAATTTTTTTATTAAAGAAACTTCGTAAAAATCAAAAATATAAAGAATTACAACCCAAAACAAAAAAATAAAAGAAAAATGAAAAAAGAATTCTTTTAATTGAACATTCGTCCAAAAATAAAAATTTCTATGTCTTAAACATAAAGCTAAAAATAAAGATAAATACATCAAAACAACATCTCCAACAAAATAAATAAATTTTAAAATTATTTTTTTATTCATTGTTTTACTAAATTTTTATAATATCTTTATATAAATTCAATATTTTTTGACTTATTATTGTAATATTAAATTCTTTTTCAAATCTTTTTCTTCCATTTTCCCCAAACTTTTCTTTTAATTCTTTATTATTTAAAATTTTATTTATTGCTTCAGATAAAGCCGTAGAATCTTTTGGCGGAACTACTAATCCTGTTATATTATTTTGATTTACCCAACTCACTCCAGAACCTTTTATATCAGTAGAAATTATTGGTTTTTTAAAATACATCGCTTCCATTTGCACTATACCAAACGCTTCAGTTTTAGAAATAGATGGTAAACAAAAAACATCACAACACCGATAATAAGAACTTAATTCCTCATCTTTTATTTTACCTAATAAAAATACTTTTCCCTTTAAATTTAAATCTTCTATTTTTTTTTGTAATTTTTCTTTTAATGGGCCTTCTCCTCCTAATAATAAATAAGCATCTATATCCTTCATTGCTTCTATTAAATAATTAAACCCCTTATAATAAACCAATCTTCCCAAAGTAAAAATAATAGGTTTATCTTTATATAAACTTTTAATTTCTTTTTCTTTATTTTCGTTAATCTTGAATTTATTAGAATTTAAACCTAAGGGAATCACAATACACTTTTCTTTATATTTTTTTAAATACTTTGAACCTTCTATATAATTTGGTGATGTTGCAATAATCTTATCTGCTTTCTTTAAAATCCAATTTTGTAAAGGTTCATAAAAAAATAATAATCTCTTTTGTTTAATTATATCGCTTTGCCAATGTAGTATTAATTTCGTTTTCGGTTTTGCTAAAAAATATGCTAAATTTGCCATTGGGTCTGGTAAGTGTAAATGAATAATATCATAATCATTTCCTATTTTTTTTAACCAATAAATCATTGATGGAGAAATAGAAGTAGAAAATACTTTTCCAAAACTTTTTGTTCTTATTACTTTATAATTTTTCTTGTTTTCTATTGTTGTTCTATTTTTAGAATTAGAACACAAAACATCGCATTGAATTTTTTGCGATAATTCTTCTGTTAAATCATAAATAAAATTTTCCATTCCCCCAATATCTGGAGGAAAAAATTTACCAAATTGAAGAATTTTCATTTGTTTATTATTTCTTTAAAATGTTTTAAATACTCATCTATTATCTTATCTTTATTAAAAAACTTCAATCTTTCTTTACCAATAAAAAGTAATTCTTTTTTCTTATTTTCATCCCCTAAAGCTGAATTTATTTTTTCGGCGATATCTTCAACAGAAAAAGGATTAAAACAAGCTATCTCTTCTCCCAAAACCTCTTTTAAAACCGGTATATTTGAAGTAATTGTCGGGCAATTACAACTTATTGCTTCAAGCGGCGGCAAACCAAACCCCTCATAAAAAGATGGAAAAACAAATAATTGAGCGAAGTTATAAAGATTTATTAAATTTTCGTCAGTTGGATTTAAAAATTCAATAATAAAGTTTTTTAAATTTAACCTTTCAATTAATTCATCTGTTTCGTCCCTATTAACTCCTGTATCTCTTTTTCCAGCAATCACTAATTTACACTTTGTTTTATTTTTTATTTTATCAAAAGCTAAAATAAGATTTTTCAAGTTTTTATGTTTTTTTCTATTTCCTACAAATAAAATATAATTTCCGCTAATTAAAGTTTTTTCTAACTTTTTATAATTTATAAATTTATCATCAATAAATTCATAAATGACTTCTATTTTATTCTCTATATTAAATTTCTCATAATAATAAATTAAATCATTTTTTGTTGCTTTTGATATTGAAATAATTTTTTTTGATTTTAAAACCGCTCTTTTCATCAAAATTTTATATATTTTTCTTTTAAACTCAGCCCTATCCCACCATTCAGTAAAAGGTATTAAATCATGAATAGTTACTATAGTATTTTCAGGAATGTAAATAGGCAAGTTTATATGAGGATAAAAAAATAAATCAATTTTTTTTTCTAAATTTTTAAGAATCGATGATTGTTTCCAAAATCCTTTTAAAGAAAATTTTTCATAATCTACAAATATTGGTTTTATATTAGAAATTTCTGCAAAATCCTTTTCAAAATCATTTTTTAATCTTTTGGGCACACTTGTAATAATTTCAACATCTTTTTTAGCTAACTCTTTAATGATAGATTCATAATACCTACCTATACCAGAACCTTTATAAAATAAACCGTCAATATAAAGATTAATTTTTTTCATAATTTATTTTTTATAAGCAACAAATTCTATACTTGTGGCAAAATACTTTAAAAAAGTATGCGCAACAAGAAATTGATCTATTGTTTCAAAAACTCTATATTTTGAATATTTTATATTATTTTTGGGAAATAATTGTCTATGCCATAAGTCTATTAAATAAAAATTGCTTTTATTTAACAGATTAATAACTTTATTTTTATTATATAATCTATTGTGATAAAAATCACCTTTAAAATGTGCTAATCGTTGAGTCCAAGATAAAAAATAAGGAAGATTAAAACAAAAAAACAATCCTTCCGGTTTCAAAACTCTATTAATTTCTTTTAAGGATTCCTGATCGTTAGAAACATGCTCTAAAACACCAAAACTTAAAACAATATCAAAACACTCGTTACTAAAAGGTAAAAGATATTCGTGTTCTAAAGGTATAATTTTAATGTTAGCTTTTTCTATTATAGGAGCGATTTGACCAAATGCCGAATCATTTGTTTTTTTATTTAAATCACAGCTTATTACGTTAAAATTCATCTCCTTAAGAAGAAATGTAACCTGCCCTTTCCCGCATCCCCAATCTAATACTTTTAGATTTTGGGGAGATTTCTTAAAATACCATTCTGAAAAATTTTTCACATATTCACACAAATATAAATATATATTTTGTCCGGCTGGATTTTTTAAAAAGAAATAATCTTTATCAATATCATTTATTATATTTAATAATTTCTGATTTAATGGAATATACTTCCTAAAACTATTATTTCTTATTTCTTTTACCATTTTTGAGTTTTTAGATTTTTTAAACTCCATAGGTTATTTTATTTATATAATTTTACATAATTTAAGATAAAAAATTAATTATAGATATAAAAAGTGAATTAATTTCTTAAATAAAAATTTTTGTTATTTTATTTATTTTAAAATTAAATTCCTATTTTTTATACTTTAAACATATTTTTTAATATAAATAATTTTTCTCTTTCAATTCTTCTTTTTTTATTTTTATTAAATTTGAATTTTCAATTTTTGCTTTATTTTTTTGTAATGAATCGTAATTAAGCAACACAGATATACCCAAAATAACCACACTTACCCCCCAGCTTATTTGAGGAAGATAAGCAATTAATAAACTTAAATAGGCTATTTTTATTTTGGTTGATTTTATTTTTTTAAATATAATAAATAAAAAAAATAAAAACACCATAAACCCTAAAAACCCTATATCAGATAAAACAGTAAAAACGCTAATACAATTAGCATTAGAGTTAAATACTTCCGGATATTTTAAAGATATTATAGTCCCATAAGTACGTGGTCCTATCCCAAAAAAAATTTTTGTAAAGCTTTCCGACATAAAATTAAGCACATTTATTATATGAAATAATCTTTCTCCCAAAGACGAGTGCGACAAGCCTAATTCTTCTAAATTTTGATAATTAATTATTTGAAAAATTTCTTTTTCCATACCAAGCCACGGATAAAAAAATACTATCAAAATAATTAAAGGAGTAAGTAAAAGATATTTATAAAGATTCCTATTATTTAATTTTCGAAAAATTAAATAAAATAAAAATGCTGGAACAGTAGCTTTAGAAAAACAGTAAATAATAGATATTCCGAATAATATTTTTATTAGTTTTAAAAATTTATTTTTTCCTTTAATATTTTCTAATAAATCTGTTACTATAAAACATATTAAAAAAAATGTAGAAAGAATTTGTGTTTCTTCAAATGTTCCAGCCCACTTTGGAATAAATCCAAAAATTGTCCAACTTTGTGAATATATTTGATCGCTAATTATTTTTTTTAATCCATTAGCTATAGGAAAAATATTAAAAACTCCCAAAATTCCATATATAATAAAAACTATTTCAAATAATCCCAAAACAATCAAAGTTTTTAAACTTGAAATTAAATAGTCTTTTTTTAAAAATAAAAAAGGAAAAAAAAGAACAAGGTAGTTTAATGATTGTCTAACGCTTTCTTTTAATGGATTAATTGGTTCTACAGAAGTAGTATTAACAGCTATTAATGATGAGAAAAAATAAAAAATTATTATGATAAAAATTAGAAAAAAAATAAGATAATATTTTTTTAATCTTGAAAAATCAAAAACTCTCGCATAAAGTAAAATAGGTAAAATAAAAAGCATAAAGAAAAATTGAGGATTCGGATATATTCCTTCGTATCCTGTCAAACCTTTCATTCCCTTTGGTGATAAAATAATTAAAAAAATTTCAACAGCTAATAAAATTTTTATTACAATAGAAGTGCTTTTAAAATTTAACATAATTTAAAATTTAAGATTTTGGATATTTTATTAACCCCTTCCAACGACCTATAAAACTATTTTTGTAATATAAAAACATTCCTAAATCAAATTTTAATAATCCTAACAACATTCCACCAACAGGTCTTATAAAAAAAAGTTTTATAAAAGATGGAAACAAGCAAAAATTTTTTTCTATTATAAGATGTTTTTTAAAAAAAGCGCCCTGTCCTAATCCATAAGAATAACTTCTTTTTCTATCGTTTATATCAGAAAAATTATTTCCTTTAGTTGGATGATAAACAAATATTTTATCTGGATAATAATAACCTTTATAACCTTTGGACAACAAATAGAAAAGAAAATCATGTTCTTCTGCTGAACTAAAATATGCTCCAACTCCTAATTTTTCATCAAAGAATTGAGTATTTCCCTCAGAAAAATCTATAAAAATAGAAAAAGAAGTCACGGTTTGAAAAATGTTTTTACAATTAATTTCACAACTTTTATTAAGCCATTTTCCAAAATTCTGTTTTTTTGTTTTTTTATCTAAAGAAATGCCTGTAATAATTTTATAACCTTTCTTTTCCTGAAAAACATTAATAACATTTTCCAAAAGATTTTCAGGATATTCACAATCATCGTCTGGAAAAGCTACAATTTCACCATTAACGTATTTAAGCCCTACATTTCTTGCATGAGATAATCTTTTTTCTTTTATTTTAATATGGTTAATAAAAAAGTTCTTTTTATATTCTTGAATTATATTATCAATTTTTCCATCTTGATTTTGGTCTACTACAATTAGCTCAAAATTTTTATAACTTTGATTTTTTAATGATTCTAAAAAATTTGTAACTTCTTTATCTCTTCCTAATGTTGCTAAAATAAGAGAAAATTTCATAAATTTTTTAAATAATTATAAATCTTCAAAATTATTATTAAGAATTAGTTTATATAACATAATTTTAAAAATTAAAAATCAAAAAATATTTTTAATTTTTAAAAATAACACATGATATTATTATAACGCAAAAATAATATTTAACAAAAATAATTAAAAAAATAGAAAATACACTATGTTTTATATAAAAAGCGATAAAAAATATTAAAAAATTTCAAGATATCTAAAAATACTATAAAAAACTAAAAGTTTTACAAAAAAGGTGTTTTATGAAATTATTTTGAATAATTATTGATACTTTTAATATATATTTTTTATAAATATTTTACGAATTTCGCAAATAATTAATTTTTACTAAATTTGACAATTAATTTCTTAAAAATTATTGGTAAATTTATACAAATTAAATAAATTCCTACATTTCTTAATATTATTAGTATTTCAACGTTTTTTAAAATAAAAGGACATCTACTTAATTCCATTAAACAATGGAATAAAATAGTGAAAAAAACAATAGAAATAAATTTTAAAAAAAATATTTTATTATCCGGATAAGCATTATTTCTATTTAAATACGAAATCTCGTCATATAAAAAATAATACAAAAAATAAACAAAAAATATTATTAAAAAATTTATATCAAATATAAGAAGCGGGGTTATAAAATGAGAAAATCTTAATAATGGAAAAGTGATATAACGTATTTTAAAAATTTTACTAAAATTATGAATTGCATATACAAAAGAAACAAGTAAAATGCCAAACAAATAAATTAATACATTTTTAATATTTATAAAATTTAATAATAAAATTATTATCAATATAAAAAATATTATTCTTATAATTATCAGTTCTTTTAATTTTGAATTTATTTTTGCATCAGCTCGTAAGGTTGGATTAGTTTCTTTTTTAACAGATACGCAATCATTCAATAAATATCCTATTTCATAAATTGATATATAACCTACAAAAGCAACTAGAAATAATAAAATATTTTTTTAAATTATTTTCTTTAATTTTTTTAATAATTTTATATTTTTCTTCTCCATCGTCTACTAGAATAAATTTTATTAATGGAAAAATTTCTATAATTTTTGTCGCTGCTTCTATTAAATATGGCAGGCCCTTTTGATATGTAAATCTTCCAATAAAACTAATATTTTATCGTTTTCTAAATTATACTTTCGAAAAATTTCTTGTTTAATTTTTTCTTTATTTTTTAAAAATTTTTTTGTATATTCTAAATCAAGTCCATTGTAAATAACTGCCAATTATTATTTGGCAGAATTTTTTCCTTTTGATATAAATCCTTAATGTTTTTTGATACAAAAATAATTTTATCAGTAACCATGTTTAAATTCTTTTCTTGATGTTTATATGTAAACTTCTTAAAAAAATTTTTAGTATAAAATAGAGGTGAAGAATGAACCGTATGAACTAATTTAATGTTTGTTCCCTTCATTGCTTTTACTCCAAAAAACCTTGCTCTTGGATCCATTGTATGCAAAATATCAATCTTATTATTTTCTAAAATTCTTTTTATCTCCTTATGTGCAAGTAAATTAAATTTTGAATATAAAGGAATATCATAAATTTTTATTTTAAATTTTTGAATTTCTTTTCTAAAGATGTCGCTTAACGGTCCAGCTAAAAACAAATCATCGCTATTATAAAGCGCTTCAATTAATTGTAAAATATTTTTTTCTGCTCCGCCTTTATTCAAATAATACTGAGAAAAATATAAAATTTTCATTTTATTACAAAAATTTATTTTATAACTTAAAATTTGATATCAATTAAAAATGTTTACAATATTTTTAATTTCATATCTTTTAAAATTCCTTAAATTCACTTGGATTAAAATATATTTTTAAATTTTATCACTTTTTATTTTAAAAATAAATTAAATTTATTAAAATAATAAAAATTAAAAATTTTCATGCACGAAAATTAAATGGGGAGAGCAAAATAGATTTAATAAAAATTTTATGCAAAGTAATTATATTTTTCTAAATACATTTTAACTCCCTGACAAAAAGAAAAAATAGTTATTTTAAAATTTTTGCAATAAAAATTGAAAATTTGTTAATAAAATCACCTGCCAAACTTATATCAATTAATTCATATCATAATTTTAAGGCTACGTTCCTAACCAATATATAAACACCATAATTTATAATATTTATTATCTTTTTCATAAAAAATATCTTTTTTCTTTTCCCCAGCGCTCAAACAAACCGTGAATAACTGCTTTCATATAAAAAGAAAAACCCTTAATATCAAACTTATTACAAATAATAAAAAAATATAAATATTTTAAGAATGATTTAAAAAAAAATAAAATATTATATTTTTTAGCTATATATGCTTGATTTCTTATTATACAATAATTTCTTAGTTTATTATCCTGATAAAAAATTTTATAAGGCGTATATTTTAGCTGTATTGATTGTATTCTATCTTTTGGGTGATAGTAAATAGCATCAATAACAGTTGCAACACCTAAATTAGAATTTAATGCCCTAAGATAATATTCTGTTTCGTCACCCCAAATAAATAATTCTTTCTTTATATTTCCTATTTTTTCAATAAGTCTCCTTGAAATAAGTATTCCATTAAAAGGATTTGCCATATTTTCTAATATGCCATCTTTTGAATTATCTATAGCTTCTTTATATGTAGTTATATTTTTTTTCAACCCAAAACTTAATTCATTTTGTTCGTCAGTTCTAATAACTAATGATCCAATAAAATTTGCTTTATTTTTATGCTTTAATAACTGCTCTAAACAATTCTTCGAAGGAAACCCGTCATCATCCATAAGCCACAACCAATCATAGCCTTTTTCGTATCCCCTTTTAACGCCCTCGTGAAAACCGCCGGCACCGCCAGTGTTTTCTGGTAATCTTACATAGTCTATTTTTGGATTTTTCAAATAACCCTGCTCTTTTAAAAATTCTGGCGTACCATCAGTAGAAGCATTATCAATTAAAATAATTGAATCTACAGGATAAGTTTGTGCCAAGAGAGCATCTAAACATTCTTTTAATAGTTTTTTTCTATTATATGTTACAACAACTGCCGCTATTTTTTCTTTTTTATTTTCTTCTTCCATAATTAATTTTATTAAATAAATCTAAACTACTTTTTACTGCTTCGTCCATATTATAATATTTATATTCTGCCAGACGACCGACAAAATAAATATTTTGCTTTTTCAGCTTTTCTGCTTCTTTTAAATATTTTTGAAAAAGTTTTTTGTTTTTTTCATCCAAAACTGGGTAAGCCATAAAACCTTCATTTCCTGGATACTCAATACCAATAGTAGTTTTTCTATGATTTTGCTGGGTTAATTTTTTAAACTCAATAATTCTTGTAAAATCATAATTATTTGGATAATTCACTACTGCTGATGGTTGATAACTTTCTTGGTTAAATGTTTGAAAATCTAATTTTAAACAACGATAATCAAGCCTGCCATATTTATAATTAAAAAACTCGTCAATCGGACTAGTGTAAAACAAGAAATTATATTTTATTTTGTTTTTTAGTTTTTTATAATCAGTGTTTAATTGAACTTCTATATTTTCGTTTTGAAGCATTTTTTCAAACATTTTTACATATCCCTCTTTTGGCATTCCCTGATATTTATTTTGAAAATATCTATCATCGCGGGAAATAACTACTGGCACCCTTGCTGTTACAGAAGCATCTATTTCTTCCGGTTTTAAACTCCATTGTTTTTCTGTATAGTGCAGAAATATTTTTTCATAAACAAAATCTGCTAAAAATTTTAAATCTTTATCTTTTGTCTTTTTAAGATCGAGAATCGGAATCTTTTTATTATAGCCAAATTTATTAATTAATTTTTCCTCTAATTTTTGAGCAAATTTTAAAGGAAAAAGTTCGTAAAGAGTGTTTAAATTAAATGGAATTGGCGCAAGCCTGCCATCGATTAATCCCAAAACCTTGTGCTGATAATAAAACCAGTCAGTAAATTGTGAAATATAATCCCAAACATCTTTATAATCTGTATGAAAAATATGAGGTCCGTATTTGTGAATCAAAATCCCATCTTTGTTTTTAAAATCATAACAATTTCCGCCAATATGATCTCTTTTTTCAATAAGTAAAACCTCGCTTCCCTTTGAAGCAAATTTTTCTGCTAAAGTAATTCCCGTTATACCAGCGCCAACAATTAAAATTTTATTTTTCATTTTTTTTAGAAATTAATTCTTTGTAAATTTTATCTATCTCGAAAAAATGTTGATCCATTTTTTTAATTATTTTATCTTTGTTTTGCACTATCTTTTTATTTAAAACCAAAATTTGTTCAGGATTTTTTATTATTCCCTCAATAATATTAGAAAGTTCTTCTGCTGAACAACTTTTATTAACCCATCCTGTAAAATCTTCTATTGTATAATCAACAATACCTCCTCTTTTGTTTCCTATTACAGGAATACCTTTTGCTAAAAATTCAATTCCTACATAGCCGTATGCTTCTTCCCAAACAGAAGGAATAATTCCTACTTCTATTTCGTCCAGTATCATATTTAATTCATTTACATTATATGAACCATGATAAACAACATTATTAAATCTTAAAATTTCATTCTCAATTTCTGGTGATAACCCACCAAATATATGTAATTTAAAAAATTGATCTAATTCTTTTTCAACCAATATTTTCAAGGTTTCTAAAACTAATTTGCTTCCTTTAGCAACAGAAGCACAACCATTAAGAACAGCAAAATTGATAGGAAAATCTACACTGCTTATAACTTTTGGTTGAATAAAATCTATATGTTTTACAGTAAGATGCAGAGTAATAATTCCTTTTTCTCTATTTATCATTCTTTTATAAATTTCCTCAACTTTATATGATTGAGCAATAAGTAAATCAATTTTATTAAGCCTTTCAATATTAATATCTCTTCTTTGCTGAAATTTTTTTTCCAAATCTTGATTTATTTCCTTCGCGTCTTCCCCCAAAGAAACAGGAAGAATCTTTCTTTTTATCTTAAATATTTTAATAATCTTATACAAATTCCTAAAGAGACCATAAATACGCCATCTTTTTAAATCATATAATATAGTTTGTTTTGTAAAAATATTTTTATTAGATGCATTTTGACAACAAACAACACACTTTCTACCAATATTTTTATCCATACAATTATTTTCAGTAGAGTCAAAAAGTTTTAATGTTGGGCATAATAAAAAATAATCCTCAAGAGTCATAATTAAAGGAAACTTTTTTTCTTTTATAATATCTATAAGCGACGATGGTAAACCAGCCAACTCTTGAATGTGAACAATATCTGGTTGTATTTCATTTAATATTTTTCTTAAAAATTCTTCACTCAATGGCTCACCAAGATCCAAATCGGACTTCAAAGATCCTCTATCCCCTCCATGAATTATAGGAGAGTTAATAATTTCATACATATGAATCCCTTTTCTTTCCCATTCAATAAGCCGGGACTTACTAAAAAGGGGATAATGTCTACCTGCAAAAAAATAATAAACCTCATATCCATTTTTAACTTGAGCTTCCATCAAATCTTCTGCATATTCAATTAAACCGCCACACCGCCAAGGCCTAAATCCCCATCCGATATGTAAAACTTTCATATTCTTTTGATTTTTATTAAACATCTTTTAATATACCCCTTTATAAATTCTTTTAAAATAACTTTTTGAGAAAAAAGATTATACTTGTCTACTAAATTTGTTTTCTCTTTTTTTGTAAACTCCATCGGACGAAATAATAGTATAGGATCATTAGAATAATATGTTAGAAATAAATTATATCTTAAAAATAAAAGAGGTGTCTTACCCGCATATTTAAGATTCGATTTTAAATGAGTGGGTAAATTTAGAGATAAATTTGCAAAAGATTCAGTAATAAGAGCAATTCCTCCAATTTTCAACCATTCTGAAATATCTCTTATGGATTCTTCGGGATTTAGTAAATGTTCTAAAACCTCTAATGAAACTACCACATCAAAATAATTTTTAGGGATATCTTTGTATACTGTTATTAATTTTGTGTCTATCTGGTATTTTTTAAATCTTTTCATCGCAAAATCAAAAGTTTTACTTCCCGGGACATCAAAATAAAAAAAATTGGCGTATTTTTTATAAAAATTATAAAGATAAATAGTATCGCTTCCAATTCCATCTCCTAACATTAGAATATTTATTTTTCTTCCACTGTTTTTTTTAAAATATTCATTTATTCTTTGCTTTATTCTTTTTAAAACTTCTTGTTTACCAGGCCTACAAAACTCTACTGATGTTTCAAAGATAAAACCGGCTGTGTCTCTATAAAAACTTTCCATTTTTGAATTATAAACATAAGGTGTTATTCCATATTTAACGGCGTCTTCTTTAACATTATAACCCGGGTTTAAAGCCTCTAGCCAAACCTTTTTCTTAATAATTTCTTTATCTTTTTTTAATAATTCGCTTATCTCTTCCACTAACTCATCATAATAAATTGGGGGATAATTAGAGTTTTTCATATTAAATTTTTAGATTTTCTTTTAATAAATATTTTATTGTTAAAATCAATACAAAAAAACTTATTATAATAATACTAGTAGCTGTACCCACGAAAGAAAAGAAATAAGTCATTAAAAATGTAAGAAACAATCCTATTGTTCCCATAATAATATGAATTCTTGAGTAGATATTGTCTCTACCAGAAATTAACAAAAAATTAACCCTAAAAGCATTTGCATTAATAAAAAATATAGCCAGCAAAAGTAATCTAAAGGCTAAAATTACTTCAGGATAAGGTTCGCCAGCAATAATCTTTATAAGCAAGGGAGAAAAAAAATAAATTACAGGAAGCCCAATTAAATATGCTAAGATAGTAAATTTTTGAAATCTCTTCATAAGATTTATTGCTTTTTGTTTATTTTCTGTATAAATTTTACTTATCCTCGGATACAAAGATTGAGTAATGGAACCTAGGGGGAATGTTTGAATCACGTTCATAAGTTTTTCGGCAATCGCATAATAACCAGTAATTGTATTATTAGTAAATAAACCAACTGCAAATGTTCGAGAATAAGTATAACCAGATATTGCCACTTGAGCAATA
>Ga0209204_1002899_pt1 | contig 13339 bp, 10 predicted proteins | sample AD_JPNMR2_MetaG_FD_184425 | JGI IMG/M metagenome (GOLD analysis project Ga0209204, IMG submission 184425) | Active sludge microbial communities of municipal wastewater-treating anaerobic digesters from Japan - AD_JPNMR2_MetaG (SPAdes) (version 2) | ecosystem: Engineered > Bioreactor > Anaerobic... | reverse complement strand
AAATCTCAGAACATGGCACTTAACTCGTACATAACCAGGGAAGGTAAGGAAATGGGCAGAGCTCAGGCAGTCCAGGCTGAAGCAGCGGGAAAGGAGCCGTCTGTTGAGATGAATCCGATTTTATTAAAGCCCACAACGGACAAAAAGGCACAGGTTATTTTAAATGGAGAAGTATACGGGAACATGTCTGCCGGAGAGTATCATGCTTTTAAACCTCAATTGGCCAAGATGATTGAAGATACATTCCTTAAGCTGTCCTCAAAAAATGACATAGTTGTTATTGAAGGAGCAGGAAGTCCGGCGGAAATAAACTTGAGAGAAAACGACATAGTTAACATGGGAATGGCCCAAATTGCCGATTCGCCCGTCATACTTGTGGGTGATATTGATAAGGGCGGTGTTTTCGCTTCTTTAGCCGGTACAATGCTGCTTCTGACGGAGGAAGAAAGGGCCAGGGTTAAAGGAGTTATTATAAATAAGTTCAGGGGAGATATAGAGATATTAAAGCCGGGACTTGATATGCTCTATGACATAATTAAGGTTCCCGTACTGGGTGTTGTTCCTTATACAAAGATTGATATTGAAGATGAAGACAGCTTGGCAGAAAGGTTTGAGAAGGAAAAAGGTGCAAGTAAAGGCGAAGTTGATATAGTTGTGATTAAGTTACCCCACATGTCAAATTTTACTGACTTTAATTCATTGGAGAACATCCAGGGGGCAAATGTAAGGTATGTTGAGAGTTGTCATGAAATGGGAGAAACTGATTTAATTGTTCTTCCAGGGACAAAAAATACAATTGAGGATATGCTGCATCTTAAAAAGTCAGGAATGGAAGACGCAATTAAAAAGCTCCATGAAAGAGGTGCTGTAATATTCGGTGTATGCGGGGGCTACCAAATGCTTGGAATGAAGATAGAAGACCCGCATAAGACAGAATCGGAGCTTATAAGTATTGAGGGAATGTCTCTTCTTAACTCAAGGACGGTATTTGGACAAAAGAAAATAACAACTCAGGTTGAGGGAGTTATCTCATGTAATGGAGAGCTTCTTGAAGACATAGATGATATTAAAATAAGCGGCTATGAAATCCATATGGGAACTACGGAATACGAATCTGGATGCATACCTTTTATAGAGGTGAACAATCCGCCGGAAAGCTCTCATAAATATGTGGGAGGAGTAATGAATAAGGAAGGCAATGTCTTTGGTACATATATTCATGGCATTTTTGACAATATGGAGTTTACTGTAGGGTTTATAAACAATATAAGAAAAAGGAAAGGGCTGGATAAAATTAATTATGACAAAAGTATGGAATTTAAAGAGTATAAGGAAATGCAGTATGATAAGCTAGCCAATATTTTAAGGTCCAGTCTTGATATTGGAAAAATATATGAAATAGTAGGTATATAATAATAATCTGATTTTATAATTTCTGGGAAATTGTGGTGTGCAAAAATTAAGGGGAGATAGGAATGGAATTATGGCTGCTTTTAGATGTTATTGCGGCTTTTATATTGGATATTTTTTTCGGTGATCCTCACTGGATGCCTCATCCGGTAAGATTTATAGGATGGCTCATAAACAAAACCGAGAAAGTTTTAATGAATTATATAAATAAAGAAACCGGTGAATATAAACTACGAAGATCAAAAAGGCGATCGGGAATATTTCTTACGCTTTTTGTTGTAGGTGTAACGTTTCTTACAGTCTTTACAATTCTACGGATAGCTATATTTGTCAGCCCGGTTCTTTTTCATATCCTCAATATTTATTTTATTTACACATCCTTTGCAGCAAGGTGCCTGGCTGTGGAGACACAAAAAGTGTATAACGAATTAATAAGAAATGATATCGAGAAAGCAAGAAAAAGCCTCGCAATGCTTGTAGGACGTGATACAAATAACTTGAGTGACAAAGATATTGTTCGAGGGGCGGTTGAAACAACAGCTGAAAATACAGTTGATGGAGTTATCTCTCCTTTGTTTTTTGCTGTGTTAGGCTCGTTGGTCGGGCTGGGAGCACCTTTTGTGTATGGGTTTAAAGCTATAAGTACACTTGATTCAATGGTGGGATACATGAATGAAAAATACATTGATTTTGGGATGTTTTCTGCTAAAACTGACGATGCGGCAAATTATATTCCCGCAAGGCTATCAGGATTTTTATTACCGCTATCTGCTGCTCTTTGCGGTATGAATGGATTACAAAGCTTTAAAACAATGCTTCGGGATAGGAGAAATCATAAGAGCCCGAATTGTGCCTACCCTGAGGCGGCTGTTGCCGGTGCACTCGGGGTTATGCTGGGAGGAAACAATGTTTATTTTGGTAAAGTTGTGGAAAAGCCCACAATAGGAGATGCACACAGGGACTTAGAGCCGATGGATATAAAAAGGACAGTAAAACTTATGTATTGTTCGGCTGCCTTAACTTTAATGTTATTGTCGTCAATTTATATGGTTGTTTTATATGTGTAAAAAGGATGGATAAGATGAAAGATGCATTTGAAAATGGAATTGCCGATAAACACGGAGGAAATATTTACAAGGCCGAAGATAAGTATGGTATAAGGAAGGAAGACTTTCTTGATTACAGTGCCAATGTTAATCCTTTAGGGATTCCTCAAGAGCTAAGGGAACTTATTATATCAAACATTGATTTAATTTCATGTTATCCGGACCCTGAGTGCAATGATTTGAGGAAAGATATTTCATCATACCTTGACATACCGTCTGATAGAATAATAATTGGTAATGGTGCCGCAGAAATAATTTTTCTCCTTTTCGATGAGCAAAAGCCAAAAAAGGTTTTGATACCATCACCTACATTTTGCGAATATGAAAGGGCTGCCATAAAATTAGGTGCAGAAGTGGTTTTTTTCAGAATTAGGGAGGAACGACATTTCAAGCTGGATATAAACGAGTTAATAAGATGCATGGATGATAATGATATTGATTCATTAATACTTTGCAATCCCAATAATCCCACATCAGTACTCACACCTCCCGACGAGCTTCTGTGTCTTTTAACGGCAGCCAATCAAAGGGGAGTACGGATAATAGTTGATGAAACATTTATTGAGCTTACTATAGGAGGTAATATTAACTCAGTAAAAGGATACCTTTCAGAATTTGATAACCTTTTTATTATAAGGGCTTTTACCAAGCTTTTTGCAATTCCCGGCTTAAGGCTTGGATATGGTCTTGGAAGTAAGGAACTTATAACTAATCTATGGGAAAGGAAAATCACTTGGTCTGTCAATTGTTTTGCCGGTATTTCCGGTTTGCTCCTTAAAAATAATTATGGGTATCTTGACAGGACTTCTTTATGGCTTTCAGAAGAGCTGGAGCATTTCTATAATGACTTGTGCAATCTGGAAAGATTCCGGGTGTTTAAGCCTGATACAAATTTTATCCTATTAAAAATAAATGATATTCATTTCAACTCACACAGCTTAAGAGAGTCAATGGCATTCAAGGGTGTTCTTATAAGGGATGCAGCCAACTTCAGATTCTTGGATGACAGGTTTATCAGGGTTGCAATCAAAGACAGAGATAGTAATGAAAAATTTATAGAAATTTTAAATGAAACCATAAAAGAAAATATATGAACTGTTAAACATTGCAAACTTTTTGTCTTTAAGTAGACTTTGCCCCGATGTATACTTAAAATGTGATGGGCAGTGAAGAAGAGAAATACTTCATATTACTCTAATCTTTCCGTTTTTCTCATAATTTTATATTGCTTTGATGAATATTTTATTTAATATTTGATGGTAATTTTATTTGACATAAGGAGGCTTTGCCCATATATGAGACCACTTAAACCCAAAAAATCAATAGAAGGTATAAGCCGGGCGAGGATGTATATAAAAAGGGATCTTGATTTGTTTATCGGTTACCCGGATGCAGACGGAAAATGGATTTCCTGCCCGGAGGGTAAAGATGAAAGTGAGGTAATTCTAACCCGTGAACATATTCATAAAGCTACATTTACAATAAATAAGCTTGTTCGGGATTTTCCCAAGGCGTTACCTCAAATAGTGGGTGATGTGGAAAAATGGCGTGAGAATTATAAAAATTTGCTGGAGGTATTAAAGTATTCCATACATAACAAAACAGCATTACCTGAATCTGTTGTGAATATTAACCCGGTATTCGGTGATTTTGAAAAGAAACTGTATAAGAAGCTGATAAGTAAAAACAAAGCGTTGATAAACGTAGTTAACAGTATTTCCTGGTTAACTATACTAAAACCTGAAACATTTAAGGATGCATTGGTCTGGCTGAATAATTACAGTGAATATTTGGAAAAAATATACTCCTATTATTCCAATCAAGAAGGACTGCAGTTTATTGTGAAATTATGGCGGCTGTCTAATAGTGTAGGAGAAAAGAGAATTAAAACGATTTTAATATGGGCCTCCCATTCAAGAATTAATGATATTGTTATGGACCAAGGGCATCAATACAGCAATTTGGTTGAGACCTCACTTGGCAGGAAAAAAACAGATCCCATACCGGGCATTCCTAAGGCTAGGTTTGGAAGCGATTTTAGAAAGTGGATAAATTGTATTTATGTTCAAGACAGCCAAACAGCCAAGCGTTCAATTGACCTTTTCAACCTGGTTTGTGATATAAGCTTTATTGACAAGTGGGAAGATTGGTGGCACTCTCTTGATAAGTTCATCAATATGGCTAAGAATATGCCCCGGGGTTTGAGCAGGCGTAATCCGTTAACCGTAAAACTCAACAATATTCGAGAGAAAATTAAATGCATTGGAAACAATACGCCGCCTGTAGTAAAATCAAAATACATGTTTAATAGTATAGTCAAGTGGTCTCAAAATGATAATATAGGTCGGTATAAGAAAATATACAGTGCACTTGAGGTATTGCCAAAGGAATACAACAATGTGCCGTATCGATTGGCATTCCTTATTTATTGGGACAAAATGATAGAACTAAGGGATATTTCCAAGCAAAAGATAATTGATAGTGTTATAGATGAATTCAAAAAATTTATTAAATCGCAGAAAGATTTTGAAAGTGCAATAAAACTATGGAAAGTGGTTATTAATTCATGGCAAACGTCGTGTGAATCCTATTATTATTTTTATACCATTGATGCTGAAATTATCGATGAGGATATAGATCAAAAAGCCGTTCGAATGATATTCGGTTTGTTAAGACAGTTGTACTATGATAAAAGGTTTGGGAATTTATTGAAAATGAAGCAAGAACATTTGTCTTATTATGCCTTTTCGTCCCGGAAGAACATGTTTTGGACTGCTTTTTTGAGTTGAGAAAATATAAAATTTTCAAAACATACATATCGGAAGAAATATTAAAGCTCTCGAAAGAAATTACATCCGAAGATTATAGCTGCTTTGGCTGTGTTACCAAGGCTATTTTGGATAATGTCGACAAATATTATCGTCCTACAAGGGTATTGATGCCCATAATAAAAATGTGCAGTAATCACCCATATAAAAATTTTGTTGCTGATGCCATAGCGGCAGGACAAATAAGAACACTGTGCACAATTGCAATGGAATCAGGTATAGTGGAGCTTTTTGGAGAAAAGGCTGCTCAGATACCGCCTCTAATGCTTGATGCCGATATGGATTGGATAGACAGATACCCTAAAGAACTGCATGAAGAACTAATAAGACTTGCATACTATGACAAGAATGCTGTAAAAACTGCTAACAGGCTGCTTTCTAAATACTATCCCGATCATGAGTTGCTTAAGGATGAGATTGATGAGCTTGTTATCAAAATAAATAATGGTGAAGATAGGGAAGGGTTTTTAAAATTACGAATTGATAAATTAAAAAGAAAGCTTACTGAAGAACCGGCAAACCTTAGTGAAGTGAAGCTTAATAATCTGGCAAAAAAGATAAAGCATGCAGCAATGATGGGACTATTGGAAATATTTAAGGAAGAAAGCAATTTGATGTTAAAAAAATGCCTTACCTCAAATTTGGACATTGACGAGATCCCTGAATGGCTTGAAAGAAGTGATGTTAAGGAGGCAATTTTATGTTCTGCCACGCTAGATGTTGAGTTTCGCAAGATAGTTATTATGATACTGAAACGAAGAGCATCCAATTTGCCTTGGGATTTTAGAGATTTAGATGCCAACATAGAGTTTATTGAAAGAATGAAATCAATCAATGTAGATGTATATTCATGGATTGACGGTGATGATAAATTAATAAAGAAACTAAATAATGGTGAAGAAATAGTATTTTCTATTGAAAGGGATCCTATAGAAATATTCAATATGGGAAAATACTTTAAAACATGCTTGTCTCCCGGAGATATTAATTTTTTCTCGGTGTTTTCAAATATAGTTGATATCAATAAGCAGGTAATATACGGGAGAACCCGTGACGGGCATGTAAGAGCACGTGCACTTATTGCATTAAATGATGATGGAGGAATATTGACATTTTATCCTTACTGCAATGATAACAATATTAATTTTAAGGATGTTTTGAAGGAATTTGTGCATGATCTCGCAGTAAAAATGAATACCATAGTAATGTCAAAAGGAACAGTAAGTACTTTAATAGCAACAAGATGGTATGACGACGGACCACGTGATTTGGTTGGGGAATTCCCATTCGCAAAAGAAGGATCGGAGTTCAGGAAAAGCTTATTTAAATGGGATGCCGATGAATTACTGGCTAATATGGAGAAAGCCGTTGAACCTATAGGCTTAAATGAGAGGACGATACCTATTTTTATTTCCATGCCTGAAATAAGAAAATGCAATAAGTTTGCAACGGTATTGTTTCCGTTTGTTATGAAGCTTAATTTGATATCTGAGTCTTTTTATAATTATGTGCAAGCACTTGTAGAGCTGGAAATGACAGATATGCTACAAAAACTGTTGCCTAAAATTGTAAACCATGTATTGAGCATATATGAAAATTACTGGAGTATCCGCAATTGGATAGAAGTGTTGCTGGAAATATCACCTGAAAAAGCATTGTATATTTTAAAACGGACACGTTTACCCCATTGTCGTAATTGGAAAGACGAAGAAGGGGAGAAAATTGCAGCAGCGGGAATGGCATATTTAAAGCTTAACCGTCCAAATCAGGCAATAAAAATGTTCACCATTGCTTTAAACGAATACCTCACAGATGAGACAAGGAAATTTTGCGAAGAATATATAAAAGAACATGCATAAATAGATGCTGTACTTTTGTCATATAAAGCAGATGTATAAGAACATATGGTTTTATCGTTTCATAATATGATTATGTATACTTAAATGTCGCAAATATTGTCAGACATATATGTCCGTTAAAGGGGGTATTTCCATATGAAAATGAATAGAATTGACGGAAGTAAAATTTCGCCAATGGCCATTATTGCTCGTGTATCTGTAAAGCATAAAATTGCCGAACCAACAGCATCGGAGAGTGAAGAGAATTTTACACAGATTGAGGCTGGGCAGACAGGAGAAATGGAAGAGATAAAAAGGGAGAAAGAAATTGGAGAAACGAAAGAATCAGAAAAAAGTAACATTTATACACATATGACTGAACCTGTAAAAACTAATTATATTGACTGTAGTAAAAAGTCCCCTAATAGTATACTTGCAGGCATATACACAAAAAAGCCAAAAAATTCTCAGTGTTCCCCAAATAAAATAATAAAGGATGAAGAAAAAAAAGAAGACATTGCACAAAGCCTGAAGACCAGTGATCCTGATGAAGCGGTAAACCCATATATTCAGGTAGTATTAATATCTAGTGATGAGGATGGTGAGTCCTGTATGGAACACAGTAATACAAGAAATGACGAATGTAATGGTAATTCTGTAAATGAAAATGAGCCGAAGATTATTGAGATACCCTCAGAAGTTATAACCAGCTTTTTGAATATGTTAAACACTAATGATGCCGGAGTTTCACTGGACTCTTTGATAAAAATTACTAAAGCCCCGAAAACAGAAGAAGATATTGATGAAGCTAAGAGAACCGATGAAAACATTTGTGAAGATAGTGAAGATGAAAGTGTCGATGAATACAATTATGAAGATAGTGAAGATGAAAGTGCCGATGAATACAATTATGAAGACAGTGAAGACGAAAGTACCGGTGAATACAATTATGAAGATAGTGAAGATAAAAGTGCCGATGAGTACAATTATGAAGATAAAAGTATTGATGAATATTATTGTGAAGATTATGAAGATAAGAGTGCTGATGAATACTGCTACGAGGATTATGAATTAAAAAACACTGATGGGTATTGTGAATATTATGAATCCAACCTTGCCGATGAATTTTGCAGTGAAATTTATGAGGACAATAATGAAAGCGATTATTACTATGAATATCAATGATTATATCGATTTTTTAAGTACAAAAAAAGAATAATTATATGTTGATATATTATGGTAACCAACTTGCTGCAAAATTCATATTGTATTATATAACAAAATAAAAAGGAGATGTCTATTGATGGAAAACAAATGCAACACAAATCCTTGTCCTCAGTTACCGGGTACAATTCTACGCATTTTTATACCTGCAGGAGCAGTGATTAATCTGCTTAACCTTATTGAGCTATCCTCTCCTAGCGGAATATGTATTATTCTAAGACTGCCTTTCCTCGGAAAGAACTCAAAGTGTGATATTGGCGGTCTTTTGGACTCCATTAAAAATGCTGGTGGCCGAGTAGAATTTGGTAGCTAAATGTTTTATATTTTAGGTATCGAGAACTTACTATGTTAGGAGTATTCCTAACATAGTAAGTAAATCATTGTACTTATGTTTTACATCTAGAAATAATCCTTTTATTTTGTTAAAATTACTTATGTCTATGGGGTTTGACGGACGGTCAAAAGCTGTCCTCAAACCCTATAGTCATTGATATCTATGGGACGATATACAGGATAATGATAAATAACAAAAGCAATGAGGTATATGTATGAAATTGGAGAGAATGCTACAAAATAGATAAAAGTGTCCTGTCAAGCGAAGAAATACTGTCGATTTTAACGGGATTAAAAGGACTTCATAGCATAGACAAGGACCAAAAGACCAAGCTGCTGATAGAAAAGCTTTCCGGAGTTGCTGAGAAATCGGATTACATGCCTGCTGGCAATGAGATAATGATTGATTTATCGTCCTGGAATAAAAATGACAGATTGCATTTGAGAATTAATGAAATTAAAAAAGCAATTCGAATGAAAAACATAATTAATTTTACATATTATACAAATGGAAAACTTACGAAAAGAGAAGTTGAGCCATGCGTAATAGTATTTAAAGAGTCCAACTGGTACCTTTATGGCTATTGCCTTTTAAGGAACGACTTCAGACTGTTTAAGCTGAGGCGGATTTCTGAACTGGAAATTACTGAAAAGAAATATGTAATGAGAGATTATAAGCTGGAAAGTGCTGACTTGAAGGGAGATTTCGAGCAGGAAAAGGACTCTGAAATTGTGCTGTTGTTTGAACATTCAATGAAATACATTGTTGATGATATCTTTGGAATTGATAACTACGAAGTCATGCAGGATGGCAAATTAAAGGTGAGATTCAAGATGGGGTTAGGTGATTGGCTGTATGGTTTTGTCCTTGGATTTGGCGGCAATGTAGAGATTTTGGAACCATTAGCCCTTAAGGAGCATATTATTGGTTTAGCTAACGATGTGATTAAAAAATACGGCAAACACCTGCTATATTGACAATTGATATATTATTGGATAAAATTCTAGGGTATTAATACTATTAAGAAAGATTATAAATGCCGATTATGAATATATATTCTTAATCAAATAGGAGACTAAAATGTCGAAAGAAATTATTTTGTCTGCTTCTTTGCAGGACTATCTTGAAGCTATAATAGAGTTGGAAGAGAAAGAGGGTATTGTGCGAGTTACAGATATTGCCAATAAGCTTGATATAGCCAAAGCAAGTGTAAATCAAACAATAAAAAAGCTCAAGGATATGTCGTTGGTGAGACAGGAAACATATGGACCTGTGGAACTTACTGATGAAGGCAGGCATATGGCAAACAGGATTAGGCAAAGACATAATAAACTAAGGCAGTTCCTGATTGAGGTACTTGGTGTTGATTCAGATATAGCTGAGAAGGATGCGTGCCTTATGGAGCACGCTGTGAGTGCTCAGACAATGGATAGATTAACGGATTTTCTCTGTGCAAATGGTTACATAAGTGCAGAATGCAGTAATAGAGACAGCGAAAATGATGATTCTTGAGGTAATGCATTTTTAATAAAATATAAAAGATTCATATTTTAAAGATTTATACATTATTCGTTAAAAAAGGAGTAGCTAAACTCCTTTTTTTGAATTCGTTGATTTGACTTTTATAATTTGCTTTGGAATTATTAATAAAGGATTTATTAATAAACAATATACAGAAGGTGGGAATGACATTGGAAAAGATAAAGACTAATGCAATGAGAATTCTTGATAAAGCACAAGTAAAGTATAATTCATATTCATATGATCACAGTGATGGTTTGATTGATGGTGTTTCAGTAGCAAATAAAATGGGACTTCCGGTTGAACGGGTGTATAAAACTCTCGTAACAAAAGGAGCGAGCAGAGAGTATTATGTTTTTGTTATTCCTGTTGCCGAAGAACTTGATTTAAAGGCAGCGGCAAGAGCAGTAGGAGAAAAATCCGTTGAAATGATTAAGGTAGCGGATATCAATAAAGTGACGGGATATATCCGAGGCGGGTGTTCGCCAATAGGAATGAAAAAAAATTATAAGACAGTATTGGATAGTTCCTGTAAGGGTTTGGATACAATTATTGTGAGTGCCGGCAAAATAGGATACCAGATAGAATTGGCTCCTTCAGACATTATTAAATTGATAAATGGCACAACAGCGGAAATTGTTATGCAAAGGGAGTTGTAATATATTTTGTTCGGCCCAAATTACTGCCATGCAGACATATGACTTGATTTTATTATAATAAAATTATAGTATTATAGTATACTCATTAATTTACATATATGTTATATATAAACCCATTCGATTTTCTAAATTAGATACGATATTACTCCATATCTATTGAATTTTTATGAGGGGGGTTGAAGATGTACAAAAAAGTTATGACTGTTGCATCAGTTATCATTGCTATGATGCTAATTGTCACTTGCATGAAATCCAATGCGAATGGTGCTGATGCGGGATACAAAGTAACAGGAGTTGTGAAACCGGAGTTTATCAATTTAAATTATGCAGCTACTTCACAGCTTGCAGGCTTCAATGTTATTGTGGAAGGAACTCAGGCTTCATGCCAGACAGATTCGGAAGGACGTTTTGAGCTAAATAACGTTCAAAGGGGTACAGGATATACTATTAAGATATCCAAACCCGGATACTTAACAAGAATTATACACAATATAGCCGTTTCGGGAGATACAGCCTTATCAATAAGCGGATTGCCAATTGATATATGGGCTGGGGACTTTAATGACGATACGGCAATAAACATGGCTGATATAATAGATTTTGCAAAAGTATTTAATCTCACTTCATCTAGTGATAAGTATAATCCTGTTTTTGATCTCAATAAAGATGAAGCAATAAATATGAGCGATGTAATGATAGTTATTAGGCATTTTAACAAAACATCAAACGATTATTTGCAAAATATCACTATTATAAGCAATACACCAACTAATACGCCAACTCATACACCAACTTATACACCTACAAAAGCACCAACTCCTACACCCACAGCTTCTATGTCGGGAAAAGTAACCTATACCCTTGTAAGAGCTAGTTCTCCTACTGCTGACCAACTTGCTGCATATGAAGCCATAACGGCAGCAATGGATAAAGCCGTATCATATTATAACCGTTATACAAACATTACACTAAACTTAAGGGTTCTATATGAACCAAGTGTTGCAACAGCTGATGCAAATATTAACGGTACTATTAGATTTGGCAAAAGAGAATATATGAACCACATTACCGCTATGCATGAAATTGCACATACTGCAGGTGTAGGAACTACACAACAGTATAGGGCCTTAATAGTAAACGGTGTATTTACAGGAGTAAATGCAACAAACCAATTAAGGGCTATTACAGGCAACCCTCAGGATGTTTTAAAGGGAGACAGCCAACATTTTTGGCCTTACGGACTTAATTACACAAGTGAGGTTAAATCGGAAGACGACCTTATAAACCACTGCAAAATAGTAAATGCCATAAGGAAAGATTTGGGATTTTAAGTGAGATAAGACGTAGTAAAATAAGCATAGATTTATAGAGCTGTTATGAATTTAAAATATTACTAAAGAATGGAGATGTTCTCTTATGGATGATTTATATGAGTTAAGAAAACAAATTAGTTTGACTAATAATGAAATACTTAAATTGCTGAATAAACGTGCTACTTTAGTTCAGAAAATTGTAACACTAAAAGATGAAAAAGGAACCGATTATTATGATCCCATAAGAGAAGCGGAGATGCTTAGTGAAATATTTAAAGAAAACAAAGGCCCATTGCCTGATGAGCTGGTAAAGAAAGTGTTCTTAAGCATTTTTCATACTGCATTGCAATACATGGGAATAAGTGGTGAAAGAAAACTTCTCGTTGGGGCTTCAAGCGAAGTTCAACTTCCAAAATTAAATGAGATGTTTGATATTGATCCTCAAAATCCCATTGTTATCGCAGGACCATGTGCAGTTGAAAACTTTGAATATTTGGATCAAGTTGCAAAGATGCTTAAAGATGCCGGTGTAAAGTTTATTCGTGCAGGTGCATATAAACCGAGAACATCACCCTATGATTTCCAGGGATTAAAAGAGGAAGGATTAAAAATATTAAATGAGGTAAGTAAAAAATATAAGCTATATTCTGTCACAGAGGTAGTGGATACTCGAGACGTATATTTAGTACAGAAATATGCAGATGTTCTTCAGATTGGTGCAAGGAACATGCAGAATTTTGAATTGTTGAAGGAAGTAGGACGAACAAATAAACCGATTATATTAAAAAGAGGAATGAGTGCATCAATAAATGAACTTATCTATGCAGCCGAGTATATTGCATTGCAGGGAAATAGAAATATAATTCTTTGTGAAAGAGGTATAAGAACTTTTGAAACCAAAACCAGAAATACATTGGATATTTCATCCATTCCGATAGTAAAAAATGAAACCAATTTGCCAATAATCGTTGATCTTAGCCATTCTCTCGGAAGAAAAGATATTGTTAACCAAATAGCAAAAGCGGTTTTAGCTGTCGGTGCCGATGGAATAATGGTAGAAGTACATCCAAAGCCTGAGCTTGCTTTGTCTGACAGCAAACAGCAAT
>Ga0209204_1002897_pt1 | contig 13344 bp, 16 predicted proteins | sample AD_JPNMR2_MetaG_FD_184425 | JGI IMG/M metagenome (GOLD analysis project Ga0209204, IMG submission 184425) | Active sludge microbial communities of municipal wastewater-treating anaerobic digesters from Japan - AD_JPNMR2_MetaG (SPAdes) (version 2) | ecosystem: Engineered > Bioreactor > Anaerobic... | reverse complement strand
CTTCAGCCCGGAGTACATCAGGAGCTGATGCAGGAGCGCGGGCTCCTTCCACCTGAACGCCAGGTTGTCGCGGTCGCGCTCGGGCACGCCGACCAGTCGCGCGGCGGACAGGCGCACACCGAGGTTCCCGCCGACGAACGCGAGCACGCTGCGCAAGCGGTCGGTCGCGTCGCCGAGGTGTGCGTCCCGTGATGTCCCGTCTACGAGGTCGACGGTCTCTGGCACGAGTGCACGGCCGGCGCGCGCGTTGCGGAATACGGCCAACGCGACCGACTCGCCGAGGGTCTTCTCGGCGGCGTCGACCTCCTCCTCGGTCTCCGGGTCCACGGCGCGCAGGAGCAAGCGGATGGCCATGTCCGCCGCACCGCCAAGGGCATCCGCGATGGACGCCTGCAAGGCGAACGCGACACTTGGCGGAGGCTGCGAGATGGCCCACCACCGGCGCTCGTCCTCGCCACCCGGCGCGGGCACCCGGATGCAAACCTCGTCCTCGATGTCACGCCTTGGCATGCGGCGAGAGTGCTACTTGATAGGAAGCGCTGCCATTTCCATGACAGTCGCCACCCCGATCGCCGTACGCTCGGCCATCCAGTCGCGCGCCTCTGCGACCGTGGCAAAACACATCGCAAGGACGGCCGTGTCGAAGGCGGCCCACCTGCGGCCGTTGGCGTGCGCGTTCCACTTGCCGATGCGGTGTTCGATGTACTCGACGGCGGACTCGTGTTCCTCGTTCGTGAGGTCGTCGCACGCGCCGGTGTGGTGCATGTGAATGGACATGCAGACCTCGGGGAGGGTCTTGGATTGCCAGTCGATGTCAGTCATGCCGCCAGTCTAGCACGCCAAAAGGCCCGAGGCCGGCCACCTTGCGATGACCGGCCTCGTGTTGTGTTGAAGTGCTTACCACGCCAAGTCATCCATGGACTTGTTTGAGTAGCCGGAAAGGGAGCAACCTTGCCGACACGGAGTTTCTAGCACGCCGCCGTTACGCCTGCAACGTCCGGCCCGAACCGCTCGCCACGTTGCCGCTCACGTACGCCATCGCCAGCGTGATCACCCGCGTCATCGTGCCGAGGCTCGCCACGAGGTCGCCCTCGTTCTGGATGACGGCGAAGCCGATGAACGAGTAGTCGTTGAACTCCACCTTGACGGCGAACTCCTCGCCGACCGCGGAGAGTTGCAGCAGCGTCGTCACGGCCTGCGCCGACTGCTGCAAGGTCAACTCGCCGACGTACAGGTTCTGCGACCGGGAGAACAGCGCGACATCCCCCTGAATGCCGCCGATGCCCCCGCCGACATTCGCTTGCCTTGGTGATCTTGAAGAAGTCGTCCGCGGCGCCGCGCAGGCGGGTGAGTGCCGGGCCGACGAAGAACTTGGCAGCGTTGAGGTTGGTTGCGGTGATGGACATGGTGGCGGTCTCTCAGTCGGCGATGGTGCGTGGCGTGCGGGTGGCAGCGTGGCGGGTGCGTGCGTGGGCGGCGAGCGAGGCTTAGCCCGCGTCGTTGATGGTCACCTGGATGGGCTCGGACAGCGTGCCGATCTTGTTGATGACGCCGAAGGACACGGCGAACGCGTTGTAGTCGTTGTAGATACGGGCCGCGATGTTGCCCGGGTTGACGGCGCCGCGCGGCAGGAACGAGACCACGATGCTCGTGGTGTCGATGGCCGGCAGTTCGGCCATGGCGCCCGCGATGATGCCGGCGCCCGCCGAGATGGCGTCGTCGGTGTAGGCCGTGATGTTGTTGCGCTGCTTCCACTCCACGAGGCGGAGCGAGCACAGGTAGGTCACGTACCACTCGATCCACTTACGGTCGATGAACGAGCCGTCCGACAGGAAGCCCCACTGGCACGCGCCGAATGGGCCCTCGGCGGAGTAGGTGTTGAACTTGCGGTCGTCGGTGAGCGAGTCGTTGTCGCCGTAGTCCCGCGGGGTCATGCGCGAGTTGGCAGTGGAGCCGTAGAGGACCTTGTCGGTGAACGAGACCTCGCCGGGGAGGTAGCCGGTGCACCGGCCGAACAGGGCCATCGGTGCGTGCTCCCAGCGGTCATGGTCGAGCACGAACGATGTCGAGTACCCGATGCCGGCGTTGGCGGCCTGCGCAGTCTGGGACGCGGAGTCCGTCGCGGTGGGGTCGAAGTTGCCGATGAAGTCCGCGCCGAACTTGATGAGTTTGGCGCCGGTGGTGGACCACTGGCCGAAGATGTAGCCGCGGGGCGGGTTGTGAAGCGAGGTGTCGGCCTGGTCTTCGACCCACTGCGCGCCCTCGTCGTTGACCACGTCGTCGCCTTGCAGGTCGGTGACCCAGAAGAACTTGCGGCCGGGGACGTTGTCGCCGGTGGTGTTGTACTCGACGGCGGCCTGGATGTCGTCGAGGTCGAGGGCGTAGTTGCCGGCGACGTTGGCAGTGGTGACGACCTGCGTCATCGTGGGGCCGCCGGTCGAGGAGGTGACCTCGATAATGAGCGGGTACCCGTCGATGAGGCTTGCGACGGTGACAACGCCGAGGGCAGGGGTGGCACTGAAGTTCGCGGCGAAGTCGGTCACCGCGTTGAGGGCAGCGGCGGCAGCGGTGGCGAGTTGCGTGGGGGTGAGCACGCCGTCCGCGGCGACGGTGACATCGGCGAGCGCGCCCGCTGGGGTGGCATCGGCAAACCGGAACTTGGCCGGGTTGACGCGGATGCGCACCGAGGTACCGGCGCCGCCGCTGTTGGTGAACGTGAAGGTCTGGGTCGAGTTCACCGCGCGCGTGCGCCGACCGAGGTAGACCACGTCGGGGCGCTTGATGCTGGGGATGACGCCGTTCGGCTGCGCCACCGCGAGCTGCGTGAAGTGATTGTCGATCTCGATGTACGCGGGGTCATCGACCGTCGCGCCGAGGGACTTCAGACGGGAGGCGTAGTTGTTGGCGCCGAGCTCCGCGCAGATGCCGAGGCCTGTGCCCGGGTCGATGACCATCCACGACTGCGTGGAGGTCTCGAACCCGGTCTCAAACGCGGCGCTTCCCGGGCGGCACGTGAGCAGGGTGCGGTGCAGGAAGTTCAGGCCCGGGGCGGGCGCGACGACGGTGGTCTTGATGCTGACGGAGGGATTGTTGCCCATGTGCCTGTGTCCTCGCCGCCCGGGTCAGGGGCCGACGCGGCGAGGGTAGGGGCGTGGGCATCACGTCACGTCCGGGCCAGCAGACAGCGCGATGGTGTCGAGGCTTGGCACGTCGTGGAGTAGGGCGCATGGCACGTCAAAGTCGATGTCCAGCGCCACGCCGCGCGTCCACCCGCCCGCGTCCTGCTCGGAGAACGACCTCGGCGCGTGAGTCTGGCGCCACGACAGGCGGGCGTTGGCCAGGGCGAGGAGGTCGCTGCGGTAGGGGTACGCCGACCCGTTGACGACTGGGAGCGAGGAGGACTGGAACCACAGGCGCACGCGCTCGGCGATGCCAAGAGCCGTGGACCTGCGACCAGCGGCGGGGGTCCGCTCGGCGCTCGGCGTGTCGCGGATCATCAGTCGGACTGTGTAGATGCCCCAGTTGTAAACGGCGCGGCGGATGTTGTCGTCGACGGCCTCGATGGTCACGGCCCCGCCCGCGGGGGTCGTGAGCGTCACGCCGAGGGACGCCCCCGCCACGTCGCCGAGGACGCCCATCTCCGCCACACCAGTGGTCGACGTTGTCACCGCCAGCGCGAGGGCGTCTAGCGCCGCCACGAGGCCATCGCGGATGGTAGTCGGGGTGTCCAGCGCGCCTGCGACGAACGGCGCCGCGGTCTCGCCAAGCGCGCCGATGGTCCACGCGCCTGCCGCCGCGGCGTCGACCGTGATGGCCCACCGCTGGCGCTGCGCCGTGTCCGACTCCTCGCCCATCGGCGAGGACAGCACCGGCAACTCATTCACCGGCGCGAGGAGGATGCTCGGCCGCGTCGTCGTCGCCGGCACCGCGGACCCTCGCCAGCGGTACACGTCGCCGGACTTCACTGCGCCCTTGCACGCGGCAACCACGAACACCTTGATCGCGTCGAGACACGCGTCCTCGTCAAAGAGCAAGGTGTCCGCGGGCATGCGGCGAGGCTACGTCACGCCGTCTCGGTCGTCGTCAGCACGAGCCGGGGTTCTCCGGTCAACTTGACGCCTGCCTCGTGGGCCATGTGCTCCACGAAGTCGGGCCACAACTTGCGCGCCCGCTTGATGTACTTCTTCAGGTCGCGGTGGCTCTCGATGGCCTCGGCCGTCAGGTCGACGGTCGTGTAGTTGAAGTCGGCCGCGCCGCCCCTACCAGAGCCGCCGACCGCGACCTCGATGCCGAGCAGTTGCTCATTGAGGTCTGCGGGTGCTTCCTCGTAGGATTTCGCCGCGCTGTACATGCGGTCGAATGCCTCCGGTTTGCGGGTGCGTGGTGCGTTGACGGCGAGCATGATGCAGAAACAGGACTGTCCCATGCCGACATCCTAGCACGTCACGCCCCGCGCCGCACCCTGCCCACGCCGAGGCGCCACGCGTCCGCCACGCGGTCGGCGGGCACCATGCGGCGCAGTTGCTTGACGTGGCGCGCGGCGACGATGGCGGCGAGCAGTGGCACGTCGAGGGCCTCGGGCGCGGCGCATGGTGCGAGGCGATGCAGGTGGTACGCGGCAACGAGACCCATCGGTCCGCGCACGCCCCATCGCTCGGGGTCGTCGGACTGCTGGTGATGCGGGCACTCCTCGGAGGGGCGGACGATGCCAGTGCGAACAGCCTTCACCCACGCGCCGAGGCCGGGCCGGCGGGCGACGTTCGGGCGCACCCGCGAGTGGATGCCCACGCGCCGACACCCGCCGCTCTCGATGACACACAGGCGCATGAGCGTGGCCTCGTCCACACGTTCAAGGCGAGCGGCGAGGGTCACCGCCTCGCGCGGGTCGAGTGCGAGGACGCGGGCGTACAGGATGAGCGAGGCGACGACGGCAGGCATGAGCGGACTCTAGCATGCCAGCGGGCCGCTACACCCACGGCGGCAACCCGCGTCCGCCTCGGCGAGTGAGCGTCACGGCGAAGCCCCGGGCCTCGTCCCAGTCGCCCGATGACGTCGCTTGCCATGCCCGGCCCGCGGGGTCGAACGCCACGTCGCAACCTTGCACCGGGTCGCTCGCGCTGTCGGTCGTGACGATGCGCGACCGGGTGTAGATAGTCGCGGTCTGCGGCGAGGTCTGACCCGCGTCGGTCAGGCCGGTCGCCTTGCCCGAGCGGTCTGGGAACACGTCGATGACCGACTCGTTCCATCCGGGTCGAGTCCGCTCCGCGCCGTCAGCCTCGGCGGTCGCGGGCAGGTACCGCCGAAGGATCCACCGCTCGGCCTGCTCGTGGAACTTGTACACGGCTTCGAGCGGCAGGTATGCGGTGATGGCCATGGGGGTGAGGCTATAGATGGGCTTTGAATGGGCGCCAGTGCGGCGCCACGAGGTCGAGGATGGCCTCTAGCGCGTCAGCAATGTCGGCGTTGCTGGCCTCAGAACTGGCCCGGATGTGCCCGACCTCAAAGATGGCCTTTGCGAGCGCGGCGTTGGTGGCTTCCGCGGAGCGTGGCGGAACGAAGTTCGGATTGTGTGGCATGCACGTCAGTCTAGCATATCCCCGTCATCCGGCCACTGCGCATCGGCGCCGGGCTTCGTGTCGACCTTGATGGCCAGGCGCATCTTGCCGGTGTCGACCAGCGTGCGTGCCGAGAAGTTGCCGCGCCTGCGACGGGCGGCGAGGGTCGACGGTGCGAGCGGCGGTGCGGTATTGCCGTCGACGGCGTCGCGCACCTCCTCGGCCAGCATGCCGCCGACTTCGCCGAGGATGGTCTCGCCGGTCATGGTGCGCTGAGCGGACAGCACGGCGACCACGCGGTGCTTGATGGCGTCGTTGATGGGTCGCGCGAGACGGTCGGTCGCCGCGGACAGCGTGGGCCTCGGCGGCGCGGTGCGAGTGCCGAGCTCGGAGTAGGCCAGATGCGTCGCGTTCTCCTCGTCATCGACCGCGCCGACGACGGCCGAAGCGGACAGGCGGGATACGTCGCGGATGAGTTGGTCGAAGGCGTCAGGCACGGCGACGCATTATCTCCCTGACCGCATCAACGACGCGCCGCGCAGAACACTCTCCAGCGCCGTCAGCATGGCCAGACCAGTTACACATAAGCATCTCGGCTTCCATGCCACTGTCGTCGAACAGTGAGGAAATTTCCGCCAGTCTAGCACGCCTCACGCGCAAGCGAACGGGAATACGTACTTCGCGCGCAGCATGAGATACATCCGGCCGGGCTCGGTCGTGGCGAGGACCGAGTCCGCCGGGGACTTCCACGCCGAGGCGCCCGCGGTGAGCGAGGCTGGCCCGAGGGACATGTGCGAGAAGTTGCCCGCGAACTGCCCGGTCCCGCCGGTGTTGCCGGCCGCGAGGACCATGTGCGCCGCGAGGGCCGCGTGCATCAGGGTGAAGTCCTCGGCGCAGGTCACGACGCAGCACGGCGGCAGGCCGCACTTCGCCCGCTCCAGCCAGAACGCCCGCGCCGTCGCGTTGGAGTCTCCCGTGCCAGGTTGCAGCGTCGCGGTGATGTCACCCTCGCTCGGCCCGGTCGCGGTGACTGCGAGGCCGCTGGGCTGCAACTCGCTGATGACGATGCCGTTGGTGCCGAGGCTTGCGATGGCGGCGAGCGGTTGGCCGCCGAGGCTGACCTGCAACCCGTCGCGGATGGCGGTGGCATCGTCCGCGTTGACGGCCATGAACGGGAACGACGCGCCGCCGAGGGTCACATCGTACGCGCCTGCCTCGGCGGTGACGACCACGACGATCCACCGCTCTGGGGTCCGGGCCACCACGAACGGGAACGCGGCGATGAGGTACGCGTCATCCGCGAAGGTGCAGGCCATGGGGCGAGGCTAGCGGGCGAGGTAGCCCACGCTCATCTCGACGTACGCACCGGGGATGGTGGGGTCATGGCGGTAGATGCCGCGCAACGCATTGGCCGTGGCCTTGAACGATGCCAGCATCGCCCGACGGCGCACCCTCGCCGCCCGCCTCGGCGACGTGCACGTCTTCAGCGCCGGGAACGCGCGCGACGCCTTGACGGGGACGTAGGGCGGGACGAAGGGGACGAGGTGCATCTTGCCGGCCTCGCTGGCGCGGGCGGTGGCGTTCTTGAGTTCGGACTGCGCGGCACGGAGTTCGACCGAGCGGGCGGTCTCCTCGCGTTGCGCGTACTTGAGAGCCTGTCCATACAGGCCGTCGCCGCCGTACTCGACGACGAGTTCTTCGACGCCCGCGACGTGCTTCTCTGCCTCGATGAGGCCGTGAGTTGCCTTGCCGAGTGCCTCGTTGGCCAGCGTGTGCCGCCTGTAGATGGCCATCGTGTGGCGGTAGAGGGCGAACGACGAGCGGACGGTGCCGCGGTGGATGGTGTAGGTGGTGGTCTTCACCCGGCCATTCTAGCACGTCACAGCTTCGTCGGCGAGAAGTGCAGGGCCCGCGCGCGGCAGGCGGTGGCAATGTTCCACGACCCGGGCGAGCGGGCGGCGTAGTCATGGAGTGCGCCGAGGTGGGCCGACTCCCGGCACCACGGGATCGCGGCGAGCGTCGCGGCCTCCGCTTGGCGCCCGGCGTCGGTCTTGCGGTTGAGCATGTCGGCGAGCGGGAGCAGCATCACCTCCGGGCCCTCGGCGCCGTCGTCTGGCGACCACATGTCGAAGTCACCCGCCTCGCGCAGTGCCTCGCCACGGGCCTTCAGGTACGCCACGACGCGGCGCCACGCGGCATGCTGGACGGCGGGGTTCGGGCGCCCGGACTCGCGGTCCTTCCAGTCGCGGCCGGACAGCGTGGACGTGGCGGGCGGGGTCACGAGGACCATGTCCTGCTCGCGCGGCGCACCCTTGGGCACCTGCGACACGCCCGTGGCCTCGCGGTACGACCACGCGCTCGTCCACGTGGCCAGGAACGTCACGCCCGCGAGAATGTTCATGGTCGCCTCGTTGCGCTCGCTCGCCGTCGACTCGCGCGCCAACCACCGCGCCATCTGCTCCGGGGTCGCGTCCTTGTCCAGCAGCGCCCGCGGGAACTGGACGTTGCGGATGCGCTTGGACACGAGCACCATGACCTGCTCGGCCGGCTGCCACGCCCACGGGTCGCGCGTGATGAGTTCGTCTTGCTTCGCCATCGCCGCGAGAGTGGACGCGGCGCGGGCCGGTTGCCGCTACAGCGACGCGCGCGATGCGAACTGCGGAGCCACACCCGGCCATGGAGATGCAGTGTTGATGTCGGGGATCACGACGCCGCGCGACATCCATCCCTCGCGGGTGTCGTACTCCACGACATCCTCGCCGAACTTGCGGCCGCGGGTCCACTGCGTCTGGCCGAGGCGGTTGCTGACATCGGCCCCGGCCATCGCCCCGCCGCTGGATACCCCGCGGGTGACGAACGCGTCGACGCTTTGCCCGCGGGCGCCTCCTCCGCGCAACACGGCATGCTGGTGGACGGGATTATCGCGGGCGTACAGCACCGCCGCCACGAGGCCGCACGAATCGGCGCTGCCATTGCGCTCCGCAGTCGTCAGCCCCGAACCCTTCGGCATGTGGACGAAACTCGCCGCGCTGCCGTTGCTGGTCTGGAACCCGGGGCAGGTGTACGCCGCACGGATGATGATGCCGGGGAGCAGCGGACTTGCAGGCGCGTTGCTCAAGGTGTCGCGTCCGTCGACCGCGATCACTGCCTCAGCCTCGGAGGCGGTCTTGACGTGGACCGCGAATGTGGTGTGGAAGGGTACGGCGAAGCACTGGCGCCCGTTGACGAGTGTGGACGGGAAGGCGAGGCCGGTGGTGGGGTTGATGATGCTCAGCATTTGCCAGCATCCTAGCATGACAAAAGCCGCCGCGCCACTAGGGCGGGCGGCTCGGCGGCCAACGTACGCTGACCTCGCGGGTTAGACCCGCGGCCAATGTATCACAGACCCTCGATGAACCGGATGCCCCGCGCGTCCGGGACCTTGCACCCGCCGGCCCGCGCATGGAAGAACATCGTCTCTGACAGGCCGTTCTGGCGCGGCGGGGACGGCATCTCGATCACCTGCGACAGCACGAACGACGGATCGCGCGTGTCGTCGCCCTGGTTGTACAGAATGAGCCCGCGGTCACGGCTCAGGCCCAGCGGGCCGCCCGTGTAGATCTGCGAGTTCGCCGAGGCGAAGGATTGCTCCTCCTCGATGGTGATGCCCTTGTACGTCTTCTTGACGAACTCCAACACCGTCTCGCTGCCGGCCGCGGTCACCGGGATAGCGTTCGCACGCTGCCACTGCGCCGGGGGCAGCTTGATGGTGATCTTGCTGCGGTCGCCGAGCTGTCCCGCGGTCGCGTTCGGAATGGTGTTGATGATGGTCGTCAGGTCGTCGAGGATCTGCGCCGCCGTCTTGCCCGACCACACGCCCGTGATGGACACGGTCGGGATGGCAGGGTGGTTCATGAGGCCGTCGATGCCGAGCGTCGCGTCGCCGTACATCCACAGGAAGTTGATGGCCTCGGCGATGGCACGCTGGCACGCGTCGGTCTTGCCGCGCTCGATCTGAAAGTCGGGCTTGCCGTTCTGGCGGGCGAACGCGGCCTGAATGGCCTCGCGGAAGTTGACCTCCATGCCAACGAGGAACGGGACGATCTTCCCGGTGTTCGCCTGCGCCATCGGGCCGCCGACCATGGGGATCTGGTTGGCCGCGTAGGTGCTCGCCGCACGCGCGACGCCGGTGAGGTCCTTCTCGTACCAGACGTAGTTCTCGGCGGCGCTGGCGACCTTCTTGTCGATGGGGAGAATCTTGCCCTCCCACGCCGGGAGTCCGCTGTGGGCGTACTCCATGACCTCGCTGTAGAAGTAGGTCAGGGCCTGGGACGCGACGGGCACGAGCGCGTCGAAGCGGACCGGGCGGCCCTTGCCGTCGTTCCATCCGATGATCTCGCCGAAGGCATGCGCGAAGGCGTGGACGGTGGCCATCGACTGCGCGAGGGCGCCGTTGGTCAGCGGCTTGCCGTTGCTGTCCATGCGCTGCGCGGCGGGGATGGAGTCGAGGCGCGCGCCGTTGAGGGCACGGCCGCCGAGGAGCGCGGCGATGGAGTCGTTGCGCTCGGCGTGGTAGCGCTTGACGGCGTTGATTGCGTTGGCGTTGTCGTGGTAGACGCGGCCGCCCGCTTCGGCGATCTGGTGATTGAACTGGAGGAGGGCGGACATGTTGACCTCGGAGGGTGTGCGACGGTTGGGGCGACTGGAGCGAGGGTACGGCGGCCTATGCGGCCGCCTGTGGGGCGATGCGGCGAGCGAGGCTCAGTTGCCGCGGTTGAGCTTGAGTTTGACGAGGCGGACCGAGTAGTTGCCAATGGCGAGGGTCTCCTCGAAGCCGTCGACGGGAACGCGGCCGAGGATGACGCCAGTCGGGGCGTTGTCGATGCGGATGGTGTTGCCACCGTCCGCGGCGCTGGCGACGGAGCCGATGACCGAGTAAGTGCCAGCGGCGATGACCACGTGGACCTGGCCGCCGGGGGTCATCGTCGCCGAGGCCGGGTCGACCACAGCGTACACTTCGCCACGGTTGAGGCCCGGGGCGAGGCTGCCTGCGGGGTACGCGTCGTTGGTCAGCGCGTCGTTGAAGATCGCCGACAGTTCGGTCTGCGACACGGCGCGAGCGACGACGCCGCGGAGGTCGGCGATGACGGTGCCGCTGTCCGGGAGCGCGGCGATGTTCGCACCGCGCGGGGTGCCGGTGATGGCGAAGGGGGTGCTCAGGTCCGAGTAGACGTAGAACAGGCCCATGCGCAGGGACGGCGCCGAGGGGGCGACGCTCTCGGCGGGGGTCAGGGTGTCGGCACCGGGGACGGCAGTGATGGGCGTGGCGAGGTCGGTGTTCGGCGACTTGGCGTAGGCGGTGACCACGGCGCCCGAGGCGGTCGCGTAGAACAGCGAGTCGACGCCGACGGCCTGGTTGATGGCCGCAGCCATGAGCACGGCAGCCTGAGCGAAGGTCGTCGCGCCGGTGCTGGTCGCGGTGGTGACGATCGAGCCATTGAGCGGGGTGACCCACGTGATGGTGTAGTCACCGGCCACGAGCGGGTCGGCGCCGCCGAAGGTAAAGGTGAACTGCTGCACGTTGTACGGTGCGCAGATGGACTCGGGCTCGGTGCCTGCGCCTGACGGAGTGACCATCAGACCGGGGAGCATGCGGTAGAGTGAGCGGTTGGTGACGGTCTGGGTCATGGCGGCGGTGTCCGGTTCGGATGGGTTGCGGGTGTGCGAGCGACGGGAAGTGGTTGGGTGCGAGCGGCGGGCGACTAGCGCACGTGAGTCGGCGGCAGCAGGAAGTGTGCGGGGGTCGTGGAGATGCCGACGTCATCGGCGCGGAAGGCCCCCACGAGTGCGGCGCCTTGCTCGTCGAGGAGACGCTCGCGGCGCTTGCCCTCGGCGGCGTCGTAGAAGCGCAGGAACGAGGCGACGTTGCCGGCCTTGAGCGCGGCCTCGGCGTCGATGCGCAGGGCCGGGAGGTTCTCATCGATGATGGCGAGTGCCTTCGCGGTCGCAGCCGCGGCGCCGACGATGCCGTCGTGACCATCCTTGCGAACGCCCTCGGTCAGCGCGGCGGCGTCGTTGTATGCGCGGGTGGAGGCGGCGGCGGCCTCGGCGATGAGAGTCTCGTCGGTCGCGGCGCGGTCATTCTTCTTGGCCTCGGCGACGGGGGCAGCAGCGGGCGCGGCCGGAGGCGGTGCGGCGTCGCCGGTCTTCGGGCCCATGGCGGCCGCGATGGCATCGGCGATCATCTTGGCGACGGCGGCAGCGTCGAGAATGCCGCCGGCCATGGGCGGGGCGGCGTCATCGGCCGGGAGGGCCTCGGCGTTCTGCACCGCGATGTTGGCACCCTCGGCGTTGGCGGCAGCGGTGGCAGCGGCGAGCTCCATCGCCTCGTGTTCCGCGGCCTCGCCGGACATCAGGCCCATGAGCATCGCTTGGCCCTCGGGCGACATCTGCTTGAGCAGCGCCATGTCGTCGTCGGACAGGACCATCTCGCCCTCGTCGGCGATGGGCTTCGCGCCCTCGTCATCGTTGGGCGGGGTCACGGCGTCGGCATCGAGGTGCGTCACGGTGTCGTCGGTCTGGGCGTCGGTGTCGATGGGGGGCATGGTCGTGCGTCCTCGGATGCTGCTGGCGTGAGGGTAGGGGACCGGCGCGGGGGCCTGCTCATCGAGGCGAGCGACGCGGCCGTCCGGTGTGCGGGCGCGGGCCATGTCGACCCCCGCGAGGTGGTTGTATCGGTGGCCGCGCTGGACCACGTCGTAGCGCTTGCCGCGATGGACCCCGGGCGTGCGGTCCTCGCGGGCGCGGTAGCCTGGCGAGAGTTCCCGGAGCTCGCCGGACTCGATGGCCTGCTGGCCCTCGGCGCTGTGCACGATGACGAGCACGTCCATCTCATCGGGCGAGGAGTCGGACCGCCGCGCCGAGAGGACCGCACCGTGCCCATGGTCGCGGGCCGTGTACTCGTCGAGCATGTCGTCGGGGTGATGCAGCGTGAACGGCACGCCCACCATCGACGCGAGCGCCTCGTCCGACATCACCTCGGCGGCGGGCCGGAACTCGGAGCGCGGCGGGTCGAGGTCAGGGTAGTCCAGCACGACATCGCCGAAGGTGGCGACGCCCTTGTAGACGCGATAGCCGTCGACGCGAACTTCCACCGGCGTCGCGCCGAGGCGAACCGGCGGGGCGAAGTCGAAGCGCACACCCGACGCGAAGTCGAAGCGCGGCGCGATGAAGATGTCGACGGCGACCGGCATCAGACGCGCCGCGCCCCGAGTGTCACCGTGCCGAACGTCGCCGAGGTGTTGACGGTCTTGACGGTGAAACTGATCGTCTGGTAGCGCGTGAACGCGACCGGGGCCGTGAAGGTTGTGTTGAGTGCGAAGCCAGCCGCACTCAAGGCCGGGGCGCTGAGCGGGTCGTCGGTCGCCGCGGCCACGCCATCCACCTCGACGGCGACAGACGCTGCACCGACCGCCGTCGTCACGCCGTCGATGACGAACTGGGCCTCGTAGAGTTCACCCTCGAATCCGGCGCGCATGCGGAACACGGCCCCGTCCGCGGTGTTGATGAGGCTCATCCGCGGGCTGTAGATCGGCACGATGTCGGTCTTCGGCACGGCCGCGTCGGCGGTCGCCTGCGCTGCATCAGCGGCGGCCTGCGCTGCGGCAGCGTCACCGGAGACGGCGGCGAGCGCCGCGGTCAGGTCCACGCGGGACGCCGACCCGGACGCGTCGACGTACGCGCTGTCGATGACAAGTTCGGACGCGTAGATGCTCTGGATGATCGTGTCGGCCATGCGGCGCGAGGGTAG
>Ga0209204_1002882_pt1 | contig 13371 bp, 15 predicted proteins | sample AD_JPNMR2_MetaG_FD_184425 | JGI IMG/M metagenome (GOLD analysis project Ga0209204, IMG submission 184425) | Active sludge microbial communities of municipal wastewater-treating anaerobic digesters from Japan - AD_JPNMR2_MetaG (SPAdes) (version 2) | ecosystem: Engineered > Bioreactor > Anaerobic... | reverse complement strand
TGCCCCCCTGACGCAACAGAAGCCCCAGGGCGGGGCGATAACGAATTTCAGGGAAAGGGGGGTTCAAGCGTTTCGAGACAGGGGTTTACGGGGCTTCTGGGCGACCTGCCAGAAAGCCTAAAGCGTCTTAGACCCTGTGCCAAATTTGGCACAGGGTAAGACGGGGCTTCTGGGCGACCTGCCAGAAAGCCTAAAGCGTCAGGGGCGGCTTCAGCTGCTATCCGTCGGCTGGCGACGTGGAGCGTCGATCAGGCCCGTTGAATACGGCCTCTTCCGTTCTCCCAAACCAGACCGACCGGCTGACCGCGTTCGGCAAGCAGGGCGGCGTCTTGGCGTTCCCGCTTCCTTGCCCGATATGCCCTGGCTTTGTGGGTTGCGTTTAGATACTGGGGGCGCTTAGTACGCCATTCAGCGGTAAACCTCTCGCCACAACCGCATTGACAGACGAATTCGCCGACCTTGACTGGAATCTCTGTCGGCGGGTTAATCAGCGGATTCGCGGCCAGCCAGCGGCCCAGGGTCGCCAGCTGATCATGTTCAAGTCCTAGCCCCAGGACTTCAGGAACAGGCCGCCTTGTAACGTAGGCAATCCAACTAACCGCGACTTCTGGGGTCATGTTTATTGTCTCCCTGCCCTACTCACTTCCGACTGGGTCGTCTGATTGTGTGTTGACGTATTCGGCTTGATACGTTGACGACTGGCCGATTCGCCATAGGTGGCTTCTTGCGGGGCTGTTCTGGCTGGCCGTTTTAGGGCCGTTCTGGCCTCGCTTCTCGACTGGGTCGCCGATCTACTCTTCGGCCCCTGGTAGGGCAGGGGCGGTCTGGGGTCGCCAGACCGCCTTCTGCCGTCAGGATTAGCCGTCGACGCCCTCTTCGGTCAGGCTGCTTTTATCCTTCTCCAAGAAGCAACTGATCGCGGGATAGAAGTCGAAGCCAATTCGCGCCCGTTCCCCGTTCCGGTTCTTGACAATGTCTAGGTTAACCCGTTGCCACTGAAGGCTAACCCCCTTGACCGGATTCACCCCAGACGTGTCCCGGTCTCGAAGAAGCAGCCCGGCGACGTCAGCCCCGTATTCGACGCCCCCCGATTCCTTGAAGGCTTCGAGTGTCCCTTTTTCCTTCCCGTATGACGCCCGGTTGATCGACGCAATCGCCAGGACTGTCGCCCCCAGATCACGGGCGACCCGCTTTAGGTCGCTGACAACCGCGTCGACCTTGCTTCGAACGTCCCGGTAATCCGTTTCCGTCGGCACAATCTGAAGGTAATCGACGATGATCAGCAGCCCAGCGCATTGGGTCAGCCGCCTGACCTGGGTCGCGGCCAGCCGAATTCGGTCAGGGGTTGTCATGCGGTCGCCCTCGAGAATAAAGAGCCGACCAGCTGTCGCGTCAAGAAACTTCTGGGAAGCCGCTTCGATTCTTGCCCAGCCTTCAGCCGTCAGGTCTAGTCGCCCTCGAAGAATGTCGCGGTTCTCTATCTGGGCCAGCCGCGACAGCGTCTTGACCCGCAATTCTTCCCGACTTTGTTCAAGACTGACGAAGAGAACAACCGCTTCAGGATTCAGTTCGGCGACCTGGTCGCCCAGCTGCTTCGCCCAGGTCGTCTTCCCGGTCGACGGTTCGGCCCCCAGGACGATCAGGGTTCCCGGTTCTAGGCCGTTGATCACGTTGTTCAAATGGCTGAAGCCGGTATCTAGACCCAGAAAGCTATTCGCTGGGTCCTGACGGCCCTTCAGGGCGGCGAAGTAGGCCGGCCAGTCTTCAGCTTCGGACTTGAAGCGACCGACCAGGCGACGGGCTTCTTCAAGGTCGGCAACAGCCTCGAAGACTCGCCCAGCGGCCCCCTCAGGCGACAGCAGCCCTTCCTCAAGTTCCTTCTGGGCGCGATCAATGACGCTTCGGGCCTGACGCAACCGGGCGGCTTCCGTGAATATCGACAGATAGGCTTCGATCAGGCCCAGGTCGGGGGGGTCAGCTTCGGCCCGGCTGAACACGCCATCGGCGAAGCCCAGGATGTCTTCAGCCCAGGCCGCTTCCCGTTCGTCGTCTGGGTCGTAATTGAGAAGCTTGCCGAAGACGACCCGGTCGACCTGTTGCCCGGCTGACAGGCGGGGCCAGACCCCCTTCGCAAAAGTGACCGTGTGGGGCAGGCTGAAGTCGCTGGGGCGACAGGCTTCGAGTATCCTGGCCTGGGCTGCGGCGGTTGTGAAGAGACCGGCCAAAAGGGTCTCTTCAATGATACGGTCGGTAGGTCGCAGTTCAGGCGGCTGGGCCTGGGCGACTAGCTTCATGAAGTCGTCATACTTGTCAGTCATTGGTCGTCAGTCTCCCTTGTGAATGCCGTACAATATGGGGAGAAGTCAGACGGTTGTCTGATCTCCCAGGAAGGCGGGTATGGTTGCGTCATGCCCGTCTTCTCTCTTCCAGCGATTCCCGAATGAACGCTTCTAGGTCCTGGGGTCTCACCCTGACGCTTCTGGGGCTGACCCTGACCGTCTGAAGTCGCCCTTCCTTGACAATCCGCCCGACCGTCGACCGCGAGACCTGAAGCTGGGCGGCGACTTCCGACAGGCGAAGCAGCTGATCAGAAGTTAGTCGTTCTTCCTGGCTGTTCATGGGTTCAGGGCTTTGTCGATCAGGGCGGCGAAGTCGACGGGGGCCTGTTTGATTTCCCGCAACGTCGCCCGGCCCCTGGGCTGCTTCAGCTGTTCGTAAACCGATACCATTCTTGCCTTCCTTTCAGGCCTCTTCGGGGCCTACAGTCTTCTTCGAGACCCGGTCAGTAAAGAAGTCGGTCACGTCCTGGCCGTCGGGTAGGGGAATAATGCTGGGGGCCAATCGCCCCGCCCGTTCAAAGGCCCGCGCAACCTTCAGGGCCGCCGTCTGACCCGCTTCGTCTGGGTCGAAGGCCAGCCAGACAGCCAGGCCGTCAAACAGGCTGACCCAGTCGGGCTTGAATCCCTGGGTCCCGACAATACCGCAAGCGAAGAAGCCATTCTGGGCCAGCGACAGGGTATCCGTGACCCCTTCAGCGATAATGATCGAAGCCCCGGCTGATCGGGCGGCCCGAATCGCGCCGACGTTGTAGGGACAGGGGACGTCGCCCGACGGGTTCAGGAAGCGGCCCCGCTTATCGTCGGCGTGGATATTGCGCCCCTGAAGGTAAACCGCCTTCAGCTGGCCGTCGGCGACGGGAAGCCAGAAGGGGAACAGCAGCCGGTGAGACTTGAAGCGAAGGTCGCCCTTATCGTTGATCAGCCCCAGGGCGTTCAGGGCGGCGACCCCGAAGTCGGCCTTCAGCTGCCGATTCGCCCCGTCCCAGTCTTCAAGCCAGACGATACCCTGGGCCAACTGGGTCGCCAGCGAGATTCCCTTGACGTCTCGAAGCCAGACGGCCCCCGGCGACGGGTTATCCACGTCGGCGGGGCGGGTATGCCGAAGCAGGGCGTCATACGCGGCGAAGCGAACGTCTGGGGCGACGCTTGCTGATAACTTCGTATTAGCAGAAGGCGGCGAAGGCCGGGCGGTCGAAGAATTAGGGTATATGGCTTCTGGTCTGTCGCCTGACGCATACCCTAACCCTTCAGGCTTGCCCCGTTTCGTCGCCTTCGATGGTCGCTTCTTGCCCCTGGGCGGGTCTTCCGGTCGAAGCCCGACCAGGTCGGCCAGCCAGCGAATCGCCTCTGCCGTCTCGCAGCCCCTGACCTGTTTGACCAGGCCAATCGCATCGGCTGACCAACCGCAACGATAGCACTTTACCCCGTTTGGGCGAATGACCAGATTAGGGCGGCCCCGATCAGCGTGGGCAGGGCAACGGGCGACGAAGTTTCGCCCCTGCTTCTTAGGCTGAAGCCCCAGCGCGTCGGCGACCTTGACCAGATTAGCGTCGTGCTTCAGTCGGTCCAAGTCATACATGATCGCGCCTTCGCTTCCAAGCCTGTTAGCAAGTAGGGGTAGGGGGGCAGATCGCAGTCAGGGCGGGGCGGCTTCAGGTCGCCCCCGCCTTCTAGGTATAAACCTAGAATAAAAGCTACAGATTTTACCCCTTGCATCCTATACCCTTTCCTTGTATGTCGCTTTGCAGCCTTTGTACGTATTAGGACAGCCTAACCCTAAGTGACCCCGTAAGTCGCCCTAAGTGACCCCGTAAGTCGCCCTAAGTGACCCCGTAAGTCAGGCCCCTGGGGGTAGGGTCTCTTCGGTTCGATCACGCCCAAAATACCAGCCGTCGGCTTTCGTGAATGTAACGAAGACCCGGTCGGCGTCGGGGTCGGTCACGCTGTAGTCTTCGATAACCCCGTATTCCTTCAGCAACTTGAAGCCCCGAAGCAGAGATTCCCGGTTCTGCTTGCGGCTTTTCGACTGGACCCGAAGCTGGTCGATCAGGCCGTCAAGGTCTCGCTTCATGTCGCGGTCGACCTGACGGCAGACCCAGAACAGCAGGCGGGTCACATTCGGACTTCGACCGATAGCGGTTGTGCGAAGGGCGAAGACTTCTGTCGGGAGAATCGTTGCGCCGATATTTTCACCCTTGCCGGTTAGCCCCCTGACCAAGTCGGGGGCCAGCGTGTAGCGGATTCCTTCAGGGCGTGGCCCGTCCTTCGGTCTCCATATCGGCGGGGCCGGCTGGCCGTCTGGCAAGACCTTTATTCGGTTGACGTTCTCCCAGCGGTCAGGGGCGAACTCGCGGGGCGGCAGGTCTGTCCCTTCGGGCAAGACATACATATAGCTTGACAGAATGCGCCCCTTGTACATGACCGGCTTCTTCCTGGGCCGACCCCGACCGCCGGTTCGGATAAACCAGTACCCCGTCAGGTCGACTTCGACGCTGTACAGCCGATGTAAGGCTGAATGTATGGTTTCGAAGACGTCTGAAGGGTAGGTCTGGGTCGCGTAACCGTCAATGACGGCTGCCTGTTTAGCGAATGCCAACACGCCGGCCAATTCGGTCGGGGTTGTGATCACGGGGGCGGTCGGGTCGGCTGGGTCAAGCAGCGAATACAGCGCAACCGTCGCCCAGTAATCGAAGGGGGCGAAGGGTTCCATGCCGGGAAGGTGCATCTGAACGCCCTGGCCGGGCCGGAACTTCGACGCGAATAGATTCGGGGCGTGTTGGATCAGCCGATTATCGACCTTGAAGGTCGCAACGGGTAGGCGGCTAGTCGACTTCATGTTTCACCCACTCCGAATCTTCAGCTTTGCCCAGTTCGGCTTGCAGCTGGGCGACAATTTCATGAAGCCGCTTATTCAACCAGTCTCGCGGGTTGAACTGGCGACCAGGTTCAAAGGCTATGGACCTATCCTGGGCTGCCCTAACGATTTCCCCGACCATTCCGGCCAGGCAAACCCCGACCTGATCGGGGTCTGCTGTCCCCCGCCGGGGGCGGATAGCTTCAACGCCTTCGACTTCCCAGGGCCAGTCTGATAGCCGGTCAATCCATTCGTTTAGCGATTGTTCGGCTTCGACCAACTGGGCCTCGACCTGGTCAACCTTCGTCATGACAGACGGCATGATCACGGGCAGCCCGTCGAAGAATTCGTCTGACAGAATGTCTAGGGCCTTTCTCAGGCTGGCGATCATGCTGAAGCCGTCGGCCAGCCGTCCGACAGCGGCTTCCAGGGGGGTCAGGAATTCGACCCCGTACAGCTGGCGAAGTTCAATCTTATTGGGGTAGGTAAATGGCGGATTGTCGACCCGAAGGGCCCAGATCATATCCATGATTCGCGCCATGTCTCGACGACGGGCTTCGGGCCTTTCGGTCGGGTAGTACAGATCGAAGACATATCGGCCCCAGGTGTCTTTGTAGTCTTCAGGAAGCCCTAGCGCGGCCAGATTCGGCTTAACATCTTCGGCGCGGATCGCCCAGCCGACGTCATGTTGGCTGTCTAGCAGCCCTTCGGCCTGTCGGAAGACGTCATAGTCGACCAGGCCGACGTCAGGGGCATAGTAAGGGGTCAGTGGGTCGTCAGCTTCGACCAGGAAGTCAGCCAGGGCTTCGGGGTCAATGTCGTCTGCCAGGCCGTCGCCCCAGGGCTTAGTCCGGCAGTCGTCAATGAACTGGGCGACCAGGGCGGTCAGGGCGTCCCCTTCAACTTCGCCTTCGAGATTCGAGACGGGTTCATATCCCGACCGTTTCTTCTCATGAACACGCTGTTCTCCGACTTGGTAGCCCTGATCGAGTACCCAGTCTTTCCAGATGGCGCGAAGGGCAGCCCAGGCCGGCAGCTTGCCGTCTTTAAGGGCGACGTCGCCAAAAAACCCAGGAAGGAAGACGGTTTGTACAGCCGGAATCTCGCCAGAATCGATTCTGGCGACGATCTGCCCTAGCAGGCGGTCATATTCTTCGCCCCGCCGGGTATCCACGTCTTCGGTCAAGGCTTCGGCGTATCCACCATTCTCGACCCAGTCATTAACCAGGTCCTGTCGGCCCTTGAAGGTCGCCTGAATGAATTCGTCGCCCTGGGCGTCAAGCCACAGGCGGCGAAGGGCCTTTGCCTTTTCCCCGCCCCGGTCGATTTCCCAGGGGTGTTTCGCGCCGACAGCTGCCAGATTATCGTCTCTGAAGTCGGTCGGGACTGTCAGATAGGTCAGGCCGTTCGCTTCGGCATATTCCTCTTCCCATTCGGGAAGCAGTTCATCTTCGATCAACCCTTCAATCGAGACCAAGTAATCGCGTTCGGCCCACTGGGTCAGAAGTTCATAATCCTGACGGCTGATCGGCCTTGGGACGGCGTCGACTAGCCGGTTACGAACCATGCGCCCGACGGCCCCAACCGCGTCTAACAGCAGAAGCCTGTCAATCGTCGAAGTAACACTGGTCGCCCAGTACAGCAGACGCCAGACGTCGCGGTCGACCCACATATTCATATCTAGGGCCAGCGACCGCAAAAACACATAGCCGTTTCGCTGATCGACCAATGCGTTATAGGCATCGGGGCCTTTCTTGTTGGCCGCGTTCAGACGGCTGTCCCAGGCGGATTCCAGTTCGTCAACTTCAGGCGGGTTGCTGGCAAGCGCACTCAGGAAGCTGCCTGTTCGCTTGTCGGCTTCGTGATAGTAAATGACTTCCAGTCGCGCCGATTCCTTCGGCGTCAAATTCATCAGACTGGCTTCCAGCTTCTTCTTCAGCCCCCTGGGAAGCCGCCGGGCCGGTTTCTGGGACTTGGATCGCCCCCCGGATACGGGGGATACAAGGCCGTATATCGTCATGGGTTCACACTCCGACAGCCGCTTCAAGGGCGGCTAACCGTTCGTTCAGGGCGTCGTATTCCAATGCCTTCAGCATAACCCCGACTAGGTAGCCGACGGAATTGGCGACCTTCGGGTCTAGCTGGCCGGTCTTGACTTCGTCGATGGTGTCGGCCAGAAGAAGCAGGACGTCGTCAGGCGACGGGACGGTCCCCGGCTGTCGCCACTGGGTCAAGGCTGCCGGGTCCAAGACCGACCGCTTCCCTTGCTGGCCGCCCCTGACCTGGGCGGATCGGGCTTCGGCCTTTCGTGCTTCGTCATGGAAGAAGCAGTAATCGCCGTCCGACGTTGCCTGGGCCTGACAGCGACCCCCGTCCTTCCTGATTGCCTTGCATTGGGCCACTATTCGCCCCCTTCGTCGACAGTCTCAGGTTGCCCCACATTCGCCCAGGCCAGACCGGACAGCCAGCGGTCAATGTCGGCTTTCGGGAAGCGCCACTGATTCGCAATCTTCGCCCCAGGGACTTCGCCAGCGGTCGCCATGTTATAGACAATCCGTTCGGAGACCTGAAGATAATCGGCCAGCTGCTTAACCGTCATGACGCTGGGGACGTGGGTCAGTATCGGGCGGTCGTCTGTACTGTCGTTCATATTAGGCCCTTTAGTCGGTCGTATATGGATGTTTCAAGTTGCTTCATGCCCAGATTGGCGGCGATTTCTTCCCTGCGCTTTTGGGGTAATTGGTTTAGCGCCTTGAGTAGGGCGAGAAGCTTCATGCCATATTCATCCAACTCTAGGTCGCCCAGGCCGCTTTCAAGCCGACCCAGTTCGGCGGCCCGGTCCTCGTCAGACAGCCGCGCAAACCGGATAATGGCCCTGCCCAGTGACGTCGGGTCAATGTCCCGTTTTCGCAGAACGTTATAAACAGACAGCGGGTCGGTCATGCGTTCTATTCCTGCCTTTCGTCACCTTCTGCTAATAGGAGATTATCGGAAGAAGCCCCCTGCCCCCTGGCTTCGTCGGCCATTCGACGAATAAGCTTCCTGAACAGCCCTCGGATGGCCCCGGCCTCTTCGGGGCTGATAACGTCGGCTTCGTCGGCGGTCGCTTCTAGGGCTTCGATCAGGTCGTCTAGTTTCTCGATCAGCCCAACCCACAGGCCTAGCCCTATATCCGTCAGCTGTAACCCGTCGAAGTGGGTCAGGACGTCGACCAGGGTTAGATCGTCCCAGTCGGTCGCCAGCCAGGGGTCGACCGGCTGGGCGTCGACTGAAGCCTTCGCCTTCCGGTCGGCCTGCTTCTGGCGAAGAATGTCGCCAGCCAGGTCGGTCAGCTGGGCTTCGGTCAGGCTGTTCCCCTGATCGGCAGACGTCAGAACGGCTTCGATTGCGGCGACCAGTTCGTCTTCGAAGTCCTGACGGGCTTTCCGACGTTCTTTGGGGTCGTCAATGTGAAGGAAGTAGGGGCCTTCTTCTAGGCCGTGAATCGCGGCGATCAGCGAACGAAGGTCGGACGTCGTCATTCCTGACGGGTCTGGGTCTCGGCGGGGGGGTATTAACTGGCGTTTTGTGAAGGCGACCAGACGGGCAAGCTGGGGCCAGGCCCGAACGTCGGCCCTTCCCAGCCCGATCAGTAGGTCCGACCGCATACCCTGAAGGTCTTCAAGCGCCATCTGTCTGTTCTCCGTGTCTTGTTTCATGCCGTCTCCCAACCCTCTTCGCCCCAGTCGCCGGGCCGCCGGTTGAACGCGATTCCGGCCAGGACGTCGGCGGATAGGGCGACCGGGTCCTGCCAGTTGTCGGTCGGTTCGTCTTCGAGATAGTCGGCGACCAACCGGGGCAGCCGGTCGCCTTCGGCGTCCAATTCGCCCCGAAGCCCGGCGAAGGCCTGATCGACCTGTTTGTCGACCCCCGCCTGTCTGATCACCTGGTCGATAATCTGCCGCCTCAGCCGATCTTGCACTTCTCCGACCAGGCGGGTCTTCATGACGTCGGCGGGGGGGATGACCTTGCCGTCATAGTCGGCCAGCTTGCCGTCAAGCCAGCCAATGAAGGTGGCGGTCGACATGGCGTTTAACTCGACCCGGTTTTCCTGAAGCCAGTCGGCCCAGACGCCGTCAACGTAATCGGCGACCGGCTGGCGCTTCTGATATGTGACCCGTTCAACCTGAAGCCCCAGGTCGACCGCTTCCCAGGGTTCAAGCCCCAGGTTGACAATGCTAACCGTTCGGCCCGGTCTCGCCTTCGTCGCTTCCTGAAGCGCCTGGTAGATCACAGTCCCAGCCGCGTCAGCGTCATGAATGCAGAAGAAGGTCAGGGGTTCGTCGGTCTCGCCCAGCTGGTCGATCAGGTCTTTGGCGGCCCGGCTTGCCTGTCCCTTCGACGTCAGCAGGGCGCAATCATGGCGTTCAGGCCAGCCGTCAGCCCGAAGGATAGAGAAGAAGCCTTCCTTCTCCGAATACAAGACCTTATTGAAGGTCCAGTCGGGCCGGCGAAAGGATTCGACGTATAGCGTCCCCAGCGGGACTTCTTCGCCGATGTGGGGGACGTACAGCGTCCCCCTGGGGTCGCGGTACAGCCCCGGTATATCGCCAGCTTCGCCCTCGTATTCCGTGATCACCTGGGCGAAGTAATCATAGTTCGGTTCCTTGCCTGTCTCTTCCAGAAGGAAGGGACGGATCGCGTAGAATAGCTGACGCTGGCTGAAGCGATAGCGCCCCCCCTGGCCCAGGTCGGCGACAGCCTGGTCGAGATAGTCCAGAATGACTTCCTTCTGGGTTCGGACCTTGACCCAAGACTTCGGTCGCCCCCGCTTTGCCCGGTTGATCGCGGCCTGAATCGTGTCTTCAAGCGGTCGGGCAAGGGCCCGAAGGTCGGGGGCCTTGCCGTCGGTCGTGATCGGCATGTAGGGGGTCTGAATGTTGACCCAGATTTCTACTTGCCCCAGGCGGCCTATACTGTATTCGTAGGCGAAGCCGCCCCCGTAAACAACCTGTTTCTGCTTCTCTTCCCAGGTCTGCATATCGACCGTGATCGGCGATTTGTTGACATGGAAGAAGGCCCCCCGTCGGCGGTCAGGCGTGACCCAGGCTTCGATCACAAGCGGAATCTTAGCTTCAAGCGCCCCCCTCGACGGGTTCAGCTTGACATGCCATTTATCCGTCGAAGCGTAATAGTAGGTCGGTGGCCCGTCGCCGACGAAGTCTCCGACCTTCCCCAGCCGCTTCGCCCTGAAGGGCCTGGCGATCTGCCGGGCAGCTGATAACAGGGCTTCAGCTTCGTCCCTGGTCAGCGACCCGGCGGGTTGTCCCAGGAAGCCAGCCGCGATCATGCTGGCGTTCTTTCCGCTACAACCGTCGAAGTCGGCGATCAGGTCTCTGACGGAACGGTCCCCGGCGGCTTGGCACAACTCGAAGAAGCTATCCACGTCATACCAGAAGGGGGACGTCTTGCCCTTGAAGTCTTCGCCCTGGGCCAGTTTGATCGCCCGTTTCGCCCAGCGAAGAGACATTTCCGTAACAGGTAGCGACGGCCCCAGGAAGACTTCGACCCGCGTCCCTGCCCCGCCCCAGGCCCCCAGCACTTCGGCTTCGGTCGTCCCGTCGTCTTTGGGTGTTAGCTGAAGCGACCGCCCCCTGGTATGAACGTATAGCCGACCCCCGGTCGCCAGAATCGCCCCGGTGACGACTCGAAGCCCGTTCCCCAGCGCCCCCCTGGTCGGAAGGCGAAGCAGCTTCGAAGAAACCAGGGGGCGACGAATAGAGAAGAGGTCGGCGATCTTTTCAGGGCAGCCGGGAATGCCATCGCCCCGGTCTTCGACGAAGAAGCCGTTCCCTTCCAGAAGGCCGACGTCGCAAGCCCCAGCCGCGTCAAGGGCATTGTCGACCAGTTCCTTGACAATCAGCTGCGCTAGGTGATCTTGCCCGACCCCCGCCTTCTGGGTCAGCGTCCCCAGGTTCCTGAAGAGGGTCCAGTCTTCCCGTGTATACATGACCGCCATTCGAAGATTCGTCCCTTTTGTGATTTCTGGCTAGCTAGCCAACTGGTCGAATTTTGCAACCCCGGCGACGTGGGCGACCGCTGATCAGTTAGGGTATATATACGGGCCGACATTCTCCCGAATATACCCTAAGCCTTCGGCGTCGACCGTCCCGGCCCCAGCCGCCTGAATGACCAAACCGTGACGCCAAGCTGACCGTCCTGGGGCGACCAGGCGACCAGGCCTGACGGCATAACCGGCGACCCTCAGGGCCGCCCTGACGCGGCGATCAGCACTTCGAGACGGTCGCATTACTGGCCCCCTTCCTGGTATCTGTAAACTGTTTACAGATAGCGGGGTCACGTTTCGACGCCCTTCCCCGGCCCTAGAAGGGGTCATTCGCCCGTTTCTTCTGGCCGTCGCTTTCCTGCCGTTCGCTCGGCGACAAGTAAGCGATAAAGTCAGGGTCATTCTCGCGTTCCTTGCGGTCGTTTGGGAAGATCACAAGGCGAAGCGACGGGTTGAACGACCCGGCTAGGTACGTTCCCCCCTTCTTCGTCTCATTCTTCCAAAGACCCGTCAGGCGGATCAGGCCGCCGTTTTCGCTTGCCATTTGTCCCTTCCTTGCATCTCGGTTAGACGGTTGCGTATCGCTGTCCCATTGTCGCGGCGATCTTGCGATCAGCCTGGGACGTTGCATGGATGTAAATGGTCGTGACCCCCAGCGACCTATGTTTCAGCAGCCGGGAGACCTCGGTCACGGACAGGCCCTCATGAATGGCGACCTGGGCGGCTGTATGCCGTAGGGAATGGGGATGTATGCCGTGACCCTTCCCGAAGGCCCTGTCACAGTAGGACTTGACCAGGTAGCGGATCGCCCGGTCGGTTAGCGGTTGTTCTTCGTCGGCGACCTGGTCGCCCCTGGCTGTCGCCAGATTACGGGCGGCCCGTTGCCCCGCTTCGGTCGCCACAAACAAGGGCGACTGGTCGGTTAGCCTGTCGCGGGTTGCTAGGTAGTCTTCGACCGCCTGGGCCGTTTCAGGGGCCAATTCGACCTCGACGGTCTCGCCCCCCTTATTGGTGTAGGTCAGAAACGTCTTGACCCCCTGTCGGCGAAGCGACCCGACCTTCAGCTGGCCGAATGCCCCGACCCGAAGGGCCGACGTCAGGAAGAGAAGCAGAATTGCCCGGTCTCGCTTGCCCTGGGGGGTTGTCGCGTCGACGGCCTGAAGCAGCTGAACGTCCTGGCGTTCTTCAGGATCAAGCCATGTCGCCTTGCCGTAGGGGTTGACCGCCTTCCGTTTGACCCCCTCGACCGGGTTGTCGGGCCGAAGGCCCCGGTCGGCGGCGAAGCGATAGAAGGAAGACAGGGCCGACAAGTGCTGATTAATGGTCGACTGGCTGTAAGGCTTGCCGGTCTTCGGGCTGGGGAACGTCTCTAAATGAAGCCGGTAGGCGATTACGTCGGACTGGGTCACGCTGGCGAAGTCTTCAGCCTGGGTAAACGCGACGAAGGCAGCCCAGGCTTCCTTGTACGCCCGACGGGTCCGATCAGACCCCAGATTCGCCAGCCAGTCGAAGACCGCCCGTTGCCAGTCAACCGGGGCGGTTCCCGGCCGAAGGCCGGTCGGTTGCGTGATCACCTGAAGCGTCTTGTCAGTCATTGGCCTTCTTCCCTAAGTATTTCGACGTCAGGGTCTTACCCTGCCAGACCCGAAGGTAAAGATACGGTCCACAACCCCGAATGGTCTTCTCTTCGATGTACCCCTTCGTCACTCGACCGCTAGGGGCCTGGGTCGTGCTTTCATGCTGCTTTGGCCCGGCGGCTTCGCCGGCTTCCAGAACGGCGATCAGGTCGTCAAGATCGGCCCGAAGTTTCTTCAGGTCGGCCAGGGATAGCGCCCCCAGGGTCGCCCTTGCCTTAGCTAATGCCGTCTGATGCCGCTTTGTCATTTCTTGCCCGTTCCTTGTACGTTTTCTGTACTTCTTATAATTCTATATTAGCAGAAATCGCCAGAAAAGTCCACTAGCTATCAGACGATTGTTTAGGGTGCTTCCTCAAGGCAGCCAGGAATGCCCCCCTGACGCAACAGAAGCCCCAGGGCGGGGCGATAACGAATTTCAGGGAAAGGGGGGTTCAAGCGTTTCGAGACAGGGGTTTACGGGGCTTCTGGGCGACCTGCCAGAAAGCCTAAAGCGTC
>Ga0209204_1002876_pt1 | contig 13400 bp, 12 predicted proteins | sample AD_JPNMR2_MetaG_FD_184425 | JGI IMG/M metagenome (GOLD analysis project Ga0209204, IMG submission 184425) | Active sludge microbial communities of municipal wastewater-treating anaerobic digesters from Japan - AD_JPNMR2_MetaG (SPAdes) (version 2) | ecosystem: Engineered > Bioreactor > Anaerobic... | reverse complement strand
CTTCCTCTGAGACCTCAAAACCATTTAACAGGGCTTGATGATAGAGCAGATAACGATTTATCAGCATGTCTAAAGCGCGTTTTAATCCATTCAAGGAATCCTGCCCATAAAGGGTAACACTTTCCTGAAGAAGTTCTTCTTCTGTAATCTCCACATCAAATACTCTGGCTATCAGATGCATTTTATCCTCATTATTTTTTCTTAAAATATGTTTTAATTATAGTGATTATCTCTGATATAATATAATCATTTGAGGTAAATGTCAAATCAAACTTGTATTTACGATACCAGGTATATTGTCTTTTGGCATAATTACGAGTATGTTGTGCAGCCAGAGAAATACATTGGTTCAGAGGTGCACTTTCCAGAAAATAGGGTAGAAATTCTTTATAACCTAAGGTATTCAACCCAGGTGAAAGTGGAGTATATCCGAGCTTAAATAGATGCTCTATCTCATTTAATAAGCCACTATCTATCATTTGTTGAATGCGGTTATTGATTCTGGGATAAAGAATTTCACGAGGGGGTTGAAGCAAAATACGAAAAGTATGATAGCGATTATGGCTGGTCTGATTTTTCCAGTGTTTGGTAATAGGAATGCCGGTAGCATAATAAACTTCTAACCCACGGAGTATGCGTTGCTTATCATTAGAGCTAATTCTAAAAGCAAAATCAGGGTCTATCTTTTTAAGTTCTTCAAAAAGGGAGGCTAAACCTTCCTGATTCATCCGTTTTATTAAATTGGCTCGGATATCTTTATCCATCTTAATTTCAGGGAACAATCCAGTTAATAGAGAAGACACATAAAGACCAGTTCCTCCACAAACGATGGGTATAATACCCCGAGAATTCAAGTCTTCAATGATGTTTCCGGCATCAGCACAAAATCTGCCGGCATTATAGCTTTCTGAAGGGTCAATTATACTGATTAGATGATGTTTTACCTGCTGTAATTGTTCAACCGAAGGTTTGGCAGTTCCGATATCTAAATAGCGATAAACCTGACGAGAATCAGCAGAGATAATTTCAGAACCAAGTTCTTTAGCTAAAAGGATAGCCAGTTCTGTCTTGCCCGAAGCAGTTGGTCCCTCCAGAGTGATAAGAGGAATCATAACTGGCGTTTAAATTTCTTTTCTAAATCGTTAAGAGTAACTTTTACGATTAAGGGTCTGCCATGAGGACAGAAATAGGGCATATTACAGGCAAAAAGTTGATTAATGAGGTTCAACATCTCTTTGCGAGTAAGCTTTTTTCCTGCTTTTATAGCTGCTTTGCAGGCAATAGATTTAGCCAGAGAATCACGGAAATCTGAGTTAGTTTCCAGCTCATCTTGAAGCTGTTTCAATATATCTATGAAGACTTTTCCGCCTTGCCAGTCATCCAGTTCTGCTGGAATTTCTTCTATTACGAGTGAGTCTCCACTGAATTTCTTGAGGACAAAACCGGTTTTTTCCAGTAATTCCAGACTTTGCTCTATCAATTCACGAATTTCTGTAGCTATAATGGGAGGTATATCAATGACTAAAGGAATAAGGAGTTTTTGACGAACAGCAGGAGCTCCTTGAGTTCTTTGCAGTAACTTTTCATAGATAATTCGCTCATGAGCTGCATGCTGGTCTATGATTACAAATCCGTCTTCAACCTGGATGAATATATAAGTATTATGCAATTGCCAGGGATTGATGTAGTCCTCTTCGTTACTAAGCAGCAAACGGTAGTGAAAAGAATCATTAGGCAAATCAGGTAAGATTTCCAGCTGTTCTTCTTCCTGTTTTTTATCCAGATTAACCAGAGGGATTTCTTTGGTTTCAGCAGGCTTTTCGTCGTTTTGTGGGAATATCTCAGGTTGAAAGAGTTTGCCATACTCTTTTTTATATTCCGAATAACGAGGGATGTGAGTATTACTGGTAAAAATAGCTCTTTCTGTGCTGGTAACAGGCTGGTTGGAAGATAAATCCTGAAATTTTGCCCTGGCAGTGGCAAATTTTTCGTATTCATAATTATTCAAAGCTTCGGTCAGAGTGGTAAAGATTAAAGAGTGCACCTTTTGTTGTTCGCGGAAACGCACTTCCATCTTAGCTGGATGGACATTAACATCAATCTGGTCAGCAGGAACAACTAAGAAAAGAATATAGGGAGGAATATTTCCTTTTTGCCAAGCTCTGGTCTTAAGAATAAAGGGTTCGTAGGCAGATTTAATGGCATGTTTGACTGTCTTATCAGGAATAAAGCGTCCATTGATGAAGATGTATTGCATATCAATAAGTTTATCGCTTCTATCTTCCAATCCAAAGATATAACCTTCCAGTTTATAGCCTTCATTCTCAATATTTATAGGGATAATATCATCATTGAAGAAACCTGAGCCAAACACTTCACCCATTCTTTCTTCTCTGTTCTGAGCAGGGACAAAGGAAAGTCTTTGATTGCCATCCACATATAGCTTAATTCCTAAAGCAGGATTCAGAATTGCCTGATAATGCAAATAACGCAGAATATGATGCAACTCGGTTTGAGAACTACGGAGGAACTTTCTTCTGGCTGGAAGCTCCTTAAATAATGCTTTAACCGAAACTGTAGTTCCTTGATTAGCAGAAATTTGATTTACACCTACCAATCTCCCAAACTGATATTCTATCTGAGTTGCCACTTCTGAATCAGCATCTTTGGTAATAAGAGTAAGATTACTGACACTGGCAATACTGGGAAGTGCTTCTCCCCGAAAACCTAAGGTCTCAATGTGAGTTATGTCATCAACGGTCTTTATCTTGCTGGTGGAATGTCGTTCAAAAGCGAGAAGAGCATCATCAGCACTCATACCAGAGCCATTATCACTAACCTGAATCAGCTCTTTTCCTCCATTTTCTATGCTAACTGTAATTATTGTAGCACCAGCATCTATAGCATTTTCCACCAGTTCTTTTACTACAGAAACAGGTCGTTCTATCACTTCTCCTGCAGCAATCTTGTTGCTCACATCTTCGGATAATATATGGATTCTATTCATAATTAATAGCGGAAAATTGAGCCATTGGTAAATTCTCTAATGATAGAGTTGTAAGGAACCAGGCTATCAGGAATATCTTTAATATTGGAAAGAAGAGCCAATAATCTTTGTGCTTCCGTGTAGCCAGCAGAACTTTTTGGTACAGAAAGCAGAAGCTTCCAGGCATACTTACGTAAAACTCCCAGCTCATAAGTGAGACTGCTATTGAACATAAAATCAGCATTTTCCTGATAGGGAAAGATATTTTTTTCCTCACCTTCACGCACACTGGGCCAGCGCTGAATGGTTTCTATGGCAGTATAGCCTCGGTATTGATAATCCCTAATAATACGACGGATCAAACGACAATCTGTAGTGGCTATCCTATTGTGATTATCTATATTGAGCTGATTCAGTGCACTTACATAGATTTTAACCTTATTTTCTGCTTTGATAGAAGAGGTCAGAAGCTCATTTAAACCATGTATTCCTTCAATAACTATGACATCATTTTCTCTCAGCTTAACGATAACATTGCTTCTTCTTCGGATACCTCGGGTGAAATCGTAATGAGGCAATTCTATCTCCTGACCAGCGAGTAGTTGAGTTAGCTGAAGATTTAGAAAATCCAGGTCCAAAGCATAGATGCTTTCAAAATCATATTCACCATTTTCTTTCCGGACGGTCTTCTCTCTATCTATGAAATAATCATCCAGACTTATCATTACTGGTTTCGTTTTACAGGCAAGAAGCTGAATGGAAAGTCTTTTAGCGAAGGTTGTTTTACCAGAAGAAGAAGGTCCTGCAATAAGGATAAGTTTGATTTTAGGTTCACTTACGATAGCAGCAGCAATTTCAGCTATTTTCTTCTCATGCAGAGCTTCTTCCACCAGAATGAATTCTGAGATATCATAGTTATCTGTGAGCTTATTAACATCAATGATATTATGCACCCCAAGAATATCCAACCACTTGTCATGTTCCTGGTGTAATTGGAATAGTTTTTTGGGAAAGACAAAAGGCTGGGCTAATTTACATTCTTTACCCGTAGGAAAGCGAAGAATGAAACCAGGTTCCTGATAAACTATATCAAATTCCTTAACCCTACCTGTGCGATCAGCCAGAGGTCTTAAAAATATATCATAATACTTCCCACAACGATAGATAGAGACTTCATCCCGATAGTTATATTTCAGGTTTTTTATCACATCTTTTCGTCCCATAGTGCTGAATATTTCTAATGCTTCAGAGATGGGGACAGTTATTTTATCAATGGGAAGATCGGATTCCACTATCTTAATCATCTCTTCTTTCACTCTATTACAATCCTGTTCTGTCCAGCGTTGAGCGCCAAAAACTTCACAGAATACTCCATCACCAATGGAATGTTCCACTACCAATGAATGTTGAATTCCAAGTAGTGAATTTACTGCTTTAGCCAGTATAAATATAGCTGAATCCTGATAGATACGACTTCCCTCAGGATGATTAAAAGTGATACAATCAATCATCATACTGTGTTGTGGAATAAATTCTTCATTAACATATTGAGTATGATCAATTTTGAACGATAGAATTTTATCTGCCGGAATATCAGTGTCTTTTAAGATATCACGAATAGATTTTGCAGATTCAAGTTCTATCTGCCGGTATTTATTGCCATCTAATCTCAAATCTATGATCATTGTCAGTGTCCTTTTTTCTTTTATAGCTTATTCGGCTTTATAAGATATTATATAATCATAAAGCATTAGTTTATTTCATACAATAAAAAGCGGTTTTTTTAGTCAAGAATTTAAGAGGTAATAAAATGAAGAAAGTTAGCAGAAAACAGTATATCTTGCGAGAAACAAAGAATCTGATAGGTATAACTATTGGCTCACTTTTAGTTGCTATTGGATATGCTTGGTTCCTGATGCCTTATAATATGTCACCCGGTGGAGTTGCAGGTATAGCACAGATAATGAATTATTATTTAAAAATACCCTATGGCTTGTCTATGTTTATTTTAAATGTCCCCTTATTCATCATAAGTTTTATCTTTATTGGTAAAGCTTTTGGGGCAAAATCTATCTATGGAATGCTGATGTCTTCATTGTTTACAGATTTAGTTAATATCAAGAATCTGGCAAGATTAGGATTAATGGATTTATCTAACCATACTTTCTTATTTCACGGGAGAACAATTTATGCCTATCTTCCTCCAAATGATTTACTACTTTCGGCAATAACAGGGTCAGTTATCTTAGGTCTGGGATTGGGTTTAATCTTTCGGTTCCGTGGTTCTACTGGTGGAACAGATATCCCTGTGGCGTTAATAAAGCAGAAGGCTGGTCTTTCCATTGGAACAGGTTATTATCTGGTAGAAAGTGTTATTATACTTTTTGTATCAATTATGTTAAAAGACCCGAGAATCCTTATCTGGGGATTTATTAACCTCTTTATTACTGTCAAGATAACGGATTTGACTGCTGAAGGATTACCCTATGTTAAAGGGGTGTATGTGATCTCTCCTGAGATAGAAACAATTAAAGAGGAAATATTTAGACAACTGGATAGAGGAGTTACCTTCTTCAAAGCCAGAAGTGGTTATGAAAACAAGGATATTGAAGTCTTATTCTGTGTATTGAATCGTCGTCAGGTTGGACAATTAACCGATATTGTGAAAGATTCAGATCCCGATGCCTTTATGATTGTTACAGATGTCTATGATGTTATGGGTTATGGATTCCGCTCTCGTAATCTGGACCTCAGCGAATGAAAATAGAAAATGGTCAGCCTTATGACTAATTATGATTGTATAACCCTATATTTCAAGGCTAAGAGCAGAATCTGTTGTTTGTCTGAACTTTTTAAAAATAAACTCTTTTTCCATAACAAGAGATAAAGATAAGGAATGATTTTATATGCCGTTTTTTATAAGGTTACAATCTTCTCATCTGAAGCTATTTAATGACAAGGATAAAATAGCAACTTACTTAGTAAGCAACAATTACCCTCTCAAAATGATGAATTTATTAACACAGATTTATCTGCGTTATCTGCGTGAGATTTTTAAACACTCATACCTTTCATTTGCTAAAAAAAGATTTGAAAACGACTGAATAAAAGAAAAAAACATTGACAGAATTGAAGATATAGTACTTGGGTTTAAATATATACTTGCTTGGATTTTTTAGAAAGTTATTATAATATAAAAGGGAGGTATGTTTTGAAAATAAATTTTCTAAAAGAAGCTAAGCAAATAATAATGTCCAAAACTAAAGGAAAAAGGAGAAAAAGATGAAGACTAAATCGGTACTGATTATTATGGCTGTTGCAGTGCTAATTATTATGACTGCCTGCAGCGGTGTTCCCAAAGAGAAAAAACTTACCGTTAGTAATGTTAATGTTATTGGTGATGCCAAGGATTTAATTAAAGTTGCTGATGGAACTTACACTCTTCAAAATGCAAACAACGAACTTTCCTTGACTATTAACCTTCAACTGTTACAAAATAGGGATTTGGAGATGGAAGGGTTAAAATTAGGTCAATGGACCTTGAATCTTCTGGATAAAGATGGTAATTCCATTCCCGGTGCTATGCTTCAGTTCAAACCAGAAAGTGGCGCTGAATTACAGATTATTGAATTTCTCAAGACTGGTATGATTGGTGATACACTCGCAGTTACTTTCAGTCAGATGGTTACTTCCCAAGATGAACTTAAGAAGATTATGAAACAAACTACTTCTTTTGAACTTACCACTGTGATTGAAAGTATTATGCCTGGTCCTTTGGCGGAAGTAACTCCAGAAGAGACAAAACCAACAAAACCTTCCACAACTCAACCAGCTCAAAAACCACAAGCAGGTCAAACTACTCCTCAAACAACTCCAGAAACTTCTCCAACTGCTACACCAGTTAAACCTTCAGAGGATTGGGATAAAGAACTTGATGCATATAGTGCTGCCATAGATCGCTATATCTCTATGAAGAACAACCTTAAACCTGGCGATGCCAATGCTATAAGAAGACTCAATGAGCAGAAAGCTAAAATTGATGAGATGACTAAGAGATTCCAGACTGCTTCTGGTATGACAGCTGCTCAATCCACCAGATTTAAGAATCTTAAAGCCAAGTTTGATAATGCTGGTTAATTTAAATAATTTTAAAGAAAGGAGATTACGATGCGTAAATATTTTATTATACTAATTATCGCTCTTATGGCAGTGGGATTATTCTTAACTGCCTGTGAAGAGGATGAAAACATTACTGAACCAGAAAATGCTAAATGGTCAGTTTTTGTTACTGCCAATCCTCCAGAAAGTCAGCACTCACACTCTGTGACTGTGATGTGGATTGGTCCTGCTCAAGATTATGTAGAACCTTCTTCCATTAAACTGGAAATCGGCGGAGATGAGGTTAATTTGGAAAAATGGGCTGGTATTTGGATAGGGGAGAAGAACTTAACTCCTGGAGAAAAATATAGCTTTAAATTAAAAGTTGATGATGAGACCATTGTAAACACCAATCAGAAGATTGTTTATAATGCTGATGCCACTTTCCCTGAAACCTATAATCCCGAATTAACTGCTTATGTAGAATGGACTCTGGAAAAGGATAACGAGCATCAAATTGCCTCTGCTTATGCTTTAGACCCTGAAGATGCAGCTAATGATGAAGTAGTGGATGAAGAGCTGGAGCCCTCTGCTCGTTCTTATCAATTCCCTGCTGGAGTAGTTAGTTATCATGGTGAAGGCACTATCTATACCTTAGAAATCAGCCAGATGAACTACAAGTATGTGGATAATGTTATGGTAGCTTCCTCTCAAGCAGATTATCAGGATTATGGCAATATTAAGAGAGACCGTGGTTCTCGGGAAGAAACAGTTAAATATGTGAAGCATATGCTAAGCATAATAATGAAGTAACCTTTAATTCTAACAATACAAAGCCGGAGCGAACTTGTTCCGGCTTTTTTTATTTAGGAGATGAAAGAGTTAAATCCAATTGTTTCCAGGATTCACGAAGTGCTTTTTCAGCTTCCAGAAAGTCTTCTTTATTATTTACCCAGATAGGTTCTCCATATTTTACCAATAGCTTAGAAAAGGGTTTGGGTATGCGAAAACGATCCCAGGATTTGACTAACCATTCTTTACTGGAATTAGCAGACACAGGAATTATGGGTATTTTAGCTAAATAAGCAAGTTGAAACAGACCGGGATGAATGGTTCCGAGTGGACCCTTAGGTCCATCAGGTGTAATTGCTAAGCTGTGTGTTCTTGATAGACGAACCATTTCTTTTAGTGCTTGAGAACCCTGATGTGTGGAAGAACCTCTAATAGGTATGTAGCCTAAATATTTAAGTGGACCAGCAATAAGTTCTCCATCCTTTGAAGAAGAGACCATTACTGCTATCTGTGAATTAATTCTGTGTAAGGTTAGGAGCAAAAGATTGCGATGTAGGAAAGCATAAACGCAACGATAATCATCCGAAGGTTGATTGTGAACGGTTATACTTAATGTAGCTCGTAAAAGTTTTAATAATCCAGCACCAAGGACTGCTTCGACCTTCATAAGGAATTCAGGCATAAGTTTCTAACATTTTTTTAACCAGATTGAGCATCTCAATGCTGGTCTTGAGGTCTCCCAATAGTGCTTTTAATTGAGAAAGTTCCTTTTTAATTAAGTTTATTTTATCAGGATTATCAAGAGTCTCTAACACGGTTTTAACAATATTTCTGGGATTACAATCTTTCTGGATTAATTCGGGCAAAAGGTCTTTATCCAAGACAATGTTTGGCAAGCCTATTCTTTTAATTCGCACTAAGTTACGACCTATTAGATAGGAAATGGGAGCTGCTTTATAGCAGATAGTTAAAGGAGTGCCAATAAATGCTGCTTCCAGTGTTGCTGTTCCAGAAGTGCTAACCAGATAATCTGCATATTTCATCATTTCATAACGATAACCATCTACAATATGTAGCCGGGGTAATCCTGAACTTTCACATATATGCATAAAAAGTGAATGAGAAACCGTTGAAGCTTTGGATATCATAATTTCAAAGCGATTTTCCTCCAGTAACTTTGCTGCTTCCAGGAAAGCAGGAAGCATCCTTTTTACTTCATTATCTCTACTACCAGGAAGAAAACCAATCCATTGTTTTTCTGGATTTATACCATAGAAACGGGCAAAACCCTCTCTATCAAGTTCAAACTTTATTTCTTCAGCTATGGGATGTCCCACATAAGTTGCAGATATATTGTGCATTTCCAGCAATTCTTTTTCAAAAGGTAAAATACAGGCTACCTGGCGAACATTTTCTTTCAATTTATAGACCCGATTATGTTTCCAAGCCCAAAACTGAGGACAGATATAAAATAGCACAGGGATATGCAGGTCATCAGCCATCTTGGCAATCCGAAGATTAAATCCTGGATAATCAACCAGGATAGCAAGATCAGGCTTTTCTTCCTGAAAAAAATTTTTTAACTGTTGCTCTACCTTCCAAAAAAAACCCAGATGTCCAGCCACTTCTACAAATCCCATAACATTAAAAGGAGCAAAAGGGAAGAGAGGTTTCAAACCTTCTGCTTGCATACGAGGTCCACCTATTCCTATATGCCGGACGCCTGGAATGCCAGAATTGAGACTTTTCATCACAATGCTGGAATGAAGGTCGCCAGAATTTTCTCCAGCCAGCCAGAAAATAGTGTAGGAATCCTTAGTTAAGTTTGACATAGTTAAAAAATAGCTACTCCTAAAAGAGTTAATAATGTGACCAGGGTAGCAGCGATTAGCACTCCAATAAAAATCCAGAGTAGCGATTTAGTAAAGGGAAGACCAAAGATTTTAGCTGCCAGAGAACCTGTCCATCCTCCCGTTCCGGGTAAAGGTATTCCCACATATATTGCCAAACCAATTGCCTCATATCGCTCTACTACTTTACCTTTGTTCCGCGTACGATTATACATCCAATCAGTAAATTTTTTACCCCATTTATATCTTGAAATCATCTTGAAAAACCATTCTAATAAAAGAAGTAAAAAAGGAATAGGAAGCATATTGCCCAGAATGGAAAGAGCTACTGCCTTTTGCCAGGGCATCCCTAAAACCGCAATTGCCACAGGTATGGAACCTCTTAGCTCCACTAATGGTAAAGTTGAAATGAGTATCACTATTAGTGAAGGATTCCAACCCTTTGCCTTAAGGTTAGCAGCTGTTTTTTCACCATAACTTTCACCCCAGAGCATACTTCCACAAAAAATAAGTATCATTAAACTTATCAATATCTTGGTTCTGGAATTCACCGCTTCTCCATTTTATCTTTTATGAAAAAACAATTTCTAACCAATAATTATTTTGACAAGAGAAATCTATAGGTAACGACGAATATCCAAATGCTAAAATTTATTAATGCTCTTGAATAATCCTGAAGAATATCTAACAATTCCATAATTTAAATTATCCAAAAATAAGCTAATTGCAATCCAAATGATGAGTAGCTTATGTCCAGCTTATGTCCAACTGATGTCCAGCTTATGTCCGAAAACGGACATAACTTACACATAGGTATAAGAAAAGGTTTAGTTTAATAGGCAGGAGAAGGTAATTATTTGTTTTATCGTCAAAGTGATAGTGAGAATATATATTTCAATATAAGATAAAACATTTTAATGATGATTTTTCATAATTTCCGAAGATTTTAAATTAGGTAAGGTCCGTAAGCTTAACAAATATTTATCTATTTAACCTATCTAAAAATAGAATAATATTACTACTAAACAAACGACGATTAAACTTGACATTTATAATAAGTGAAATATATGGTGATAATCTAATTATGGGATTTCTTATAAAAAATTAAATGAATTTATAAGGATTTTTATTACTTTTTATATGATGATTGAAGAGGAAAAACAAAATTTTATAGAATTTAATATTATGGCTATTCAAAAATTATCCTTAAAGACAGAGAAAGAGCTTAATGAATCTATTTTAGAAGATAAAGCTAAGGGTATTTCTGATTATGAAATAGGTAAGAAATATGGAGTTACTTATAAATATATTGAAAAGTTAATTACCCAGTCACGAGGGATAAATATTAGCCATTTAACTAACCCAAAAAGAATAGCTAAATTATCACCTGATGATTTTAAGGAAGAACAAACAACAGTTTGGAGTTTTAAACAACGAGGAAATTGGGCTACTCATTGTGGGGAATATAGAGGCAATTGGTCACCCTATATACCAAGAAACCTAATCCTCAAATATTCTAAACCGGGAGAATTAGTTTTAGATTATTTTTGTGGTGCAGGCACTACTGCGGTAGAATGTAAGCTGTTAGGACGAAGATGTATTGCTTTGGACATTAATGAAAAAGCCATTGAATTAGCTAAGAAAAATTTAGATTTTTCAATACCTATGGAAGCTGAGCAAATTACATTATTTGAACAAAAAAGCTCATTTGAAATCTATGAACCTCAAGTTTTAGTCGGAGATGCCAGAAATTTATCTTTTTTATCAGATAATTCCGTTGATTTAATATGCGCACATCCCCCTTATGCTAATATTATCCATTATACTGATTCAACCAGTGGTGATTTATCACTTTTAAAAATGGATGATTTCTTAAAAGAGATGTTCAAAGTAGCAGAAGAAAGTTTTAGAGTTCTAAAACCAGGTAGACAATGTGCTATTCTTATAGGTGACACAAGAAAGGAAAAACATATTATACCTCTGGGTTTTAAATTGATTGATATGTATTTAAAGGCTGGTTTTCTCTTGAGAGAACTCATTATAAAAAGACAATATAATTGTAAGACCACTGGTTTTTGGTATAATAAAAGTATTAAATATAATTTTCTTTTATTGGCACATGAGTATTTACCAATTTTTGAAAAACCTAAAAAACAAGAGTCAAAAGTTTTTATAGATAATGAAAGGCTTTATGAAACAAAACTTTCTCATTCTATTTCTCATCCAGAATTTAAGGAGAATTTAGATAAACTGGAAAGCACGACTGTCTGGATATTTGATAAGGATGAGAAAGAAGAAAAAATGACAGCCAACATAATAAAAAGATATGCTGATAAAAACGAATATATCCTTGTCAATATAATCCAAAATTCGACGGATCAGCTTACACATATTAAGAGTGAAATTTTGAATGAAGATATTGGATTATTATTTATTAAGTCATATTCATTTAAGAATTCCACTTCTGTCTCGAAAGTAAATGAATATCTGATGGAAGTTTCTAAAATTATAGATGAGTATATAAGTCTAATAAAAAAGGGAGGATTCTTAATTATCCGGGCTAAAGATGTTAGAGTAGATAAATATATTGTACCATTAGCTAAACGATTATATGATACTTTAACAGATAGTAGATTATGGTTGAAAGAAATTGTTATTGTTAGTGAAAATGGTAAACTATTAAATGCAGTTGCTGATGATGAATCTTTACAAATAACCCATGAGTATTTACTAATCTATGAGGTGAATCAATAATTAAAATATTATTCCTAATAAAGGATACGATGTGATTTTAAAGCAATTAACTAATTATATTCTATCTATTTATTATTATTTAAACTCATCCTATCGGATGTGGCATTCGCATAACGCACAGGTTGATGATTTGATTTATACTACTAAATCCAATGTCAATATCAATGTATATCATGGGAAAAAACCGGAGTCACCATATGATTTCATTGTTAAATATAAAGAACTAAATAAAAGAGAGCGTACTCCAAAACATATTCATATCATTGTTGAAATGTATGTCAAGTATGCTTATAATCCAACATTAACTTTGCAATTAAAAGAACACATTTTAAATATGTTTAATCAAATTAAACCAATTGATTATTTTCCCCCAAAATTACAATTCTTTAAACCTGAACATACAAACCCCTTCCAAGATTTAGATAAGGTAGGTGAATTTACCGTAGAGTTTTTACTTGTCACCACAGAACTTTTAGCAATACAGGAGAAAACTAATTATCCTGAAGGTTCTTTAACTGAAAGCTTATATAACGATTTTGGAGTTAAGGACAGATTTTCTGTTATTAGCAAAGCGGTATTAAAAAGGATTAGATAATAAATCATTTGATGAACATAGAAACGATATATATATTTACGATGAAAGATTAATATCTTTTTGACAAAGCTTACAGTAATTTTATTCAGTTTTAAGCAGATAAGATTATTGAATAAAGAAATGAGCAAATGATTAAATCATTCAGAAAGTCCCTATTATCTATTAATATATCCATAATAAAATTTATTGTGAGGAAACAAAAAAGGGTTTGACAATATAACTTGATAAAAAACAGAGTTTTCAAAATAAGATTTTATTTTACAAATCTGTCTAACTCTTTGAAAATCAAAGTAATGTAGAAATAGATGAGGAACAAATGAAAGAA